>Ga0007795_10000273_pt1 | contig 15086 bp, 18 predicted proteins | sample CryBogmetaGMA1M_FD_60369 | JGI IMG/M metagenome (GOLD analysis project Ga0007795, IMG submission 60369) | Freshwater microbial communities from Crystal Bog, Wisconsin, USA - MA1M | ecosystem: Environmental > Aquatic > Freshwater > Lake | place: Crystal Bog, Wisconsin, USA | collected 2009-07-06
GACATCGTTAATTCGGATGAAATTCATCAAAGAAATTGGCACGATCTTCAGCAAGGAAAAAGGTTCTAATATCCGGACGGACTGGTCCTGTATGCAAAATAGATACTTGATAAAGCCAAATACCACCGTTCGCAGTTGAGTTTGTGATCCAGCGAACACGCATAGCCTGCTGATTGGTTTTCGTCGATTTAAATACCAAAAAATAATCTTTTGTTGACATGCGTTGTTTATTGGCTGTCTCATATACGCCGTCTAAGTTAACTACTGTTAACTGATCTACGCCTGCGTTGCGAAAAAGATTTCCTTTTAATTGCTCTAACAATGATGCTAATAACTCAGTTTGTTGTTTGCTTAAATAGATAGATCCAATAGAATAAATATCATCATCAATTTTTACTGCCTCAAGAGTTTGCTGTAACTCTTGCTCTTGATAAGGAATGCGGCGCCCCAACTTATCTGGCTTACCCGGAAATAAAGCGGTATATCTCTCCTGAGGAGATTGAACGATACGCCAATCTAACTTCGGACTACAGGCTACTAGAAAAATAAAAACTGCTAGCAATATGCCAGCCTTAGTAAAGCCTTTAAACAACCCCAGCTCCATGAGCTTGTTGATCTGCGTGATAACTAGATCGGACCATCGCACCTACTGCAGCATGGGAGAACCCCATGGCATATGCCTCTTCTTCGAACATCTTAAAAATATCTGGATGAACATAACGACGCACAGGAAGATGATGTCCGGAAGGTGCAAGATACTGGCCAATCGTTAACATATCGATATTGTGCGCACGCATATCGCGCATTACCTCTAAGATTTCTTCATCTGTCTCACCAAGGCCCACCATTAAGCCGCTCTTAGTCGGAATCTTTGGAAAGTGCTCCTTAAAGTCCTTCAATAACTTTAAAGAGTGAAGATAGTCGGAGCCTGGTCTTGCTTCTTTATAAAGACGCGGAACTGTTTCTAAGTTATGGTTCATCACATCTGGTAAACCATTTGGTGCATGCTCGGCAAAAATATCTAATGCTTTATCAAGGCGCCCACGAAAGTCGGGGACTAATACCTCAATACGCGTGCTTGGAGAAAGACTGCGTGATTGAGAAATACAATCGACAAAATGCATAGCACCGCCATCACGCAAATCATCACGATCAACACTGGTTATCACTACATAATTTAATTTAAGTGCAGCAATAGTGCGCGCTAAGTTAGTAGGCTCTTTTTGATCAAGCGGATCTGGTCTGCCATGCCCAACATCACAAAATGGACAGCGGCGCGTGCACTTATCGCCCATAATCATAAAGGTGGCAGTACCCTTACCAAAGCACTCGCCAATGTTTGGACAGCTTGCTTCTTCGCAAACAGTGACTAATTCATTCTCGCGGAGAATTTTTTTGATCTCGTTAAAGCGCGAATTTCCAGAGGCCGCCTTTACTCGAATCCAATCTGGTTTTTTTAATACTTCTTGTAATGGAATAATCTTGATAGGAATGCGCGCAGTTTTTTCACTCGATTTTTGTTTACGAGTTGCATCGTAATTGAGGTCTTGACGTACCTCGAAAGTGGTCTTGCTATCGTTTTTATTTATGGTCATGTGACATCAGTTGCTTTTGTAAATGCTCCAAAAGCCTTTGGCTAATAGTGTCTATATTGTCCTTGATCCCAAGGGTTTGCATATCAACTGTCTTTAAGCCCTCATAACCACAAGGGTGGATACGCCCAAAAGCCTCTAAATCGGTAGCTACATTGAGGGCCAGGCCATGATAGGAGCAGCTTTTAGAAACTTTAAGGCCTAATGCTGCCACCTTAGCCCCAATCCACTCAGCGGATACGCCAGATTGAGTTGAAATGTAAATCCCTGGAGCTCCAGCACGCCTTTCTGCCTGAATTCCAAAATCTGCCAAGGTGTCAATCAACGCTTGCTCAATACGAGAAACCAATTCTTTTACATAAATGCCCAAGCGTTTGAGATCAAGCAATAAGTAAATCACGATTTGTCCAGGCCCGTGATAAGTAATCTCACCACCTCTATCAACTTCGACTAAGGGAATTTGTTTGCTTGGCGAGTGTAAATTACCAGCATCTCCAGCCAATCCAAGCGTAAATACAGGTGGGTGCTCTAAAACCCAGATCTCATCTTGCGTCGTGTTGTTACGACTTTTAGTAAATGTCTGCATCGCTTCATAAGTAGATAGATAATCTGCTAAACCGAGATGTTTTACTAATGCAGGCATTCAATCAGTTACAGAACAATACTAACTAAGGGATGTGTGGAGAGGGTTCGATACAACTCGTCTAACTGCTCACGACTAGTCGCTGTGATTGGCAAAGTAATACCCAAATAATTTCCATCCTTAGAAGGTCTTTGCTCAACCTTACTTTCGTCGAAGGTTGGATCGAATTGTTTTGCGATATGAATAATTGCCGGCAAATATTCTGGATTAGCCTTCCCCATTACCTTAATCGGAAATTGGGAAGGGTATTCAATGAGTGATTTTTCTTCGGCCATGATGTTCTCTCTATTCTCTTATTGCATGCGTAGGTCTTGCATACCTAACCACGCACCAGTAATGATGTTACGAATGCAATGCAACCTGCGGTGAAAAAAGTGGTCTGCGCCAGGAACAACTTGAACGGTAAGCTCTTGCGGTCGCGCCCAGTTAAAGACGTCAATTAAAGGAATTGTTTCGTCTAATTCACCATGGATCAGAATCGTGTCAGCAGGCACTTCAGCCAAGGTCCACTTGCCAGCAGCACTACCCACCATTACTAAGCGCTCGGCGGGACGACCAAGATCTGCAAGCCTTTGAACTAAATGACTTCCGACAAAGCTACCGAATGAAAATCCAGAAACAACCAAAGGAAAAGTATTCACATTTGAAACCCAAGCCTGGTTTGCAGTGACTTCAAATGATGACCAGCTTGATGGAGTACACATCCATTCTGTTACGTGCAATAAATCTTCTAGCTCGCCAACCCCATTATCGTGAACGCCAGCAGTGCCACCAACTCCGCGAAAGTTTGGACGCACGCTCACGTAACCTAATTGATTGAAAGCGCGTGCCATAGTCTGCGCGACCTTGTTATCCATCGTGCCGCCCATGAGTGGATGGGGATGAGCAACTAACGCTAAGCCACGGATAGCAAACGAAGGATTATTTTTTAATTCATCAGGTAGGTCAATTGACATTTCAATCGCTCCCACAATACCTTCAATATGAATTACTTTTGTACGGCTATTCATGAAAAACTTTCAACAAAAAAGGCTTATGCCAACTGCAGGCGTTTGACAGGACTACCCGCAACTAAATGAGATTGGATGATCTCCTCAACGTCTTCTTGATCGATTAAGGTATACCAAATCCCTTCGGGATAGACCACCATAACAGGGCCATTAGCGCAATGGTCTAAACAACCTGCCTTATTCACACGAACCTTCCCAGGCCCCGCCAGTCCGAGCTCTTTTACCCTCTTTTTGGCGTATTCAAACAATGCAAATGCATTGTGACGATCGCAACAATCTTCGCCATTACTACGTTGGTTTAAGCAAAAAAATAAGTGGTGTGTAAAGCTCATAAAAAATTATATTCGTTAATGTTTCGATTGAAGTTCAGCTGCGTTATAAATCATCCAAATGAAGGCAATAGGTAACCATACCACTGAAACCCACTGCATCAGCTCATTAAAATGGAGTAAGCGGCCTTGATGCCAATGCCTAAGGTTCAAGATGAAATAGGGATTATCAGGCAATACATTGATGGCAATCGTTGCGATGAGTAAACATAGGAAGGCTAGCCAAAACTTGTGTTTCAAGCTGAAACGTAAAGCCCATCTCAACAAAATGCTTGCTAATAGCATCCCCCATAGCGCACCTGCAGTAAGCCATATCAAACTGAACTCTCCACCAAACTGAAGTGCGGTAAATAAAGTCTTGATTAGTACTGTGAAACAAAGCAAGCCATTGAGGATTCTCCACTGTGGAGCGTTAGCACGTAATCCCATAGATAGTAGCAATGCAACACCAAGCCAGCAAAGGGCAGTTATTAAGGTTTCTTGTACTACATGATTAATTACCAGCGTTCCCCAGTCTATTGAACCAAATATGGCATGCCCCCACACACCAGTACCTAGCCATGAACTTTGGGGGTAAATTTGTGACCAGGGAAATAGTAAGAACAGTGTGCATGCACCCCAATGAAGACCAAACCATTGATCAAAGCGACGGTGTATGGCACTACCGGATAACCATTGAGGGCCCAAGGGGATAGCCAATAATCCACCTAATAATCCACCCAAAACGTTTGCCCACCAATCCATCAGGCTGGGGATACGGGTAGGGAGCCACGATTGCAAAGTTTCTACACTCAATGCCAAACAAGCACTAAGACTCAAAGCAATCGCTAAAGCTACAAAATTGCGCCAACGAGGATAGGTAGCAAAAACTAGCAAGAACCCAAATGGGATATACGCCAGGATATTGACAGAAACATCAAACAAAGTAATAAAACGGGGCAATGGGGCGTTAACCCAGTCCGAAGCGCTAATCCCATTTTGGAAGTCAAAATCGAAGGGATTTAGGCTTACATAGATGATCAGTAAGGCATAACTGAGGCTCATGGCTCTAGCAAGCGGCATCGCCTGGAGAGGCCAAGCGAACTTATAGGGGCGCTGATCTTTTTGATCCATCCCACAATTCTAGGTCAGACCTTTCTACAATGGAGAAATGACTGCTAATTGCATCCTTGAACGCATCGCTGAGACTAAGTCCACTAATGATGATCTGCTAGAGCGCTGGCGTGCTGGCCAACTCATTGACCCCGTAGCGCGTATTGCACACAAGCAAACAGCAGGCAAAGGTCGCGCAGGACGAACTTGGATCGCCAATCCAAAAGACTCGATCTGCTTTTCATTGGCCTACCCATTTAAGAGACAGCCAGCCGAACTTACCGGACTTAGCCTATTAGTTGGCCTAGCAGTAATTTCTGGAATTGCAGAGGTATTTGAGCTCGATGAATCGATACTGCATCAATCTGGTCTTCGCCTTAAATGGCCCAATGATGTATTACTGGACAATAAAAAACTTGGAGGCATTCTCATTGAGGGCGGCCAAACTAAAGCAGGTGATACAACATGGATGATTATTGGTATTGGTATCAACATACGTAATGCCAATCAAATTGAATCTAGCTTAAGTAATCAACCCGGATTAAAGATAGGCGCATTAGATCAGTTACCTTCGGCAGCCTCAAAACTTCTTGATTCCGAATTTCTCTGGTTAAAGCTGATTGCGTCTCTTGAGCACTATCTCTGTGAATTTGATCAACATGGTTTTGGTATTTATCAAACGCAATGGAAAAAGTGGGATGCCTATCAGGGCCAGCCTGTATGTATCTCAGGCGCAGGAAAAGAGCCAATCTATGGCATTGCCCAAGGCATAGATCAAACCGGCGCATTATTATTGCAGCAGGATAATAATTCCATTGCCATTCATGCTGGCGACCTTTCATTAAGGGTGCAATCTTGAGTCTTTATCTACTTTTTGATGTCGGCAATACACGCCTTAAATGGGCTGCTGTTGAATCATCCCAACAACCAGGAGATAGGCAAAAAAAGTTATGGGCTTACTCTGGATCAATCAGTAGTAAAGCTCTAGGATCACCTGAACATAGAGCAGAGTTAGCGGATTACATTGCCAAAACTTTGCCCAAACCCGATGCCATTGGGTTTTCTTGCGTTGCGGGTATAGATGCAATTGAAAACCTCAAATCATTGTTTCCACAATGGCAGGATATCTCTTGGAAACAACTAACTGGTGACAGTGAATATGCGGGTATGCGCACTCTGTATCAAGATCCTGGCAAGCTTGGAGCAGACCGTTGGGCCGCCATCCTTGGGGCTCGTGCACTATCAAAGATGAACACGCTCATTATTAATGCTGGCACAGCTACAACGATTGATCTCCTAGGCGGCAACGGTGTTCACTATGGAGGATGGATATTGCCAGGACTTGAACTCATGCAAAAAAGCTTGGCAGATAACACTGCACAATTGCCTCTTGTAGTCCGTGATGAGACTAATCTTGGTTTTGGTTTATCAACGAATAGCGCAATTATAGGTGGCTGTGATGCTGCGCAGATTGGCGCAATTCAATATGCAATTTTGCTTGCAAAAGAGATGAATCATCCAGTCGAAAAAATATGGCTCGACGGTGGCAATGCCAAAATTTTAAGTGATGAAATACTCAAGTCTAAAAAAATGTATTCACTCACCGTACAGGCCACTGAAGGCCTAGTGTTACGTGGAGTTTGGGCTTGGTTATTGCAAAATCTTTAAGAGCGAATCTTACTTAATAGGCTGGACGTAGAGCGCTCATATAAAAATGGAATAGCAATCGCTTTTCCACCCCAAGTCTTCACTAAATGCGTTTCTGCAAGAGTGTCAATTTCGTAATCGCCGCCCTTAACGTAAATATCTGGACGAATTTTCTCTATTAGATTCACTGGCGTTTGTTCAGAAAAGACCACGGCCATATCTACACTTTCAAGAGCAGCTAACAAAGCCTGACGATCGTTTTCGGAATTAATTGGCCTGTCATCACCTTTACCCAGCATCTTGACAGAAGCATCTGAATTAACGCCAACCACTAAGCTGGCCCCTAAAGCACGTGCTTGGGCTAAATAGCTGGCATGTCCACGATGCAGAATGTCAAACACACCATTAGTAAAGACCAACGGCCTAGGAAGTTTTGCAATACGAGCAGCTAACTGATCTAAAGGACAGATCTTAGATTCAAAAGAAGGTGGGGGCAAAGAACTCATAGCTCAATATTAATGGCTTTGGCTACGATCGAGCGATATTGCCCAGAATGTCTTAGACTTGAGGGCTAATAATCTATTAAAAGAAGTTGCTAGATGCCCCAAGAGACATACCGCCTAGTTTTTGCCCAATTTTTCACCCTGCTTGCCTTTTTATTGGGCGCCCAAGTTAGTAATGCCGCTCCTAGCTGCAGCCCTCTGCTATCCCAGACCTTCCCACGCCTGCAGGACGATGCACCTCAAAATCTTTGCCAGTACCAGGGCAAGGTCATTTTGGTAGTCAATACTGCAAGCTTTTGCGGATTTACTAGTCAATATGAAGGGTTGGAAAAAGTGTACGCCAAATACAAAGATAAAGGCCTCGTCGTTTTAGGCTTTCCATCTAATGACTTTGGCCAACAAGAGCCTGGAAGCAATAAAGAGATCGCTGACTTCTGTAAAAATACGTACGATGTGAAATTTCCGATGTTTGCAAAAAGCTCCGTTTCAGGAAGCAATGCGAACCCTCTCTTCAAAATGTTGATTGCTAAAACTGGCACAACACCAAAATGGAATTTCTATAAATATTTAATTGATCGAAATGGGAATGTAGTTGATTCTTATGGCAGCATGACCAAACCGACAAGCAGCTCCATCACTGCGGAGATTGAAAAGCTCCTAGGAGAAAAATCTCCGTGATTAAAAAAAGAATTGCCATCATTGGCGGGGGCATCTCTGGCCTTGGTTGCGCTTATGCTCTAAGGCAACATCCTGAATTTGATCTAAGCTTGTATGAGGCTGGTGATCATATTGGAGGGCATAGCAACACAGTTGACTTCAAATGTAATATTGATGGCAAAGAAATTGTTCATGGTGTTGATACTGGGTTTTTAGTCTTCAATCGCAAAACCTATCCACGCTTAGTGCGCCTCTTTGAAGACGTTCAAGCGCCGGTAGCGCCTTCTGAAATGTCTTTTTCTGTATCAATTGATGCATCTGATAAAAAACATGCTCATCAAAATATTGAATGGGCAGGTAATGACCTGAACTCTTTCTTTGGGCAAAGATCGAATCTTTTGTCTTTTGCATTTTGGAGGATGGCTTATGACATCTTGCGCTTTAACCGCCTAGCTACAAAACTAGCTAATCGACAAATTGAAGCAGGCCATCTTTATAAAGAACCCGATGAAACGATTGCCAATTTTTTAGATCGCAATCGATTTAGCCAAAGCTTTAGAGAAAATTATTTTCTACCAATGATTGGTGCTATCTGGTCATGCTCTGTTGGTCAGATGCTGGAGTTTCCGATTCAAACGATGGTGCGCTTTTGTCATAACCATGGCTTGCTACAGATTCAAAACCGGCCGCAGTGGTTAACGATTAAAGGCGGCTCTAGAGAGTACGTGAAGCGGATTGTTAGCGCCTTAGAAAAGTCTAAAGTGAAGATTGTGCGTGAGGGCGTTGTACGCGTTAACGCTAATCAAGATGGAGTATCCCAAGTTGAAGTAGTCACTCGGTCTGGGTCTGTGTTTTTTGATGAAGTGGTAATGGCCTGTCATAGCGACCAAAGCCTTGATCTGGCACATGGTGTACCAGATCAAGCTAGAAATATTTTGGCAGCAATTCCATACCAAAAAAATCGTGCCATTCTTCATACGGACGAACGATTCCTTCCCGAGACTAAACGTTGTTGGGCTGCCTGGAATTACACTGCTAAATCTGGCATGAGGGTCTCATCAAAGCAGCATGTGAGTGTCAATTACCTTATTAATCGCCTACAACCACTGCCCGCACAATTGAAAGATACTCAAATTATTCTCAGTCTAAACCCTGCATTGGAGCCAGATCCAACATTAGTGCACCAAGAAATTCATTACTCGCATCCAGTGTTTGATATGAGCGCCATCCGAGCTCAAAAAGAATTGCCACTCATTCAGGGTGTAGCATCTATTTGGTATTGCGGTGCCTGGACTGGTTTTGGTTTTCATGAAGATGGTTTACGCTCTGGCGAATTAGTCGCAGAGGCCCTAATAGAAGGTATTCATTCACCGCTCATTACCCAGCCTAAGCAAGATGCGCAATAAATGAATGAGCCAAAGATTAACTTTGGAGTTGTAAAACATCAGCGGCTCAGGCCGGCTAAGAATGCTTTTGGCTATGGTGTCTTCACATTACTGATTCCTATGCGAGCCAGAAAGCACAAGCCTGACATCCTGAGTCAACATGGGCTTAATGACAATCGGCTGGGATTATTTTCTTTCTTTGATAAAGATCATGGCTTAGGTCAAGCAGATAGTCTTCAGTGGATTGAAAATATTTTGCAAGAAAACAAAATATCAAATGTCGATGGAGAAATTTGGTTGCATACATTTCCCAGGGTCTTGGGTTATGTCTTTAATCCAGTAAGTTTTTGGATATGTACACGTGCTAACGGCCAAGTACAGGCTGTATTGGCAGAAGTGAACAATACTTTTGGCGAGCGCCACTGCTATTTATTACATAAAAATGCTGACAAAGTATTGCTTTCTGGCGAGACTCTTAGCAGCCAAAAAGTATTTCATGTATCGCCATTTTGTGCGGTAAGAGGTGATTATCATTTTCGCTTCTTATTCCCTCAAGATAGTAATAGCGGCAAAAACTCCGTTTATAGAATTGAGCTTCACGAAGATGGTCTACCACTGATTAATACCAGCATTAGTGGCAGCAGCCGCCCCTTGAGTCGATCAACCCTTTGGCTGGCTTTTTTGCGCTACCCACTCATGAGTATTGGGGTAATCTTCCGAATTCATTGGCAAGCATTAAAATTATGGGCAAAAGGTGTACCCTTTCACTCAAAACCCAATCCACCAGAATTCGAAGTTAGCAAATGAATCGTCCAGGACAATCCTTACTGTCGCGCCTAAGTTTTTCAAGGCCACAAAAACGCGCAAAAGCGAGCCGTTCTCGCTTAGGCACTGAGACACTATTAAGCCTCTTATCCCAGTTGAGTAGTGGGCATCTAAAAATGACTCTGCCTGATGGCAATATCAGGGAATTCGGTAATAAATCAGATTCATTACATGCAGAAATTCAAATTCTGGATTGGTCCGTCTTTAAGCAAGTGTTATCTCATGGAGATATTGGCTTTGCTGAAAGTTATATCCGCGGAGAATGGAACACTCCAGATCTCAAAGCTATTTTGGAGTTGGCGATTCGTAATCGCACGATTCTAGAAAAAGCAATTTATGGTAATTGGTATGGCTCTATCCTTTATCGGATTAGACACTGGTTGCGTGATAACAGTAAGACCGGCAGTCGCAAGAATATACATGCGCATTACGACTTGGGTAACGCCTTTTACACCCTATGGCTAGACCCGACTATGAGTTACTCTAGCGCCTGGTTTGCAGAGGGCGAAAAACAATCCCTCGCTGATGCGCAACGTGCAAAAATCAAACGCATTCTGGAATCTCTTGACACCAAACCCGGTGCTCATATTTTGGAAATTGGTTGCGGTTGGGGTGGCGTTATGGAAGAGGCCCTACGTAACAATATTGCAATTACTGGCCTGACTCTTTCAACCGAACAGAAGGCATTTGCTGAAAATAGGCTACAAAATGTTCAATCGCAAAGTAATGATCCGAGGTCTTTTGAAGTTAGGCTCCAAGACTATCGTGATTGCCAAGAACAATTTGAGGGAATTGCCTCAGTAGAAATGTTTGAAGCCGTTGGCGAGAAGCATTGGCCCGAATACTTTCAAACGATTGCCAAATGTTTAAAGTCTGGTAGTAAAGCTTGCATCCAAACCATTGTTATTGCTGAAGAGCTCTTCGAGCGTTATCGCCACAATACTGACTTCATTCAGCAATATGTTTTTCCTGGTGGCATGTTACCTTCGCGCACTAGTTTTAAAGAAAGCGCTGCTAAGGCAGGTCTTCAGATTGAGGGAGAGTTTGCATTTGGAGCCGACTACGCTAAAACACTTTGCCTATGGCGCGACAGTTTCAATCAGAAGCTGCAAGAAGTTCATCGTCTAGGTTTTGATGAGGCTTTTGTAAGGCTCTGGAATTTCTACCTCATGTATTGTGCTGCAGGATTTGCAGAGCGTAATATTGATGTAGTGCAATTTACTCTTAGCCATCAATCCGCGCACGCGTCGCCCGATGCTCTTAGCATATGAAGCAAAAAGGTATTTCCCATTTTTCAGGAAAACGTGTCTGGATCATTGGCGCCTCCAGCGGAATTGGTGAGGCTTGTGCCAAAGCACTTCTAGCAGCAGGAGCTAAGGTTGCTCTTTCTAGTCGAAGAGCCGAGCTTTTGAACGATATTGCGCTATCTGGAAAACCAGATCAATCACTTGTAGCCCCTCTTGATGTTACTGATAATGTGCAACTAAAAAATGCTTATCAATCTATCTTAGGATCATGGGGTGGGATTGATTTATTGCTTTTTGTATCGGGTGTTTATGTACCCCTACGGGCGGATAACTTTGACATTGATGCTGCAGAAAAAACCATCGATGCAAATCTTCTGGGCCCAATGAGAGCTGTTGCACTCGTCCTCCCAGAAATGCTGAAGAAGCAATCTGGCAACATTGCCATTGTCGGCAGTGTGGCAGGTTATAGCGGGCTACCTAAGGCCTTAGCCTATGGGCCAAGCAAGGCAGCCATTATTAATTTCTGTGAAACGCTTTATTACGATTTGCTTCCCCAAGGAATCAGCACTCATATGATTTCACCGGGCTTCGTGGCTACAGAAGCAACTGCACAAAATGATTTTGAAATGCCTGCCTTAATTAGCGCGGAAGAAGCAGCCACTGAAATCTTACTTGGTATTCAGAATGGGGAGTTTGATATTCACTTCCCTAAGCGATTTTCAAGGTTCTTAAAATTCCTCAGAATTCTGCCTTATCCAATCTATTTTTGGATTGTTCGCCGCTTCGTCAAAATCTGACCTTCCCTATTACTGCTTATATTTATCTTTGCGGATTTTTTCTTCTAAGTAGTCCATTACTGCAATTGCCTTAGCTTTACTGCCAGCTATTGAAGGAGAGGTGACATACTTACCCTGCATCACAATAGTTGGGACGCCTTCAATTCGATAAGCCTCAGCCAATTGTCTTGCAGTGCGCGCTTTAGATACGACCGCAAAGGAGCGATAAGTAGCTAAAAAAGTATTGCGATCAATTCCCTGGGAAGCAACCCAATCTGCGATTTCCGGCTCAGTCATTAAGCGCTTATTTTCTTTATGCATGGCATACATGACTTTTTCATTTAAAGCATCGCCCTTGCCCATCGCCTCAAGTGCATAAAATAATTGGCTATGCGGTAGCAGATCATCTCTAAAGGCTACTGGAATTCTACGGAAAGTAACATCTTTTGGCTGACGCTTTACCCAACTACTGAGTTCTGGCTCAAAGTCATAGCAGTGTGGGCAGCCATACCAAAAAAACTCGATCACCTCTACTTTGCCTTTAGTCTCAAGCGGCTGCGGCATAGGTAGAATGCGGTAATCAAAACCTTCTTCAATCTTTTGGGTCTGAGCGCAAACCATTGCACTTAAACACAGAAATGTTGATGCAATACCTACTGCAAATACTCTTTTGCTAAATGAAATCATGATTTGCTAGCTTTAATTAAGGTTGGTTTAACGCCCATGCTATTTAACTTATCACGCACAGGATTGCTCTCTTCAGGGCTGCTATAAGGGCCTACACGTACACGCCATAAGGTGTTTCCGTCCGCGGTCACTTCACTCAACTGTGCCTGAATTCCTTGAATTGCTAAATTTGCTTTTTGAGCATCCGCATCAGCACGTTTTACAAAAGCACCCACTTGTAAGAAATAAATTGCATCAAATTTCGGGGTAGAGGGAGGCTCAACTGATTTCTTGCCACTGACTAAATCCCCAATCGGATCGGTCGATGCTGGTGCCGACGACTTACCTTGCAAAGGCCTATTCAAATCTAATTGCTCAACGGGAGCCTCAGGCTCGCCATCGACTGGGGCTGTTGAGGGCTTAATCGTTAGGGGTAAATTAGGAGCTCTGATGCCAGGCCTTTCTTGAGGTGTATTTTTAGAAAGGTAAAAAGCAATCGCAAAGGCAATCCCTAGGCCCGCTCCTAAGCCTAATACAAAGCCTAAGATAGTGCCTCCGTATTGCGCAACATCCTTATCGATTTTGATGAGGCCAGTTTGTGGATTCGGTTTTTTCATTATTTCCTCATCTTACATTTTCACTTCATATACCGCTACTACATCTTAGCTGGAGCAGATACCCCTAGTACTTTTAGACCATTTTGCAATACTTGGCGGGTAGCCAATAAAAGTGCCAAGCGCGATGCCTTAAGGTTCTGATCATCCACCAGCACCCGGTCTGCGTTATAGAAGGCATGAAAGTCACCTGCCAAGTCTCGCAAGTAGAAAGCGAGGGCATGGGGAGCTAATTCTGCAGCAGCATCTGTGAGTACCTCGGGGTACTCAGCTAGACGACGTAATAAATGGTCTGAAGCTTTACTTTGTAGCAAGGATAAATCTGCTGAAGCCAAATCAGAAATTGCTCCGCCCCACTGCTGCAATATTGAGTTAATGCGCGCATGGGCATACTGAACATAAAATACTGGGTTTTCATCATTTTGCTGTAAGGCTAAATCGATATCGAAAACAAATTCAGTATCTGCTTTACGTGAAATCAAGAAAAAGCGCACTGCATCTCGGCCACGTTGCAATGCCAATTCTCTTTCTACTGCACTCATCTCAGAAGTAACGCCGCCAGACCACTCTACTAAATCTCGCACGGTGACGTACGATCCTGCGCGTTTAGAAATCTTGACCTCTTCACCATTGCGCATAACGGTCACCATCTTATGCAAAACATAATCAGGATAAGTCTTTGGAATTTCCCAGCCACGCTTTTGTGCTACCCCCTGGAGACCAGAACGCACACGGGCTATCGTGCCATGGTGATCACTACCTTGCACATTAATTACTTTCTGGAACCCACGATTCCATTTGCTAGCGTGATACGCCACATCTGGGACAAAGTAGGTAAAGCTTCCATCAGATTTACGCATCACGCGATCTTTATCGTCACCATCAGCAGTGGTCTTTAGCCACAATGCGCCTTCAGATTCATAAGTTTTATCAATACTTTTTAAATCACTCACAATTTGCGAGACGCTACCATCGGTATACAGAGATGACTCGAGGTAATAACAATCAAATTGAACGCCAAAAGTTTTTAAATCAATATCTTGTTCATTGCGCAAATAGGCAACGGCAAATTGACGAATCGCCTCAATATCATCTTTATATTCTGAAGATACTTTGAAAGCAGCCGCAATCTCCGCAATGTATTCGCCGTTATAAGCCTGTTCAGGCCAAGCTACATCTCCAGGCTTTAAACCATGTAAGCGGGCTTGGACCGATAAAGCCAAGTTAGCAATCTGAACGCCAGCATCGTTGTAATAAAACTCACGATGTACCTTGACTCCTTGGGTGGCTAATAAATTTGCCAAAGCATCCCCAAGTGCAGCCTGCCTACCATGGCCAACGTGAAGTGGGCCGGTAGGATTTGCTGAAACAAACTCAATCATGGCGCTTGCTACTACAGCCTTCTCTTTTGCAAGCTCGCCATAATGAGTACCCTGTGCAAGGATCTCATTCACTACCGATGTTTTGGCCCCATTACTTAAGCGAAAATTAATAAATCCAGGGCCCGCTATTTCACAAGAAGCTATGAGCTGGTCAAAGCCTGGCTCTTTTTGCAAACGCTCAACCAAGGCCTGTGCCAACTCTCTAGGATTGAGCTTCCAAGCCTTAGCTATCTGTAACGCAATATTGCAGGCGACATCGCCATGATCTACAGCTTTGGGACGCTCTAGACGCGGCGCAGCAGGCTTTTCCAAGCCACGCTCCTGCGCTAGGTCCGCAAGCGCGATGTCCAACATCTCAATTAAACGATTTTTATTGGTTAACAACATAGAAGAGTGAGTTTATCAGGTGGTAAGCTATCGAAATGATCTATCAATTTCGCTCAAAAGCTGGTCCAGACGTTATTATGCTAGCCGATCTAACAAAGCGGATCTTTGATATTTTGGGTCGCCCTCTAGAGTCTCGAGGAATTTTGACGGTTGAGCATCTTCCCAATCTCATTACTACTCTAGAGACTGCCATTCTGAAAGATCTTGAAGAGCGCTCAAAAGTTCAAGAGGAAGGCAAAGATGGCACTGAAAAAATGAAGCTTGCCGATCGTCTAGGGCAAAGAGCCTACCCATTCCTTGAACTAATGAAACAAGCAAATGCTAAAGATGA
>Ga0007795_10000274_pt1 | contig 15079 bp, 12 predicted proteins | sample CryBogmetaGMA1M_FD_60369 | JGI IMG/M metagenome (GOLD analysis project Ga0007795, IMG submission 60369) | Freshwater microbial communities from Crystal Bog, Wisconsin, USA - MA1M | ecosystem: Environmental > Aquatic > Freshwater > Lake | place: Crystal Bog, Wisconsin, USA | collected 2009-07-06
ACCCGCAATGATCGTGAAGCAGCGCGCGGCAAGCAGTCGGGCCGTACCCAGGAAATCCAGCGTCTGATCGGGCGCAGCCTGCGCGCGGTCATCGACCTCGAGCGACTGGGGGAGCGAACCGTCCAGATCGACTGCGATGTGCTGCAGGCCGACGGCGGCACGCGCACTGCGGCCATCACCGGCGCCTGGGTGGCGGTGCATGATGCCGTCGAGTGGCTGCGCGCCCGCGATCTCATCACCGAGTCACCACTGACCGATTCGGTGGCCGCGGTCTCGGTCGGCCTCTGGCGAGGTGCGGCAGTGCTCGATCTCGATTACGCCGAAGACTCGAGCTGCGATACCGACATGAATGTGGTCATGACCGGTTCGGGTGGCATCGTCGAAGTGCAGGGCACGGCCGAGGGACGGCCATTTTCCCGAGCGCAGGTTGACCGGCTCCTCGATCTGGCCGCCCACGGGATCGGCCAGCTGTCGCTGGCGCAGCGCCAGGCAATCGGTCTGGTTGCCTGATCTGGGGTCTGAGGACTTATGAGCGCCAATGAGGGTCTGTCGCGCGTCGTCCTGGCCTCGGGCAACCGGGGCAAGCTGCGCGAGATGCAGGCGCTGCTTGCGCCGACCGGCATCGAGCTGATCGCTCAGGGTGAGCTCGGTGTGACCGATGCCGAGGAGCCTTTTGAGACCTTTATCGAGAATGCGCTCGCCAAGGCACGCCATGCCAGCCGGGTCACCGGTCTGGCGGCGATGGCCGACGACTCGGGCGTGTGCGCGCCGGCGCTCGGCGGCGCACCGGGCGTCAGGTCAGCCCGTTATGCCTCGGGCGACGACGATCATCAACGCTCCGATGCCGCCAACAATGCCCTGCTGGTGAGCGAGCTCGCCCGCCATGCCGATCGCAGCGCCTACTACTACTGCGTGCTGGTCCTGGTGCGCTCGGCCAACGACCCTCAGCCACTGATCGCCGATGGCCTGTGGTTCGGCGAGATCATCGCCGAGCCGCGCGGCGAGGGCGGCTTCGGCTATGACCCGCATTTTCTGCTCCCCGATCTGGGCCTGACTGCGGCCGAGCTGTCGGCTGATCTCAAGAACCGCGTGAGCCATCGCGGCCAGGCCATGCGCGATCTGATCGCCAGGCTTGCTCACGCCCGCTTGTTGCCCGGCGCAGCCAAGCCCCTGTCAGCCGGCGGCATCGTCCCCGGCCGATGACCGAACTGGCCCGGATTCCGGCGGCCTCGCTGTCGCGACGCAGTACCACATTCACGACTCTCACCCAGTTGCCGCCTTTGTCGCTTTACGTACACCTGCCCTGGTGCCTGCGCAAATGCCCCTATTGCGATTTCAACTCGCATGAATTCGACGAGCTGCCCGAGGCGCGCTATCTCGATGCCCTGCGGGCCGATCTCGAAGCCTCGGTGCCGCTGGTCTGGGGGCGCATCGTGCAGACGGTTTTTATCGGTGGCGGCACGCCGAGCCTGTTTTCGCCTGACTCCATCGACCGGCTGCTGACCGATATCCGCGCGCTCCTGCGCCTGTCGCCCGATGCCGAAATCACGCTCGAGGCCAATCCGGGCACCTTCGAGCTGGCGCGATTCAAGGGCTTTCGTGAAGCCGGCGTCAATCGCCTGTCGCTGGGCATCCAGAGCTTCGATGAACACAAGCTCAAGGTGCTTGGCCGGGTGCATGATCGGCGTCAGGCCCTCGAGGCGGCCGGGGCAGTGGCCAAGATCTTTGAGACCTTCAACCTCGACCTGATGTATGCCTTGCCCGGTCAGGATGCGGGCGGGCTTGCCGCCGACCTGGCGCAGGCATTGGCGTTTGAGCCGCCACACCTGTCCTATTACAACTTGACCATCGAGCCCAACACGCTCTTTGCCAGCCGACCGCCCCCCGGACTGCCCGACGATGATCTCGCCGCAGACATGCAGGAGCAGATCGAGGCGGCGACCTCGGCCGCGGGCCTGGCCCACTACGAAGTGTCGGCGTATGCGCGCGCCGGCCACCGGTCGCGGCACAACCTCAATTACTGGCAGTTTGGCGACTACCTTGGCATTGGGGCTGGCGCTCACGGCAAGCTCTCCTTTCACGATCGGATCGAGCGCACCGCGCGATTTCGACATCCGACCCGCTATCTCGAGGCCGCGCTGGCCGGTGATGCGATCGAGACTCGTCGGCGCCTGTCGAGTGCCGATTTGCCCTTCGAATTCATGCTCAACGCGCTGAGGCTGACCGAAGGCGTGAGCGCCGCACAGTTCGCCGAGCGCACCGGTCTGTCGCTGGCCGCGATAGCGCCGCCGCTCGCCCGCGCCCTCGAACGCGGCCTGCTCGATCCCGACCCGTCGGTGCTGCGTCCCTCGCCACTGGGCGCGCGATTTCTGAACGATCTGCAGCAGCTCTTTCTCGTCTGACCAAGTTGGCGCATTTTTTGAAATCCGCACCAAACCGGGTCAATATGCCCTGCTGTGGCCTGTTTCGGCTGGCGCGATCCGGCCCGGGTGTGCGGTAATCGCGGCTGCGACGCCCGGTCACGAATCAGAACATTGGTATATTTCATGCTTTGAAGGTTCTGGCTGCGCCGAGGTTTGCCGCCTTCAGGCCCCTGAAGCCGCCGACAACACCGAAGCTGCTGACGATTCGACCACCTTCCCGAATTCCAACTCATCACCACCATCACCAATCAGGAGAGCTCACCGATGGCTTCTGCCCAGGACGTCATGAAGAAAATTGCGGACAACGAAGTCAAATTCGTTGATTTCCGTTTCACCGATACCCGCGGCAAGGAGCAGCACGTCTCGGTTCCAATCTCGCATTTCGACGAAGACAAGTTCGTCTCCGGCCATGCCTTTGACGGCTCATCGATTGCCGGCTGGAAGGGCATCGAAGCCTCGGACATGCTGCTGATGCCCGATCCGGCGACCGCCAACATCGATCCTTTCCGTGAAGAGCCGACCCTGATCCTGAGCTGCGACGTTGTCGAGCCTTCAGATGGCAAGGGCTACGACCGCGATCCGCGCTCGCTGGCCAAGCGTGCTGAGGCCTATCTTAAGTCGACCGGCATCGGCGATGCGGCCTTCTTCGGTCCGGAGCCCGAGTTCTTCATCTTCGACTCGGTGACCTGGAACGTCGATATGTCGGGTTGCGGCGTCAAGGTCAACTCCGAAGAGGCCAGCTGGTCGACCGGCCTTCACTTTGAAGGCGGCAACCTGGCCCATCGACCGGCCGTCAAGGGTGGCTACTTCCCGGTCCCGCCGGTGGATTCCTTCCAGGACATGCGCTCCGAGATGTGCCTGATCCTCGAGCAGATGGGTGTGCCGGTTGAGGTGCATCATCACGAGGTGGCTGGCGCCGGCCAGAATGAAATCGGCACCAAGTTCAGCACCCTGGTACAGCGTGCCGACTGGACCCAGATCCTCAAGTACGTGGTCCTGAATGTCGCGCACAGCTACGGCAAGACGGCGACCTTCATGCCCAAGCCGATCGTGGGCGACAACGGTTCGGGCATGCACGTGCACCAGTCGGTCTGGAAAGACGGGCAGAACCTGTTTGCCGGCGACAAGTACGCCGGTCTGTCCGATTTCGCGCTGTACTACATCGGCGGCATCATCAAGCACGCTCGCGCGCTCAACGCGATCACCAACCCGGGTACCAACTCCTACAAGCGTCTGGTCCCCGGTTTTGAAGCGCCGGTCAAGCTGGCCTATTCGGCCCGCAACCGCTCGGCCTCGATCCGTATCCCTTATGTCAGCAACCCCAAGGGCCGTCGTATCGAAGTGCGCTTCCCGGACCCCACCGCCAACCCGTACTTCGCCTTCTCGGCGATGCTGATGGCCGGTCTGGACGGCGTTCAGAACAAGATTCATCCGGGCGAGGCTGCCGACAAGAACCTCTACGATCTGCCGCCGGAAGAAGACGCGAAGATCCCGACCGTGTGCTCGTCGCTCGATCAGGCCCTCGACTATCTCGACAAGGATCGCGAGTTCCTGACCCGTGGCGGTGTGTTCAGCGACAGCATGATCGACGCCTATATCTCGCTCAAGATGGAAGAAGTCACCCGTTTCCGGATGACCACTCACCCGGTCGAGTTCGATATGTACTACTCGCTCTGATCCGCTCGAAAGACGGAACACGGCAAGGGGCGGGCGACCGCCCCTTTTTGTTTTAAACTCGCTCGATGACTTCTACGCAACGGTTGACCCAAGGGCTGACACGACGTTCGCTGATCCGACGTTCGATCAGGCCGTCCGAGGCTGTCTCGTCCGCAAGGCTGCGACAAGCCGTTTTGGTTCTGGGCTTGTGCCTGAGCCCGATACTGGCCTGCGCGCAGGTCTATCGCTGCGATACCGATTCCGGTGTGCCGCTCTATCAGAATGCGCCGGGGCCGCGCTGCAAGCCGCTCAATCTGCCCAGTCTCTCGACGATCCCGGCACCGAAGTTGCCCGCACAGCCGCCCAGGCAGGGCGCGGTCAATGGCGGGGCAGCGCCTGGCGCTGTGGGTGGCTCCGCAGGCAACTTCCCGCGGGTCGATGCCTCCGCCCAGAAGAGCCGCGATTCCGATCGCCGTGCCATCCTTGGCGATGAGTTGCGAAGCGAAGAGGCGCGTCTGGCCGAGTTGCGGACGGAGTACAACAACGGCGAGCCCGAGCGTCTGGGCAGCGAGCGCAATTACCAGCGCTATCTCGATCGCGTCCAGCGCCTCAAAGATGACATTGCCCGGACCGAAGCCTCGATCGCCTCGCTGCGTCGAGAGCTCGGATCGGTTCGAGACTGATCGATCGCGCGTCCTGAAGGCCGCGTGATTTGCGCAAGCCTCATGTCGACTGACGACCCCCTTGCACCTGGCACGCTTGCCCCACGGAAAGAGCGGCGTGTTCAACCGTCCTCGCGTCTTGCCGGCCTCGACTTGCTGGCCTGCGGCGTGGTGCTGCTCGATGAACGCGGCAACCTGCGGTTTCTCAACCAGGCGGCGGTCCAGCTCTTCGAGTTGCCGCTGAGGCTGGTCGAGGGTGCGCCGTTTGCGCGCCAGTTCAGCAATGGCGGGATCATCGACGGACTGGTCGAAGAGGCCTGCAACAACGCCTTCGGCCAAAAGCGCCAGGACATCAGCCTGCAGCGCGTCGGACGCGAACCGCTGGCGGTGCATTGCGTGGCGGTCGTGCTCGAGAGCGAACTCGGCGCCCTGTTGCTCGAGTTTCGCGAGATTGATCAACGAATCCGCATGGATCGCGAGGCCCGCATGCTCGAGTCGGTTCGGGTCAATCGTGAGCTGGTGCGCAATCTGGCCCACGAAATCAAGAACCCGCTGGGCGGCATCCGGGGTGCTGCGCAACTGCTCGAGACCGAGGTCTCAGGCTCGAGCCTGCGTGAATACACCCAGGTGATCATCAAGGAAGCCGACCGTCTTCAGACACTGGTTGATCGGCTGCTTGCGCCTCACCGGTATCCCCGGCTGGTGGGTGATGTCAACATCCATGAAGTGCTCGAGCGGGTTCGTTCGGTGGTCGGCGCCGAGTATCCGCAGGGGCTCGAGATCGTTCGCGACTACGACGCCAGCCTGCCCGATTTTCGTGGCGACAAGGAGCAACTGATCCAGGCGATGCTCAACCTGGTTCGTAACGCCGCGCAGGCTTTGCGCGGTCAGGGACAGATCACCATCTCCACCCGAATCGCCCGTCAGGTCACGATCGACAAGCTTCGCTATCGCCTGGCACTAGACTTGCATGTGATTGACGATGGCCCGGGCGTGCCAGAGGAAATCCGCGATCGGATCTTCTTGCCGCTCGTCTCGGGTCGTGAGGGCGGTAGCGGCTTGGGGTTGACGCTTGCGCAGACCTTCGTGCAACAGCACGGCGGTCTGATCGAATGCGAGAGCACCGTGGGTCATACCGATTTCCGAATTCTTCTGCCTTTGTCCTGATCGGTTTTGCAGGGCTCTGGCAGTCGCGCAGCCGCGGAAAACGTGACGCATGAACGAAGTGTGGATCGTCGACGATGACCAGTCGATTCGGTGGGTTCTTGAGCGTGCCCTGTCGCGCGAGGGTTTTGATGTCCGGGCCTTCGCGTCGGCCAATGAGTGCCTGAGCGCCTTCGAGGCCGGCGAGCCCAAGGTGCTGGTGTCCGATATCCGGATGCCGGGCGCCTCGGGCATCGAGTTGCTGCAGCAGGTCAAGCAGCGTCGCCCGGGCCTGCCGGTCATCATCATGACCGCGTTCTCCGACCTCGACAGCGCGGTCTCCGCGTTTCAGGGGGGCGCCTTCGAATACCTGCCCAAGCCCTTCGATCTGACCAAGGCGGTCGAACTGATTCGGAGGGCGGTGGCCGAGAGCGACCGCGAGGCCGCCGCCGAAGAGCTCATCCCCGAATCACCCGAGATGCTCGGGCAGGCGCCTGCGATGCAGGAAGTGTTCAGGGCGATCGGCCGGCTGTCGCAGTCGAATGTCACCGTGATGATCACCGGCGAGTCGGGCAGCGGCAAGGAACTGATCGCTCAGGCCTTGCACCGTCACAGCGCGCGGGCGAAACAGCCTTTCGTGGCGCTTAATGCTGCCGCGATCCCGCGGGATCTGCTCGAGTCCGAACTCTTCGGCCATGAGCGGGGCGCCTTTACCGGCGCGCAGCAGATGCGGCGCGGCCGCTTCGAGCAGGCCGAAGGCGGCACGCTCTTTCTGGACGAGATCGGCGATATGCCGGCCGAATTGCAGACGCGGCTTTTGCGGGTGCTGTCCGATGGGCACTTTTATCGTGTCGGTGGCCATCAACCGCTGAAAGCGAGCGTGCGGGTAATTGCCGCGACACATCAGAATCTCGAAGAGCGGGTGCGCCTGGGTCTGTTTCGTGAAGACCTGTTCCACCGGCTGAACGTCATTCGTTTGCGACTGCCGCCGCTGCGCGAGCGTGCGCAGGATGTGCCGCTGCTGGCGCGGCATTTCCTGGCCCGCAGCGCGCGCGAATTGGGTGTCGATGCCAAGCGACTGTCAGACGAGGCGCTTGCGAGCCTGTCGGCCTTTTCGTGGCCGGGCAATGTCAGGCAACTCGAGAATGTCTGCCACTGGCTGACCGTGATGGCGCCTGCTCAAACGGTTGAGTTCAAGGACTTGCCGCCCGAGGTGATTTCGGCGGTCTCACCGTCGACGCCTGCGGCATTTGCAAACGGCAACCCGATCTTGATGCCGGCCTCAGTCCCTACCGCCTGGCCCGCCCCGGTGTCGATGCCCTCGGGCAGCGAGCCGCCTGTTCATGGGCTGGTCAAGCGTGCGATGACGGGTGCATCGGCCGAGATCAGCGGATGGGCTGATCCTGATATCGCCCGTGAGTCGGACGCGAACGACGCTTTTGCGGCGCCGGTGGCAGGTGCTTCGTTTGAGGCCCGGTCGCCTGCGCGCGAGTGGATCGGAGGCCAGTCGGCCTTCGCACCCGCGAGTGCGGCAGTGGTCCAGCCAGTGCGGCCCAACTGGGCTGCGCTGCTCGAGACCGAAGTGCAGCAGATTCTGTCGGCGCAGTCCGCCCGCGGGGGCGAACCGCCGAGCACCTCGGAGGTGATGGATCAGCTGACCCGAGTCTTCGAGTCGACGATCATCAAGACCGCCTTGCGCCACACCCGCGGGCGTCGCATCGATGCCGCGCTGCGTCTGGGCATCGGGCGCAATACGATCACCCGAAAGATTCAGGATTTGCGCCTGGAAGACGACGACTGATCGCCGATCACGGCCCGCGCGTTGCAGGTCAGCCTTCCGGTGCTGCCGGCCGTCATCTCTGCGTTGATGGGATGTGCTCCAATTCAGCCTTCACACAACTGAGAGACGCGCATGTCAGGCAATCAATTTCATGTTCATGGTCCTCACGACCACGAGATCGAACACGCAGCCGAACTCGGCGCCCACGACCGCATGTCGGGCCGCATCGCGGTCACCACCGCGCTGATCGCTACGATCGGTGCGATCTTCGCCTATCAGTCGGGTGCGACACAGGCCGAGGCGATGCTCTTCAAGAACAACGCGGCGATCAAAAAGACCGAGGCGTCCAATCAATGGAATTTCTATCAGGCCAAGAGCAGCAAGCAGAACCTCGCTGAGCTGGCTGCCGAAATCGCACCGGCGGCTCGCCAGGACGAGCATCGCGCGCAGGTCAAGCGCTACAGCGAAGAGAAGGCGGCGATCAAGCTGGATGCCGAGAAGCTCGAGGCCGAGTCGCTCAAATGGGATCACGACAGCGATCATGCGCTGCATGTGCATCACCGCTGGGCCCAGGCGACCACTGTCCTGCAGGTGTCGATTGCGCTTGCCGCGATTGCGCTGCTGACCAGACGCACATGGCTGCTGAGCGGTGTCTATGGCGTCGCCGCTGTGGGTGTGGTGCTGGGTGCGCTGGCGATGATGGGTATCTGAACCGCGACTAGGTCGCGCGGCCGGGGTCCAGTTCAAGGATCACCGGCGCGTGATCAGAGGGTTGCTGCCACTTTCGGGGCGCGCGGTCGATGTGGCAGGCGGTGGCCAGGGGCTTGAGCGCATCGCTCACCAGCAGGTGATCGATGCGCAGCCCGCGGTTCTTCTGGAAACCGAGCTGTCGGTAGTCCCACCAGCTGAAGGTCTTGTCGGGCTGATCGAAAAGCCTGAAGGCATCGCTCAGACCAAGCGCCATCAACTGGCGCAGGCGATCGCGCTCCGGGACCGAGCAGAGCACCTGATCCGCCCAGGTGGCCGGATCGTGCACATCGCGATCGTCGGGCGCGATGTTGTAGTCGCCCGCCACCACCAGCCGGGGCTGCGTTGCCAGCGATTCGCCTAGCCAGACAAGCAGCGCATCGAGCCAGCGCAACTTGTAGTCATATTTGTCGCTGCCCACCGCCTGACCGTTGGGCACATAGGCGCAGACCACTCGCACGCCATCAAATTCAGCGCTGATCAGTCGCTTCTGTTCGTCAGGGAAATGCGGGTTCCCGATCACGGTTTGGCTCGGCTCCCAGCCGCGATCGGCGCGCCACAGGATCGCCACGCCGTTGTAGGTCGGCTGACCCGAATAGATCGACATGTAGCCGGCCGCAGCCAGCTCGAGCGCAGGAAAGCGATCATCGGTCAGCTTGGTCTCCTGCAGGCACAGGATGTCGACCGGATTGGTCTGCAGCCAGGTCAGGACCTGTGGCAGGCGGATCTTCAGGGAGTTGACGTTCCAGGTGGCAATCCGCATCGACAAACAACCCCATCGAGATTTGACGCGTGAGAACAAAGCTATTCATCCGGCGACACGAAAGCCTGTTGCGTCGCTTCATTGTGCCCGCCGATTGCGCTTCGTAGTGATCCGGGCACAAACCGATGGGAATCCTCGGTGAGTTAATCGCGACGTTGGCCGCGACACCGTCTGTCATAGCACTGACACTGCTCGGAGGTCGGATCGGAACCTAATGTGTCGGCTGGCTTTACACAGAAAGAGACCTAGTCGAGCGACCCTTTAACTAACATACTAATTCCGTTAGGTTTTAGACGAACGGCATAAGTCATGCGTGTGCCGAGCGTGATTTTTGTCACGCTGAGACCAGGCATGGCAGATCACGGCAAAATAATCCATAAGTATTAAGCATAAGGGGCTTTTCATGAATCAACTTAAGTATGCTGCGTTTGCTGCAACGCTTATGGCGATCGGTGCTGGCTCTGCGGTGGCAGCCCCACTGCCGGCAGGATGGACCTTAATCGGCAGTGGTGGAACGAATACCGCAGCCGATGGTGTCGTGACGCTGGTGCCAGGCTTGTCTTCCTATCAATGGATTTCAACGAGTGGCGCGCCCACCGGCGTAGGCAAGTTGCCCGTCAGTCCGACTGGGCAGGAGACAAACGGATCATTCGCGTCAACGCCGACCTTTACGGCGGCCGCAGGGGACAAACTGAATTTCTTTTTCAACTATGTGACCTCGGACGGCGCGCAATATACCGAGTACGCATGGGCAGGTCTTTACAAAGGCGCCAGCACATTCGACTCTTACCTGTTCACTGCGCGCACTACAACCAGCGGCGATACGGTTCCAGGCAACGGACTGCCGGGGCTCGGTGCTGGTGTGACTTTGACGCCTGCCTCCTCGGCGATCATTCCGGGCGGGCCAACTTTCTCGCCCCTTGGCGCGTCGTCAGGTGGATGCTTTTCGACTGGTTGTGGTTACACCGGGTGGATCAAGATGAATTACACGATGCCCACCGCTGGCACTTACTCGCTGGGGTTCGGGGTCACCAACGCGCTCGATACGTCATATGACAGCGCGTTTGCGATATCCGGTGTGTCGATCAACGACGTTCCCGTCGGTCCGGGCAATCCCGGCGGTGCAGTGCCGGCGCCTGGCACATTGTTGCTTGTCGTCGCTGCGGTGGCTGGACTGGCCGCCGCGGGTCGTCGAAAAGCCGCGTGATTCTTTAGGCCCAGCGCGCACCGGAGCTGATGCAAGAGGCCCTTTTTAGGGCCTCTTTTTCTTGATGCGGCCCTTTTGAGGGCCGTTTGCTGCTGATGCTGCCCGCTTATCGATGCACGCAGCGCGTGAAGTTTTCACGGGAGCTTCAGAGCGATTATCCGCGCGGGCTTTCAATATCTGAAGGGTGCTATGACATGACTCAGCGCATCCGTGACAGCAGATCGCGCAGCGGCTCATCGACCCAGGCGCGTGTCACAAAGTCGGCATGCTCGGTGTCCAGTGCCGGCACCGTCCACACGCCGCCACCCGACAGACGCTGCGGCGCGCCGGTCTGCACCGCGATATCGCGACTCGCCAGCGCGAGATTGAACGCCACATTCTCGCTCAGGCTCGAGTTGCTCCAGGCGCTGACGAAAAAAGCCCGACGATGGTGGGCGGCAATCCATTGCTCGAATCGCGCCTGCTCGCCATAGAGGGCGTCAAGCAGCACCACGCCGGCAAGGCGCTTGCCCAGACTCTCGTCGGCCAGACAGTACGACAGCGGCAGGTAGCCGCCGCTATAGGCCACCAGCACGACGCGCGAGCCTTGCACTGCCTTGAGCGGCCTACCCGACATCGGCGCCAGATGGCTGAAGGCCTCGTCGAGATAGCGCGGCGCAAAGCGGCTGTTCCAGAAATGGCCGGCGCTCGAATCCCAGGCATCGACCGCCAGTTGCGGGGCGATCAGGACACCGTCGATGCCCGATGCATCGAACTGCTCGGCGACCCGCTGGCGCAGGATCACATCGCGACTGAGGGTGGCGCCATTGCCGTGAAAGAACACGATCGCCAGTGATCTGGTCGAGCCGCGATAGCCTGCCCCGACATGCAACAGCGACCGGCGATCGCTGTAGGTGGTCTGCGCCGCATAAAAGCCGCCGCGTGCTGACTGGTGACCGATCAGCCCATCCTGCGTGGCATCGAGAAACGGCAATCCGGTATCCGGCACCGTCCCCTCATACGGGAAGGCCGAATGGCGCATCGACACCAGGCGCTGGCGCGGCGCCTTCACCGATCGCGCCGCGGTGGTGCGTGAGATCGCACTTGCAGGGGCTGTCGTGGTGACCGCTGCGGCTGCCGCGGCTGCTGAAATCAGAGCGCGGCGCCCGGCTTTCACGCCAGGGCCGTGCGGGCCGTTTGGCCTTGCAGCGGCTTGAGCACCGCGTAGAACATCGGCAGCGCCAGCAGATAGGCCGCACCGCTCACCGCCAGGACACTGTGCAGCCCGAAAGACGTGGCCAGCACCGGCACCAGCGCGGCACCGATCACCGAGAAGCAGCCATTGATGCCCCAGGCCCACAGGAACATCGCCTCCTTGCCGAGGCGGCCCAGCGTGGTCATCGCCACCGGCATCGGAAAGCCCATCAGGAAAGCGGGCGGCGCGATCAGCACGAAGCAAAAGAACAGGCGCGCTGCGTAGGGCAGGGCAGCGATCGCATCGAGCGCATGATCAATCCACAGGCCATAGCCGATCAGGATCGCCCCGATCAGGCCGAAAATGATCGGCATCACGCTGCGCGCCTGCGGCAGCGCCCGCTCTGACACGAAGCTGCCCAGGCCGGAGAAGATCAGCATGCCGGTGATCAGCACCGAGGCTGAAATGGTGGCATTGCCCAGCGCCAGGATGAAGTGCGCAATCAGGCCGACCTCGACCATGATGTAGCCCAGACCAAGACACGCGAAATAGACGATGGTGCGGGCCTTGCCCGGATAGCGGCTGAAGATCGTGCGCCAGCCGAACACCAGTGGTAGCAGCACCAGCGACAGCGCCGCGATGCAGGCCACACCAAGCGTGGCCCAGATCAGCAGAAAGCCCCATTCATCCTGGAGCAGCTCAAGCCGATCGGTCACACGTGGCAGGTCAGCGAATTTCACATAGGCCGCAAAATAGGGCTGGGCATTGCTGAGCACCCGGGTGTCAAAGACATAGTCGCGCGCCAGCGCATCCCATTGACCCGTGATCAGCGCATGCCAGGCCAGGCGGCCGAGTTGGGTGGACGGCAGCACCTGCGGTACATCGGCATCGCCCGGAGGCGGCTCTTGCGGCTCAGCGGCTGAGCCGGAATTCGGCGACGCGCCGGGGCTTGCGGGTTGTGAGGCGCCGACCGCCTGCGCCGGGCCGGTGCCAAAGATCTGTTCGCGATATTCGCCCAGCAAGGCAGCCTGACCGCTGGTGTCCACCGCCAGCCCATGCGAATAGATTTCATCGAAGGACATGGCCGCGGTGTGCTTGCGCAGCAGTTCGATCTCTGCGTCGCTAAAGCCGTCTCGCTTGAACAGCACGGTGGTCGACGACAGGTAGGCCGACACCACGAAGAACTTGCGCGAGATGTCGGCACCGCCCACTTCTCGCGCCGCCGCCGCCATCGTGGCGTAGAGCTTGAGCACCGACTTGGGTGGCTCTTCCTTGTTCCACAGCGTCACCGACAGTACGCCGTCGGGCTTGAGCGCCTGCATGTAATGCGCCATCGCCTGGCGGGTGTAGGCGTATTTCTCGACGATCGCAAAGCCGCCCGGGCTTGACAGCCCCGCCGAATCGGCCAGTGACAGGTCGACGATGTCGAAACGATCGCGCACACCGGCCAGATAGATCCGTCCTTCATAGTCGATCACCTCGACGCCGGGCTGATGCAGGATGTCGCCGGTGAAATCGCGCAGGACCTGTTGCGTGCGAAAGGCCTCAAGAATGCCGCGATCGCCTTCGGCCACCGTCACGCTCGAGGATCCTGCGGCCAGTGCCAGCGCGGTCGACAAGCCGCCACCAAACTGCGCGACAAAGGTCTGCGGCGTCTTCTTGATCAGGTAGGGGTAGTACATCGGCAGATAGCGGTAATACGCGGTCTGCTCGGGAGGCAGCTTGCGGATGATGCCGACCGGCCCCTCGCTGTCGTTGTACAGACCGAGATAGGCATTCGAGGGCATCTGCGGCAGGTTGAAGGCGGCGTTGTCGGACAGGCCCGGCGCAAAGTGCAGGTAGGAACTCGAATAGACCTCCAGATAGCCGAAGGGCGAGGTGCTCTCGAGGATGCGTTTGCTGTCCGGAAACTTGCGGGCATAGCTCACGCCCTTGTAGTCCGAGATCGCAATTTTAGGAACGCCAAGCATCCCGGGCAACACGAAATGCGCTGCCAGCGCCAGGGCTGCCACCACAGCCAGACGCATCGCGCCGCCACGATTGCCCAAGGCCAGGAACCACAGCAATGATCCGGCCGCCCAGAGCACCAGCGGCACGGCGATCAGGTCCTGGGGGCGCAGTGCATACATGCTGAGCAGCAGCAGCAGGCCGCAGATGCCCGAGCCGACCAGGTCGGCAAAATAGACCCGGTTGAAGATGGTCTGGGCGCGCTGAAAGACCACGCCCAGAAAGAGCGCCCCGGCCAGAAAGGGCGTGAGGTACAGCACGAAGTTGAGCGCAAGGCGCCACTTCTGCACCGGGTCCGAGACCAGGAAAATCGCATTGAAGGGAAACTGCTGCGCAATCAGGTTTGAGGCGACTGCCAGCGGACCGAAGGCCAGCAGCGCCAGGCTCGACAGGATTCGCCAGTGGCGATCGAACCACTTCGGGAAGATGCACATCACCGCGCTGGTCAGGCCAAAGCCGAGCATCGCCAGGCTCACCACCAGCGAACCAAAATGCGCCCAGCTGCCGACGGCAAAGATGCGCATGATGGTGATCTGCAGCGCGATCACCGCGCCGGCCACCAGACCGACCGCGAGATACACCGGCGTCAGGGAGCGCGCGCCAAAGGCCCCCGTTCCTGCGAACGAGGCGTTCACTTGTTGTGCGTGCCTTTGATCTCGTCGTTCTCGAGTTTGGTAAAGGGCACGAAGGGCACGATGCGACCGCCGTAGATGTCAGAGCGCGTCACCTTGATCTCGCCGTCGGCGCCTTTCTCCTTGACGACCTTGAGCACGCGCTGCGCCCCGGGCGGGCCGACCGGAATCACCATCACACCACCCACCTTGAGCTGTTGCAGCAGGGGCGGCGGCACATGGTCGATACCGCAGGTGACGATGATCTTGTCGAACGGGCCAGCATCGGCCCAGCCGTAGTAGCCATCGGCGTTCTTGGTCTGGATGGCCTTGTACTCGGCGTAGCCGTCGGTGATCAGCCTGTCATAGGTGGCGCGTGTGCGCTCGGCCACCGGCTTGATGATCTCGATGGTCCAGAGCTTGTCGGTCAGATAGGACAGATAGGCCGACTGGTAGCCCGAGCCGGTGCCGATCTCCAGCACCTTGTCGCCTTCCTGGACATCGATCGAGGAGGTCATCTTGGCGACGATGTGAGGACCTGAGATCGTCACGCCGTAGCCGATATCGAGGAAGGCATGATCGTAGGCCCGCGCCAGATTGCGATCGAGCACGAAATTTTCGCGCGGCGTCATCAGAAAGGCCCGCTGGTTGCGCTCGTCTTTCAGGTCCTTGTTCTTGAGCACCGCCTGGTAGCGGGCCCAGCGCATCGCCAAATATTTCGGATTTTCACCACGTGTCTCGACGCCCCATTTTACGAAAGCCGCTTCGTCGGTCATCGGCGGGCCGGATTTTCGGTCCCATTTTTTCGGGATCGCAGACAGTGCGGGCCAGGCAGCGACGGCAGCAGCCAGCGTGGCAGCGCCACGCAAAAAGTCGAATCGGTTCATGGGAAATTAAATTTTTTTG
>Ga0007795_10000275_pt1 | contig 15072 bp, 14 predicted proteins | sample CryBogmetaGMA1M_FD_60369 | JGI IMG/M metagenome (GOLD analysis project Ga0007795, IMG submission 60369) | Freshwater microbial communities from Crystal Bog, Wisconsin, USA - MA1M | ecosystem: Environmental > Aquatic > Freshwater > Lake | place: Crystal Bog, Wisconsin, USA | collected 2009-07-06
ATATTATTGAGTGTATTTAGATTATTTATTTGCTTACTCATGAGTGCATCATCGAATAAATACTATCATATTTTTTCGATAATTATTTTTATTATTTAATTTAGCCAGTAAATTTTTGACAAAGGGAGGGTTTAACTTAACGTGCATTCCCGCTTCCCTCTTGCAGCCAAATTGCTTTATGGTCCCCAAACTCGTACGTGATTGCTGAAATTCCCCATTTTTCACTGAAAGCCAACTATGTCGATTGTTGATCTGCTTGCGGTTCCTGACCTCGTTTCTACCGCCCATCAATCCACGGCTTGGCCGTTTGAAGAGGCGCGTAAACTCGTCGAGCGCGTCAAGCGAACGGGTCAAAAGCAGGTGCTGTTTGAAACCGGTTATGGACCTTCGGGACTGCCGCATATCGGCACATTTGGAGAAGTAGCCCGTACGACTATGGTGCGGAATGCTTTCCGGATTTTGACGGAAGATAAGGTTCCGACGCGGTTACTTTGCTTTTCCGACGATATGGATGGCATGCGTAAAGTGCCGGACAACGTTCCCAATCGCGACCTTTTGGCCGGGCATCTGCATCGGCCGCTGACGCGTGTGCCGGATCCGTTCGGCGAGTTTGAAAGCTTCGGTCATCACAACAATGCGATGCTAAGGCGCTTTCTTGATACGTTCGGCTTTGAGTATGAATTCGCCAGTGCCACGGATTATTATGTTTCTGGCCGGTTTGATGAGATTTTACGCCGCGCTGCAGAACGCTATCAGGCGATCATGGATATTATGTTGCCGACCTTAGGCGATGAGCGCCGCGCAACCTATAGCTGCTTCTTGCCCATTTCACCCAAGACCGGCCGTGTGCTGTATGTCCCGATGAAGCATGTCGATGGCGTCAATGGTACTGTGACCTTTGAGGACGAGGATGGCAATGACGTTACCTTGCCGGTGACTGGCGGAAATGTGAAGCTGCAGTGGAAACCGGATTTCGGCGCGCGTTGGGCGGCACTCAACGTTGATTTTGAAATGTATGGCAAGGATCATCAGCCCAATACCATTGTCTATGATTCGATCTGTAGTGCTCTTGGGGGACGTCCACCGGAGCATTTCGTCTATGAACTGTTCCTCGACGACAAGGGACAAAAGATTTCCAAGTCAAAGGGCAATGGCATCACCATCGATGATTGGTTGAAATACGCCAGTCCCGAAAGTCTTGCTTTGTTCATGTTCTCAAAGCCGCGCGAAGCCAAAAAATTGTATTTTGATGTCATTCCGCGGCAGGTCGATGATTATCTGACCTTCCTCGAGAAGTTCCCGGGGCAGCCGATCAAGGAACAACTGGGTAATCCCGTTTTTCACATTCATGCCGGCCATCCGCCGAAGGTGGAGACGATTTCTGACGCCTCCAACCACGCCACAACGGTCACCTTCGCCATGTTGCTGAATTTGGTAGCCGTTGCCAATTCGGAAGACACGCAAGTTCTGTGGGGCTTTATTCGACGCTATTCGCCGTCCGTTTCTGCCGAAAATCATCCCGGACTAGCGCGGATGGTGGGCTATGCGGTGGCCTATTTCTGCGATTTTGTGCGCCCGACCAAAGTCTACCGAGCAGCCACAGAGCCCGAGCGCGCGGCGCTGTCCGATCTTGCCGATGCGCTTGCTGGGCATATTGGCTCAACCGATGGCAACGAGTTGCAGGCGGTGGTGTATGAAATTGGCCGCGCGCATTTCCCTGATTTATCTGGCAAGACGAAAAGTCCGGACGGACGTCCAGGTGTGTCGCAAACATGGTTCTCGACCATTTACCAAATTTTGTTGGGCGCAGACCGAGGCCCACGCTTTGGCTCGTTTGCAGCCCTGTACGGCGTCACCGAGACCTGCGAGCTGATCCGCAAGGGTCTTGATGGTTCGCTGATGGCCGAGCATGAGCAGTTTTTAAACAGCCGAGGTGGTGCATAACTACCTTTATTGACTTGCCCAAAGGATGCGGGCGATCCAGACCGTCTCAGCCATGGTGAAGGTTGCGTCCGTATCTCCCCGGCTGAAGGGGGAGATGTCGATGCTGTGCATTGTTTTGCGTTTAAGCGTTCCTCCAAACAGTGCGCCCGATCGGCTTTTGAGCAAAACGCGATCGCCCCGGCGCACGGGAACGCTTGGCGAACAAACAATGATGTCGCCATCGCGATAGGTTGGCATCATCCGTTCAGCGGACACTTCAACGGCAAAGACGAATTCGGCGGGGAGATCGGGAAAGGCGACCTCATCCCATTTATCGCCAATCATCTGTCCCTCAGTATCAAAGGCCTCGCCCGCATCTTGAAGATTGATCAGCGGTATAGCCCTGTTGGGTACAGGTGGCCTATCCGCCATGACAAGCGCCATGAAGGTGTCGAGATCGGTATTGGTCGCATCGAGAATTTTCGAAATGGATTCGGTCGATGGCCAGCGCAATCGCCCGTCAGTGGAGGCCCGCTTTGATTTGTTAAAGGTGGTGGGATCAAGCCCCGCGCGGCGGGCCAAGCCTGAGGCGGATAATCCGTTTCGAGCGGCGAGGGAATCAATGGCTTTCCAAATTCGCGGATGTGAAAGCATGAGAGCAAATCTCCAAAAAAGGACATTAATCAAGAATTATAGATATAATAGGTAATTAATCCCCATATTAGCAAGCAAATTCTTGCACTCGCGTGAATAATGACGCAGCGGCATTTGCGGCTTGTGTGTCCATGCCCTAAATACAGATAAAATCAGGTGATGGGTTATGAAAATTTTCAAAATATTATCGACGCTTCAATGGGCCGAAGCGCAGACAATTGGACGTTTTCTGGGTGCACCCGTCGATATTGCCGATGGATTTATCCATTTTTCGACAGCGGAACAGGTCGAGGAAACCGCGCGCAAGCATTTCCATGGCCAGGATGGGTTGCTTCTGGCAACCGTCAATGCCGCTGAGCTTGGCGACGCTTTGCGTTATGAGCCATCGCGGGGCGGGCAGCTCTTTCCGCATCTTTATGGATCATTGCCGCTTGACGCGGTAACGAGCTTGCAGCCGCTGCCCATGCAGGCGGATGGATATCATCGTTTTGCAGGTCTTTTGCTATGAGCCTTTTATACCGTCTCGCCTTTCGTGCCTTTCGAAACGTCGATACTGAGACGGCGCATGGTTTTGCCATTGCTGCGTTAAAGCACTTGCCTATTCCGGCAACTAATCTGGATGATCCGCGATTGGCGGTGCACGCTTTCGGGATTGATTTCCCAAATCCACTAGGTCTCGCTGCGGGCTTTGATAAAAACGCCGAAGTGCCCGATGCCGCTCTGCGGCTTGGCTTTGGCTTCGCTGAAGTGGGCACGCTGACGCCTTTGGCCCAAGCGGGCAACCCGAAGCCGCGTGTTTTCCGTCTGATCGAGGACGAAGGCGTTATCAACCGCCTAGGCTTCAACAATGAGGGCCATGCCGCAGCGCTTGGCCGTTTAAAAGCACGCGCTACCCGCGCGGGCATTGTTGGAGTGAATGTTGGGGCCAATAAAGAGTCAAAAGACCGCGTTTCTGATTATGTCGCTGGTATTCGCGCTTTCGCAGACCTTGCGACGTATTTTACGATCAATGTCTCTTCGCCAAACACGCCGGGCTTACGCGATTTGCAGAGCGAAGCGGCATTGGACGACCTCTTGGCTTGGTCGATCCATGAGCGCGATGAGGCCACGCGGACGACGTCGCGTAAACCCGTGCTCCTCAAAATAGCTCCGGATCTAGCCCTTAATGCCCTCGATGATGTTGTGAAGGTGGCAAGAAAACGCGGGGTAGATGGGATTATTGTGTCGAATACGACCATTCGCCGCCCCTCTGCTTTGAAAGAAAAAAGCCTTCGGCTTGAAACCGGTGGTCTCTCTGGAAAACCGCTGTTTCCTTTGTCCACACGAATGCTGGCTGAAACCTATTTGCGGGTTGAAAGACAATTTCCGCTCGTGGGTGTTGGCGGCGTCGATTCCGCTCGCGCAGCCTTCAGTAAAATCGAGGCAGGTGCCAGCCTTGTTCAGCTTTATTCAGGGTTGGTTTATCACGGGCCGGGTTTGATCGGATTAATTAAGAAAGGCCTCGTCGAGCGGATGAAGAAAGAGGGCCTTTCCTCGCTATCGTCCGCCGTTGGACGGGCGGCGGAAGATTGGCTGCAATGGCCGATTGAAGGACTGAGTTAACGCGCGAAGGCGTGTCGTACCAACCATGGATAGGCGAGCCCTTGTCCGATGCCGCGGACGAACAGGAAGATCAAAACCGCAATCCATAATCCGGCATTGCCCCGATCGCTCAACATAGCGAAGGCCGCGAAATAGAGGGTGAGCGCCAAGAGCATCAGATTGCGCATCGCTTTTGTCCATGTCGCGCCTATGAAAATGCCATCAAACGCGAAAGCCAAGGCCCCCGCCAAAGGCGTGAGTGCCGCATAGATGAGATAATCGTCGGCATAGGCGCGGATCTCGGCATGGGTGGCAATAAGGCCAATCAATTGATTGCCAAATGCGAAAATCAGACCCGTTAAAGCAAGGCCGGTTAGAACACTAAACCGCAAGACGAGTGAAACGCTTTGTCGAAACCCTGATTCATCGCGTGCGCCCAGCGCCTGCCCACATAATTGCTCGCCTGCGGTCGCAAAACCGTCGAGAAAATAAACCGATAGCAGAAACAAGAGGTTGAGAACTTGATTGGCCGCAAGGGTAACATCCCCCATCCGCCCACTTTCGGACGTGAAGAAGCCGAAGGCGGTAAGGAGCGCAAGCGTACGGATCATGATATCGACATTAACACCGAGTAAGCGCCTCAAGGCCTTGGGATTTGTCAGATCCTTGAATGCAACAGGGCCAGCAAAAGCGCCAAGACGCGTCATGACGGCGAACCCTAACGCCGTTCCAACGGCCTCTGCCAGTAGGGTGCCGACCGCAGCACCCGCAATGCCGAAGCCGGCAACCGCCACGAGGAGAATCGCGAGAGTTACTTTCACCGCATTGATCGAGACCTGAAGCCACAGACCAAGGTCGGTTCGACCCCGACCAATCAAGGAACCCAAAATGGCATAATTGGCCAACGCAAAGGGAGCCGACCAAATTCGGATGCCGATATAGGTCCGAGCGGCGTGTTGTACGGCCTCTCCGGGCGAAAGCAGATAAAGCGCTAGATCGATAATTGGATTGCGAAATAGAACCATCGCGAGACCTAAAAGCAATGCAACGATCAGCGCACGGTAGGCGGTTAGCCGCACGGCATAATCTGATCCTGCACCAACGGCTTGCGCAGTTAGCCCCGCCGTACTTGGGCGCAGGGAGCCTAAGCCCCAGAACATAAAATCAAAAAAAATTGCGCCAATGGCTACCGCCCCTAGCATCGGGATGTCGTTGAGGCGGCCAATGGCCGCCGTATCGACAAGTCCCAAAAGCGGCTCAGTGATATGCGCCAGCATGATCGGAACGGCGAGCGTCAAAAAACGCCGAGGTGTCGCCTCAACCGGCCGCGCTTTGATCATTTCATCCGGTTGCACCAGATCAGTTTCCTGCGTCCTGAACCATGTTCCATTGGCCCGACGCAATTTTTGATGCCGCGATAACGGCTTGCGTCCGGCTATCGACATCAAGCTTTTGTAAGATCGCGGAGACATGCGCTTTAACGGTGGCTTCCGAGACCGAAAGCTCATAGGCGATCTGCTTGTTGAGCAGTCCCGTCGACAGCATCATCAAAACCCGCACCTGCTGCGGCGTTAGGCTGCCGAGTCTGCGGACCATGTCGCTTGTGGCGAGATCGGGTGCAGCTGACAGATCGACATCATTCGGTGTCCAAGTGTGGCCATCAAGAACCTGGCGAATGGCGGCAGCCATGGTCGTCCCATCTAGCGATTTCGGGATAAAGCCCGATGCGCCAAGCTCGATGCAGCGGCGGATCACCATGCGGTCTTCATTGCCGGATACGACGATGACCGGCGTAGACGGGTGCGACGCGCGCAAATAGAGAAGGCCCGAAAAACCTTGCACGCCGGGCATCGTTAGATCAAGCAGAACAAGATCGACATCGCCGCTTGAAAAGGCAGGTGCCAACTCCTCGAAGCTTCCCGCCTCGACAATATCGATATCGCCGACAAGGGCTGTAACCGATTGGCGCAGTGCGCCGCGCACCAGCGGATGATCATCCGCAATGACTATCCGCATCTCTACCCCAGCCACTCTCGTTCCCCCCGGCCTGTGTCTGACGTCTGGTTCGCAATTAGCCGTATCATTTCGTCTTGGTGCGTCCTACGCAAGCGCCAAATGACGTTTTTGACGGCGATCTCATGATTTTTTACGCCCACCTGCTGCTAATGCTTTGAGCGCTTCAACATGATCCGCCTCGCGCGGCCGTTTATCCCAGCGTAACCGGGAAATGCGGGGAAAACGCATGGCCAATCCGCTGCGGTGGCGCGTTGAGGGTCCGATACCTTCGAACGCCACTTCAAATACCAGACCGAGATCGGGCTCATGCACGACTTCCCGAACAGGGCCGAAGCGGTTGACAGTATGCTTGCGCACGAAGCGATCAATCTCAGCGAGTTCTTGATCGGTAAATCCGAAATAGGCCTTGCCGACGGGGACCAGCTCACTGCCACTTTCGCCGTCGCGCCAAACGCCGAAGGTAAAATCCGAATAAAACGATGAGCGCTTGCCGTGTCCCCTTTGGGCATACATCAGCACCGCATCAACGATGAACGGATCGCGCTTCCATTTGAACCAGAGGCCTTTGGGGCGGCCTGCAAGATAAAGGCTATCGCGGCGCTTGATCATGCAGCCTTCAATTGCTTCCGCCTCTTGCGGGGATACCATCCCCTCGGGGCTCGCCCTTAATGCTGCAAGGGCCTCCCATGAGGGAATGTCGAAGGTGGGTGAGAGTTCGATCCTTGAGGACTGGAGCTTGACGATCAGCTGCTTGAGCTTTGCGCGGCGCTCGGTGAAGGTTTTATCCCGCCAATCCTCACCGTCAGCATAGAGCAAATCATAAACACGGATGGCGGCGGGGTATTCAGCAATCAGTTTAGGTGTCACTTTTTTGCGGTTGAGCCGTTGTTGTAAGGCGTTGAAACTGTCTACCTGACCGTCCCGCACCACCAGCAACTCCCCATCGATTGCACCATCAAGTCCCATGAGCGCGTCGATGACATCGGGAAAAGCGTCCGAAATATCCTCACCCGCGCGGGAATAGAGCTTTGTCAGCGTTTTGCCCGTTGCATCTGTCCCCGCTGCGGCCTGCACCCTGATCCCATCCCACTTCCATTCAGCGACAAAATCAGCCGGGCTTAAACTGGCGAAATCGCTATCTTCGATAGCATGCGCCAGCATAACGGGACGAAAGGGAGCGGGGTTGCCGCTTAAGGGTGCCGGTGCCTTACCATCAAGCCAAAGAAATAGGGGCTCATAGGGCGGGGTTAGCCCATGCCAAACCTGCTCAATGGCGTCGACCTCCATATCTGCCCGTTGCGCCAGCGCCGTTTTGGCAAGCCTTGACGAAATACCGATCCGCAATCCGCCGGTGATTAGTTTTAACAGCGCCCAGCGACCGGTTTCATCGAGGCCGTCGAGTAGATTGGCGAGCAAAGACGGAATCTCGGCCTTTTTAGTTGTCGATAACAAGGTGACGACCTCGCCGAGTCCAAGTGCTGTTTGAGTGGGTGGGGCGTCCGATACGGGCCACATCAGCGCAATGGTCTCGGAGAGATCGCCAACATAATCATAAGAAAGCGCGAACAAAGTCGGGTCAGTGCGTTCAGCGATTAAGGAGCGCAATAGGGCGGGTTTAGCGTGACTAAGATCAAGGGTTCCGGCTATTGCCGCAAGCGCGTAGCCCCGGTCCGGATCAGGCGTGGTTGCAAAATAATCGATTAGCAGGTGGATTTTCGCATTGCGTCCGGGCTCATAGGCCAGCCTGTCGATGAGGGCAGCGAAGCGGTTCATAGCTTCCCCTTTGGCGCTTCGGGCTCCGTATCGCCGTCGTCGCTGTAGCCGACCATGTTCAAGGGTCGAGCTGCAAGACCAATGCTTTGACACCAATGCACCAACGCATCCTCTTGGCCATGCGTGACCCAGATTTCGGACGCTCCGGTTTCGCGGATCGTTTGTTGCAGCTCCGGCCAGTCGCAGTGATCGGAGACGATCAAAGGCAATTCAACACCCTTTTGACGTGCCCTTGCCCTGATACGCATCCAGCCGGACGCGAAACAGGTTACCGGATCTGGAAATTTGCGTGACCAGACATCCTGCATCGCGCTTGGCGGGCACAAAATGATGGCTCCCTGCATCACCTGACGATCTGAGCCAGCGACAGGCTTAAGGATTCCCAGTTTAGCCCCTTGTTCGGCATAATAGGCGGTGAGCTTCTCCATCGCGCCATGCAAATAAATCGGCTCGTCATAACCCACCTGCCTGATCTCAGCGATCACGCGTTGCGCTTTACCCAGTGAATAGGCACCGACGAGATGCGCGCGTTCGGGGAAAAGCGCGATTGATCGCAAAAGCTTTTCCACTTCCATGCCGGTGCCAGGGTGGGTGAACACTGGCAATCCGAAGGTCGCCTCGGTGATAAAAACATCGCACCGCAGCACCTCGAACGGTGCGCAGGTGGGATCGAGCGCACGTTTGTAATCGCCCGATGCCACAATGCGAAGTCCTTTTGTCTCAACCGCAATCTGGGCCGAGCCAAGCACATGGCCCGCTGGATGAAAGCTGAACCGGACGCCGTTAATGGCAATCGGCATGCCGAGTTCGGCCGTCTGACGATCACCGGTAAAGCCCTCGCCGTAGCGAATAGCCATCATATCGAGGGTTTCGCGCGTGGCCAGAACGGCCCCATGGCCTGCCCGCGCGTGGTCAGAGTGCCCGTGGGTGATCAAAGCCCGTGCGACGGGGCGAACCGGATCGATGAACACATCGGCGGGTGGGCAATAAAGTCCGGCAGAGGTTGGAATCAGCAGTTCGGTGGGTCGCATCGCTCACCTGTAGCCCATCGTCGACGATCTCTGGAAGCATCTCATTCTTGCCACATGCAATCAGTAGTTGACCCGGGGGACAAATTGGAATCGGATCAAGGGATGGAACCAACCTTACCAGATGCCCGCGACATCGCCCCCTTGACGCTTAAACAGATCGGCGCACTGCCGGTCTTTAAGAACGTAATGGGGCAATGGCATGTCACGCTCATCACGACGCGTGATTCGGGACGTTGGTCGATTCCAAAAGGCAATCCCATCAAAGGACACACAAAGGCCGAAGCCGCCGCCCTTGAAGCCTTTGAGGAGGGCGGACTTGTTGGCAAGATGGCAAAACGGAAAATGGGTTCCTATGCCTTCTGGAAACGGCGGTCCGGCCATTGGGAATTGGCAGAAGTAGCGGTCTATCTCATGGTGATCGAATCGCGTGCGACGGAGTTCAAGGAAAAAGGTCTGAGACAAATTCAGGATTTCAGCTTTGAAGACGCTGAGGAGGTTGTGGTTGAGCCAGGTCTTAAAACGCTTATCCGGCTGGCTGGCGAAAAGCTCAACCGTGCGCGCGCATAGTCGGCTTTCATGCTGAGGTTGGTGTTTCGTCGCATTGTTGGATTGCTCGCGACCTTGGGGGTGGCGAGCACTTTGGTTTTTACCGCCATGGAAGTGCTCCCCAGTGATCCGGCTGCGTTGATGCTGGGCACCGAGGCGCGGCCCGATACGCTAAAAGCCTTGCGGCATGAGATGGGGCTCGATCAACCAGTGATGCTCCGGTATGTGGGTTGGGCCTTCGGTTTGGTGCAGGGCGATTTTGGTATCAGCCACACCTACCATGTGCCCGTGTTGTCGCTGATTGCCGAGCGGCTGCCGGTTAGCCTGCCATTGGCAGTTTGCTCGCTTTGGCTGGCGGTGATCATCGGAATACCCGCGGGCGTGCTGGCGGCTGCCCGGCATGGCAAGGCGTCCGATCATGGGGTGCGCTTTTTGGCGCAATTGGCGCTGGCGCTGCCTAATTTCTGGCTGGCTATGCTGCTCGTTTTTATGTTTGCGATCACATGGCATTGGCTGCCAGCCGGCGGATTTCCCGGCTGGCGCAGTGGCTTTGGTGCCGTCCGGTCGCTTATTTTGCCCGCCATTGCGCTCGCTTTGCCGCAAGCTGCCATTCTGGCGCGTGTGATGCGATCCGCTTTGCTTGAGACAATGGACGATTCCTTCATCACCGCGGCGCGTGCACGAGGGCTCTCGGGCAGCGATGTTTTGATTCGCCATGCCGTGCCCAATGCGCTGATCCCGGTGCTTTCGATCATGGGGTTGCAATTCTCGTTTTTGCTCGCTGGCACCATCATCATCGAAAACGTGTTCTATCTACCGGGCTTGGGGCGGTTAATTTTTCAATCGGTCACCCAGCGCGATTTGCCAGTGGTGACAGGGGCAACCATGTTGCTGATTACAAGCGTCATTGCGGTCAGCTTTCTCGTCGATCTCGCAGCACTGATGCTTGATCCGCGGTTGAGGCGGCGCGCATGACCGGTTCAACGCATCGAACGAGTGCTGTCAGCCTTTGGCTTGGGGCAATGATCGTTACCGCTCTTGTCGGGATAGCTGGATTTTCGATGTTACCCGGTGGGGTCGATCCAACCTTTATCCATGTGGCAGAAAAGCTTCGTCCCCCCTCCAGCCTTCATTGGCTGGGTACCGATCACTTGGGCCGCGATGTATTGGGGCTGACCATGCAGGGTGCTGTGGCATCCTTGGCGGTTGCCGTGATGGCGGTAGTGATTGGTGCGGGTATTGGCGTGCCGCTAGGCCTTATCGCTGCAGCGCGCGAAGGCTGGATCAGCCAAGCGATCATGCGGGCGAATGATTTTATCTTTGCGTTCCCCGCCTTAGTGATCGCCATTTTGCTGCACGAAACGATGGGCGCGGGCATGCTCAATGCGATGGTCGCGATTGGCATTTTCAACATTCCGGTCTTTGCCCGAACGGCCTATGGCAGAGCGCAGCCCATATGGACGTTCGATTTTATCCGCGCGGCACGGCTCAGCGGCAAGGGCGATATCGAAATTGCGCTCGGCCATGTTCTGCCGCTTGTGATGGCAACGATCATCGTGCAAGCCACCATCCAGCTTGGCCTTGGCATTTTGGCCGAAGCAGGGCTGTCTTATGTCGGGTTAGGCATTGTACCGCCTACGCCGAGTTGGGGTCGCATGCTTAGCGAAGCGCAAACGCTGATCGGCGTGGCGCCGCGTTTGGCCATCGTGCCGGGGGCTGCCATCGCCCTTACGGTGCTGGGCTTCACCTTGCTCGGCGATGCGCTGAGCGAGCGCGTCGATCCCCGTCGCAGGGGGCGGTGAGCATGTTGGTATTGGACATCAAAAATCTATCGCTCTCGATTGCTAACGATGAAAAACTATCAGGTGTTTCACTTGCGTTAGAAAAGGGACGCATTCTAGGCCTTGTTGGCGCTTCAGGATCGGGCAAATCGCTCACGACGAGGGCCATTATGGGCCTACCGCCTCAGGGTGCATCGCTGCGAGGTGAAATAATGTTGGCGGGTAGACCACTCCTCTCACTTGATGACGCGGAGATGAATCAGGTCCGCGGTCGCGAGATTGGAATAATCTTTCAGGATTCAGCCTCGGCCTTTGATCCTTTATTGACCGTTGGGGATCACGTTGCCGAGCCGCTTCGCCACCATCTAGGCCTTGACCGCAAGGCCGCACGGCAGGAAGCCCAAAAGGCGCTGGATCGCGTTGAGTTTCCGACGACGATTGATGCGTTTGACCGATATCCGCATGAAATTTCCGGTGGCCAACGCCAACGGGCGATGATTGCCGTTGCCGTTGCGCTAAAGCCCAAACTTCTGCTCGCCGACGAGCCGACAACGGCGCTTGATGTGACGACGCAGGCCGCAATTTTGGATCTTTTTAAACGGCTCAAAGAGGAGGGAATGGCGATCTTGCTGGTTAGTCATGATTTACCAGCCCTTGCCACGATAGCCGACGACTTGGCGCTCATGGAGAAGGGCGTGATCGTTGAAACGATGGCAACGCGCTCGCTTCACGATTCCGTCGGCACCAAGCTCGCCGCCCTTTTTGCAAGCGCGATACCCGGGAAGGCAAGCCTTCCGCAAGAGGGCGGCGAAGCGGTGATGACGGCCTCGCATCTCAGCTACGCGTATGGCAAGAGACGGGTGCTCAACGATGTGTCCTTCACGCTTCGGCAGGGCGAATGCATTGGCGTTGTAGGCGAATCGGGTTCGGGCAAATCGACGTTGGCCAAAATTGTGACTGGCCTTGCACAGTCCTTTTCGGGCCATCTGAACGGTCCTAAAAGGGTTGGCAGCGTTCAAATGGTGTTTCAAGACCCCATCGGTGCTTTCAATCCCCGTTGGCAACTGGGACGCTCGATTGCCGAGCCGCTTGGCACACGCCTGGAAACGCCGGACGAAAGCAACCGTCGTGTTGTTGAAGTTCTCGCCGAAGTGGGACTTGGTGCACAGTTTGCCGAACGCTATCCGCATGATGTTTCAGGCGGTCAGGCCCAACGTGCCGCCATTGCCCGCGCGATTATTGCCAAGCCCGATGTGCTGGTACTGGATGAGCCCGTCTCCGCCTTGGATGTAGCCGTACGGGGCCAGATTTTGGAATTGCTCGACAAGCTGCGCGTTCGGCATGGTCTGGCGATGTTGTTTATCACGCATGATTTGGGCGTCGCCCGGACGGTGGCAAACCGGGTTTTGGTGATGCAGAGTGGAAGCGTTGTCGAAGAGGGCTTGACGAGTGATCTACTCACTTCGCCTTCGCATCCTTACACCCTTTCATTGGTCCGCGCTTCGCCGAAGCTTGGTATATAAAGTCTTTGCACATGGGCAATGGTCGGACTAGAAATCCGAACATGCAAAAGAGTTTTCCCCGTTTCACCGTAGCGCCCATGATGGATTGGACGGATCGGCATTGCCGGTTTTTCCATCGCATCCTTACGCGCCATGCGGTTCTTTATACCGAGATGGTGACATCGGCTGCGATCAAGCATGGCGCGCGGGATCGGCTCTTGGGGTTTGATGCGGCTGAGCATCCGGTGATTGTCCAACTTGGCGGCTCCAATCCCTCGGAACTGGCCGAGGCAGCCAAGATCGCGCAAGAATTTGGTTATTCAGAAATCAACTTGAATGTAGGCTGTCCATCGGATCGCGTCCAGGAAGGCCGCTTTGGCGCTTGCCTGATGCAGGAGCCCCAGCTCGTCGCTGATTGCGTTGCAGCCATGAAGGCGGCTGTGAAGCTCCCCGTATCCGTGAAATGCCGTATTGGCGTGGATGATCAAGATCCGGAACATGCGCTCAACACGCTGGCCGATACGATCATCGCGGCGGGGTGCGATTCGATTACCGTCCATGCCCGTAAGGCTTGGCTGAAAGGATTATCGCCGAAGGAAAACCGCGAGATTCCACCTCTCGATTATGATTTGGTCTATGCGCTCAAAGCACGCCTAGGCGACTATAAGATCGCAATCAATGGCGGCATCGTCACGATGAACGATATTCGGCACCACCTGACCCATGTTGACGGGGTGATGATCGGGCGCGAAGCCTATCATAATCCGGAAATGTTGCTGGCGGTGGATCCTGCGCTTTATGGCACTGCTGCACCAGTGCCGGATGCCTTTTCTGCGCTAGAAGCGTATCATTCCTATATTGAAGCGCGGTTGGGCGAAGGTGTTCCACTCCATAGCATGACGCGGCATTTGCTCGGCCTCTTTCAAGGCCGTCCCGGTGCGCGAGCTTTTCGTCGGCATCTTGCCACCGAGGGTGTCAAAAAAGCCGCAACGCTTAAGGTTTTACGCGACGCGGTTGCCATGGTCGACCGTTCTGTGGAACAAGCGGCCTAAATCACTCATCGAAAGCGTAACCTCATGTTCGCCGCCATTGCGCCTTACGACCTTACATTGCTGATTGCAGGTCTTCTTATTGCCGGTGCCGCAACGGGCGTGCTCGCTGGTGTCTTTGGCGTAGGCGGCGGTATCCTCATCGTGCCGGTGCTCTACGAGTTGTTTCGTGCTACGGGTGTTGTCGATGAGGTCCGCATGCCGCTTGCCATCGGCTCGTCCTTGGCGATTATCATCCCCACTTCGATCCGTTCCTTTCGAGCGCATTATGCCAAAGGGGCGGTAGATCTCGATTTGCTGAAGGTTTGGGCAATTCCGGTTGTCCTTGGCGTTATCGCCGGAACGCTGGTAGCCCGCATCGCGCCGCCGATGCTGTTCAAGGCGCTCTTTATCGGTATTGCGAGTTTCACCTGCGTTCGTCTGTTGTTCGCGCGGGACAATTGGGTACTAAAGGGCGAGATGCCGAAAGGCCTACCTTTGCAACTCTATGGCGGCGTGATTGGTCTGCTCTCCTCCCTCATGGGCATTGGCGGCGGACAGCTGTGCAATGTTTATATGATGCTCTACCGTCGCCCAATCCATCAGGCCGTTGCCACATCATCGGGTCTTGGCGTGTTGATCTCCATTCCCGGTGCCTTAGGCTATATTTATGCCGGCTGGCCGAAAATGGATGTTTTGCCAGCATTTTCGCTTGGCTTCGTTTCGCTCATAGGCGTTGCGCTGTTTGTGCCCATGAGCATGCTCACGGTAAAATTCGGCGTTAATCTGGCGCATCGTTTGCCGAAGCGTCGGCTGGAAATGGGGTTCGGCCTATTTTTACTCGCCGTGATCCTCAGATTCCTGTGGAGCCTCGCTGCCTAACCCGTTCCCGGGTTCTGCCGCCGCGTGCTGCCCGGCTCGACATCCCCTTGATCCGCTCACCAAGGGTCGCCATCACTGAGATGCGCTCTGGCTCTGGCATGAACGGCCACTGCGAAATCTCCGCACCCGTGCGCCCGCACCCGATGCAATAGCCGGTGACGTGATCAATAACGCAGGTCTTGATGCAGGGCGTTGAAACGTTCATTAGCAACAATCTTCCAATGCTAAGCTCTTACCCATCGATCATTCTTCCTAATCATTGGCAAGCGCTGAGGCGCGTCCGCGCTTTTGCGTGGACGTTTTCAGTCTATGCCACAAGAAGTGTTACACAGAACACAATTTCCGCGACCTGTTG
>Ga0007795_10000276_pt1 | contig 15049 bp, 17 predicted proteins | sample CryBogmetaGMA1M_FD_60369 | JGI IMG/M metagenome (GOLD analysis project Ga0007795, IMG submission 60369) | Freshwater microbial communities from Crystal Bog, Wisconsin, USA - MA1M | ecosystem: Environmental > Aquatic > Freshwater > Lake | place: Crystal Bog, Wisconsin, USA | collected 2009-07-06
ACCACGAAGAGCGCGGCGCCGCACCAGGACATCGTGCTCGTCTGCGGCGGCGGAGCGTACATGGCGCCGGGCACGAAGCTGAAAGGCGAGGGGCCGCGAGTGCACTCCATTTATCAGTACGCCTGCAATTTTTGGAGAGGCCACGTGGAAGCTCCTCAAAACCATGAGCGGACAGAGAGAGCAAAGACCGCGGCCCGCCCGAATGACGTCGGTACCGCTCGCCGCCGGGGCCACCGCCTTCCTCGTCGCGCTCGGAGCGGGTGGCGTGTACGGTGCGAACGCGCAGCGTTCGACCGTGCGCTCTAAGACTACGTCCAAGCCACAGGGGACGCAAGTCGCAGCCGCCCGGGTGCTGGCGGGAGCGGCGCCGGCCATACAAGCCCTGGCCGCCGGCGTCGCGCTAGCCGCCAAAAAGGGTCTGCTCCGCGATCGCGGTGGCAGAGCGGCGCCCGCCCTGCCGGAGCCCGAGTCCGAGCCAGCCCAGGAGGCGACGAAGCCCACCCCGAAGCCGAGGCCTGGCTATGTGGCCACTCCAGAACAGCTGCACCGCATAAAAACGAAGAGCGCCCAGAATTTGTTGAGCAACTTAAGGCACAGGGTAACGAATCTGCAAGCAGATCTGCAGAAGCCGTCGCGGGAACGGTTGCACTCGGACAGTCACGCAAATCTGGAAAAGTACCAGGCGCGCATCAAAGAGCTAGAGGCCGCCGGCGTCACCGTCCCTGAGCCGGCGCCATGACTCTGACGCTGCTGCTGCCGTCGGGCGCGCAGCTGAGCGTGCCGGCCCTGGGCACCGACGGCCTGGCCATGGCCGCCATCAAGGCGCAGGTGCGGCGCGAGCTGCCGCAGGCGCAGCGCTGCGGCGTGCACCTCATCGTCGGCAGCGACCTGCACCGCACCAGCCTGCTGCCGGCGGACGTCACCACGGCGACGGTCGTGCTGAGCGGCCCGTGCTCGCCCCGGCCGGCACTGCGCCGCCGCGGGTTCACGGGCGACATGGACAGGTCTTGGGCAGACGAGTCGAGCAGCGACGAGAGCGAAGCGGGCTGCTTCGACTGGAACCACCCCGAGGCGCCGGTCCGCGGCGTGCCGCCGACGGCCGCAGCCCCGCGGGCGCAGCTGACGTTCGGGGAGCACGACCTGCCGCCGGACTACCGCGAGGCCCTCTTCCGCGCCTGCCCCAAGTACACGGCGCTGGAGGTCGTGCAAGCCTACCGGGGCGACGACTGCGACTTTCCCGGCTACGACGAGTGGAGCATGGCCCGCGCGCTGGAGGAGGATTTCTGGGCCGAGGACGAGCTGGGCGACGACCGCCAGCTCGCGGCCGCCAGCGGGCAGTGGCCGGCGGCGTCGACGGGCGCCACGCGGCCCAGCGGCGCCAGCACCGAGACGCCCTCCGCGTCCTCGACGTCCTGAGCGCGCAGGTACGCCGCGCGCCCGGCCTCGTGGCAGGGCGAGGCCCGCGCGTCGAAGCCGCGCAGGTCGTAGGGGGCCCAGCCGTCGCAGGGCACGCCGTCCTGGGCGTAGTGGCGGCCGTTCACGAAGACCTGCGTCGAGCGCACGTCCGGCCAGTGACTGGCGCGGCGGCCGCTGTCCACGAGCCACGCCAGCGCGGTGGCGCGGCTCTCCGGCGTCTCGGCCCGGCCCAGCTCGGGCTCGTAGAAGTAGGCCTGCGCGACGCGGCCCAGCTGGCGCGCCAGGGGGCCCTCCAGCGTGGCCAGCTGCGCCCAGGGCACGAGGCTGCGGCGCAGGGCCGTGCGCAGCCGGGCCGCGAGCTGCTGCCGGGCCGCGGCGACGCCGTAGGGGCGGTGCGCCAGGTGGCGGTACATCAGCAGGAGCATGAGGTAGAGCAGGAGCCCGCGGGCGCGCCGGCAGCCGTCGCGGTCCCGGCGGGCGCCCGCGAGGCGCAGCAGGCCCCGGTCCAGGTAGGAGACGTGCGCCGGCTCCAGGTCGATGACGTAGACCCGCGCGGTGGCGGCGGCGAACAAAAAGTTGCCGGGCTTGACGTCGACGAGGCAGAGGCCCAGGGACGCGGCCGCGCAGAAGAGGGCCAGCAGCTGGGCGGCGAGCGTCGCCAGCTGCCACGGCGCCAGGGGCGTCTCCAGGACGGCATTCAGGTCGGGGTGCCGCGCCATGACGAGCCGCAGGGCGGCGGCGTCGGCGCTGCCGGCCTCGAGCGGCGGGTGCAGCCCCAGGTGGGCGAAGAGGCGCACGAGCGCGAGCTCGCCGCGGGCGGCCGCCGGGTCGTAGGCCGCCGAGGGCCGGCTCTCCCGCAGGATCAGCGGCCCCGGGCCGGCCCCGGGCGCCAGGGCGTAGACCCGGTTGCCGCTGCTGGCGTCGCTGAGCAGGTGCGCCCTGGCCCGGCGCACGCCCCCGGCGGGCGGCTCGTAGCAGACGGCGAGCGCCTGCGGCATGCCGGCCGCACGTTTCCTCTCAGGCGGGCGGGGCCGCCTCCGGGGGCGGCGGCCCGCCGGCGCGCTCCTCGGCCTCCAGCGCCTGCACGCGCACGAGGGCCTCCCGGGCGCTGGCGAGCAGCTCCGCGCGCAGCCCGAGGTCCAGCACGAAGTCGGGGGGCGCCGTGCAGGGCGCGACGGCGGCGAGGCCGTAGCCCTGGAGGAAGGCCGGCGCGAAGATCTCGTTGAAGACGGCCAGCAGGCCGGCCGGCGCGTCGAGCGCCGCCGCGGCCAGGTCCAGGCGGTGCAGCGCGGCCACGGCCCAGAGGCGCACCGCCCAGGGCGCCGGCGGCAGGCGGTCGCCGGTCGTCGGCCACTTCAGCAGCGTGCCGAGGTCCCGCGCGAAGATCGGCAGGTCGCGGTAGGCCAGCACGTGCGCCTCCGGCTGCACGAAGGCGTAGCGGCCGCGGACGGCCGGCGCGCCCTGCAGCCGGCCGTTGCCGTAGGCCACCTCCGGCACCTGCGGCGCCGCCAGGAGCTCGCCGGAGGCGATGCCGTAGTCGGTCAGCACGGCCAGGAAGGCGGCGTGCACGGCGTAGCGGCGGCCGCCGACCTCGTACACGGTGCGCGTCGGCGGGCCGGGCCGCACCAGGGCGTTGCGCGGGTAGGCGTCGTTCTGCACGACCCCGAAGAGCGTGGCGAGCGCCACGGCCGCGTGGCCGAGCTGAAAGAGGAGCGCCACCCAGGCCGCGGGCGTGGCCAGCAGCGCCGGCGCCGCCTCCACCAGCGCCTGCGGGTAGCGCTCCATGAAGAGCACGACGCCGAGCTGCGCCGGCGGCACGGCGAAGACCTCGGCGCCGTAGTGCCAGGGGAAGTGCGGCGTGACGCGCCGCAGCAGCAGCAACGACTGCAGCAGCCCGACGACGTGCTCGCGGTAGGCCTGGCGCCGCGAGCGCCAGGAGCGCGCGACGAGGCGCTTGGCCGCGCAGCCGGGCCAGCCGGGCGCGCAGGCGACGACGGTGCCGTAGCGCCCGGCGCCGAGCTGCGCGGCGACGGCCGGGTCCACCAGCGCCGTGCGGTCCCAGGCCGCGAAGGCCGCGGCCCGCACGGCGTGCTCGCGCCCGGCGCGGGTGTCGGGAGAGGCGGCCGCCATCGCACCGCTCGTTTGCAGAGGCGCGGCCGCCGGAGGCCCTGGCTCGAGCCCGCTCGGATAAAGCAGCCCCAGCGATGCCCGGCTCCTACCGTGCCCCGCTGGCCGCGCTGGCCGCCGTGCAGCGGCTGCTGCACCCGCCGGCGCCGCAGCTCGAGGCGGCGCTGCGCGTCCGCTCCGCGGAGCTCAGCCGCGCGCTCGACGAGCTCTTCTCGGCGCTCTACGACGCCGGCGACCGCGAGGCCGCCGACGCCTTCGTGGCCGAGCACGCCGTCGTCGCCGTGGCGGCCGTGGCCCTGGTCGAGCCGCTCCCGTGGCCGCACCGCCTCGGCATCGTCAACCACGCCGCCGGGCTCCTGGACAACTTCTTCGCCGCCGCCGGCAACTACGAGCCGCGGCACGCGGCGCTGCTCGACGACGTGGCGGGCGTGCTGCACGCGCTCGTCGAGCTGCAGGTCACCAACGGCTTCCACGCCTCCCGGGAGGGCGCGCTGGAGTCCGTGCTGCTGCTCCTGGGGCGCCTGTTGGCGCGGGCGGCCGAGCCCCTCCGGCTGGCCGCCTTGGCCCAGGACGTGAGCGCCGTCCTGGGCGATGCGGCGCTGGCCGCGTACGTGCACCACGCCGCGCTGCACCCGCTGCAGCACCTCCTGGCGAGCCCGGCGGCGCAGGCGCGCGTGCGCGCCGACGCCGGCTGCGTGGCGGCGCTGCGGGCCTGCGCCCGGGACAAGGCCCTCGGCTACTCCTTCGTCGTGACGGCGCTGCTCTGTCTGGCCGCGCTGCAGGAGGACGCCGCCGAGCCGGCCGCCACGGCCCGGCTTTTGGGCGAGGAGGCCTGGCGCACGGCGCTCTGCGACGCGCGCCTCGACCTCGAGTGCTCCACGGTCAGCTCCTGCGACGGGGGCGTCGACGGCAGCGCGCCGGACGCCCCGGCGGAAGGCTTGGAGGAGGCCGCGGACGCGTCGGAGGCGGGCTCCGAGGTGGACTCCAAGGCCTCGACCGCCGACACGGAGGCGGCCGAGCACGACTTCGCCGCGTACGAGACGGCGCCGCGGCAGGTGCCCGCGTCCCTGCTCCAGCGCTGGCTCAGGTGGCCCTGAGGCCCTCGTCGTCGGAGTCCGGCACGGGCGTGGCGATGGCCAGGGCCAGCTGGGCGGCCGCCTCGTGGGCCGGCTCGGCCGCCGTCGCCTCCAGGAGCTCCACGCAGGCGCGCCGGAGCACCGCGCCGACGACGGCGCACCAGGCCTGCCAGCCGTCGCGCGGCAGCCGCGCGCGCTGCGGGCGGGCCATGCCAGGAAAGAGCCCCATGAGCGCCGACGCCGTCCAGGTCTATTGCGCGACGTCGCGCGAGCTCACGCAGCTGCGCGACAAGACGCGGGCCGACCTCCGCGAGGTGCGGGAGGCGCGCAAGGCCGCCCAGGCCGTGCTGCTGGAGCTCCACGACGACCACGAGGTCGTGGCCGAGCTGCCCGACGGCGCCTTCTGCCTGCGCGTGAGGACCACGGCCACGCGCCCGCCGCAGACCTGTGACGTGCTGCAGCAGATGGTCGGCTTTTGGGAGGACGGCGGCGCCACCGCCTGGCGCCGTGAACTCGAGCGCGACCCCACGCTCGACCCCGTGGACGCCCTGGTCGAGCGCATCATCGAGCACGCCTGGCCGCCGGCGGTCGTCCGCCGCGCGCTGGACGTGCGGCCGGCCAAGCTCTCGGCCGCGCGCCTGCAGGACCTGCCCGCCGCGCCGCCGACCAGCTCCGAGCTCGCGGCCAACATCGTGGCCGCCAAGGCGCTGGTCAGCACGCAGCTCAGCGCCATGCGCGAGGAGAAGGCGCGCCTCGCCGAGAACCTCAAGGAGGCGGAGAGCCGCGTCATCCCCGAGCTCCAGCAGCTGCCCGCGGGCGTGGTGCGCAAGGTGAGCTTCAACGAGGACGAGGCCTTCTTCCTGCGCCTCAAGCGGCCCCGCAAGCAGGCGCCGCCGCGCTTCTCCTGCGCCAAGGTGCGCAAGGCGCTGAAGGCCGCCCTGGCCGAGCGGGCCAACCTGCCCTCGCGCGCGGCGGTCCTGGACCGCCTGGTCGACCCGGCCTTCGGCGCGACGCTCTGCCAGGACGTGGCCGGCGCCTTCGCCAGCCAGGCCCTGCCCCCGGACGTGACGCCGCGCGTGGCCATGGACCGCCTGCGCTCCTGCGCCTGAGCGTTCAGCCGCAGCGGGCCGCCGCCCTCGGAAGATCCTAAAGCGCATGTCTACCGTGAGCTCGACCGATGTGGACATCTTCCGACGACTGAGCAATCCCGAGGTGGTGGACATCAATGTGAGCGGGAGCGCCACGACGCGGCAGATGGCCTCGCAGATGCGCCAGGCCATCGCGCGCGCCGTGGAGGCCGCGGCGCCCCCGGAGCCGCCCAGGGATGCCGACGACGACGAGGCGCGGTCGGACGCGCACTCCGAGGCGCCGCCCTCCCGCCTGTCGCAGGCCATCGCCGCCATGGCCTCGCAGCGCGCCGCGCCGAGCGCGCCGCAGGAGCCGAGCGCGCCGCAGCGGCCGAGCGCGCCGGGGCCGAGCGCGCCGGGGCCGAGCGCGGCCAGCGCGCCGCCGGCCGAGCCCGTGCGGCGCGCCCCGGCGCCGCCCACGCCGGCGGCCTCGGACGCCGGCAGCGAGGAGGAGGAGGAGGTCAAGAGCAAGGACCCCGAGACGGTCCGGCTCGAGAAGCAGGGCTATCTCATCGACCTGCAGGCCCTGGAGCGCAAGGGCATCAAGCTCTCGCGCGCCTTCACCATGCGCGACAGCCTCGATGCCATCGAGCTCGAGCTCGTCCGCCAGAATGCCAACCTCTCCACGGCCAGCGCCGTCAACTTCATGCGCGACAGCCTGCGCATGGCTTTCACGGGCATCGAGATGGCCAACGCCAAGATGGGGCCCTTCCTCAGCATCGACGGCTGGGCCGAGTCCATCTCCTCGGACATGAAGCGCTTCGACCACGCCCTCGAGAAGCTCTACCTCATCTACTTCAAGAAGCACAAGATGTCGCCCCTCATGGAGCTGGCCTGGATCATCCTCGGCAGCCTCGTCACCTGCCACTTCAAGAACAAGCTCTTCGGGCCCGCGCCGGCGCCGCGCGCGGCCGCGCCGCCGCCGGAGCCGCCGCGCGCCCCGCCCGCGCGGGCGCCGAGGGCGCGCGCCGCCCAGGGCACGCCGGCGGTGCGCGCCGCGGCCAGCCTGGGCGCGCGCCCCACGCTCCGGCCGCCGCAGGCCTTCTTCGGCCTGGGGTGAAGGCGCGGCGGGCCCTTGACGTCGCTTCGGCGCTCGGAATCGGGTGGGCCATCGTGGCCCGGAGCCCTCCTAATTTCCGGGTCGTTCTGTCCGCCGCTTGGCCAGCTCGCGCTTGTCTTGCCGGTAGAGCTGGTATATGAGCATCATGAAGAGTGCGACGAAGAGCGGGGCGCTTGCCAGGGCGATGCGCCCATCCATTTTTTGCGCGAGCCGTTGCGTCTGGTCCAAAAGCTCGCCCAGGACGGGCGCCGACAGCGACATCGCATAACGAATGAGCACGGCAACGGAGGGCACCGTCAACAAAACTTCGGTTGCTCTCGGGATCTCAATGGTGGCTAGGTCCGAGTCCGGGTCGGCCTCGTTCTCCTGCGCTCGCAGCTCTTTTTTTCCACGCAGGGCGTCGTTTAATCGTTCCCAGCTGTCCAGCACCAGCGTTGGATTCAAAGCCGCAAGGAATATGGCAATTTTGCTCTGGTGGTGAGAGAAAAACCCCCAGAACCCGCCCGGCTGACCTCGGTTGGCCATAGCCAGGAGAATCAGGTGAGAGAGGAGAAAGGCTTTTCTCTGACGGGGGTTGCGATTCATATAATGAAGGAGGGGATTGTGAGTCGGAAATTTTATCCATTTAGCGCGCCTGGTCCCTTCCGGCATGCTTTTATTTTGTTGGCGCCTTCGACCTGCTTTGGGAAGGCACTGGCGCGCGGCGCTCGGTGACCGCAGCTCGTAGCGGCGCAGGCGACCCCGAGTAAAAGGCATTCGCAAAGCTGGCGTCAGTAACAAAACAGAAATTCGCCGGCCATGACCTGCAAGGCCGGGCTCTCTCCCGGCTCGCTGGACTGCAAGCTCGCGTGCCCCCAGCTGCGGCAGGGCCCCCTGCTGGCGCCGTGCCTGCAGAAGGCGAGCCTGCACGACTGCGCCTGCGACCCGGCCAACCCGAGCTTCCGGCCGTGCAACGACTTCAACGGCGACGCGCCCTGCGTGTGGGCCGCCGGCGGCGCCCCGGACGGCGGCTGGCCCGAGCTGAACGTGAAGCTCCCGGAGACCACGCCCTCGCTCCGAGCCCTGACGAACTTCGACCTGCACGTCCGCATCTGCGCCAACCAGCACCTGCCGCTCACCTGGGCGGGGGACGACGGCCGGCCGGTGTCCGCCGACGCCTCGACCTCCTGGACGCTCACCGAAGATCACAACAGCAATGACCTGCAATTCGTGGGCGTCACCGTCAGCGGCAAGGGCGTGGGGCGCCCCGCCTGGCACCCGCAGGTGCTGGCCGCGCCGGACGCCGCCGTGCAGCGCTTCGGCACCTGTCTCTACGACGCGACCGCCAAGAGCTTGGACTTCTTCAAGATGCAGGCCCTGGGCCAGCTGAGCGGCCTGGGCCCCGCGCCGAGCGCGTGACGCTGGCACACCGGGAGGGCCGGGGAGCGGGAAGCATGCCGGAGCTGCCCGAGGGCGTGCAGCGCGGCACCCGCCGAATGCCACACCTGTCAGATTTAGGGATGCGTGCTCACAGCCGGCTGGCGCTCACGGGCGGCGCGCGGGGCCGGGCGTGGCCGACGAGCACGCGGGCGCGGCGCTGGCCGGCGCTTCGCCCGCAGGGCGGCGCTGCCAGAGGGCCTCCAGCAGCAGCTTCCGGTCGTGGCGCGACGGCCAGCGCGGAGGCGCGGGCCAGGGCGGCGCGGCCGGGGCGCTGGCCGCCCGGATAGGGACAGGGAGAGGCCTGGCACGGCTCGCTGCCCGCCAGGCGGGCCCACGCCCGGCTGGCCTCTTCGCCCGCGAGGTCCTTCTGGGCCGGGCGCTTGCGAAACTCCTCCAAGCCCCAGAGCCAGGCGGCCCGCACGGCCTCCTGCTGGTGTGCCATGGCCTCCGCGAAGTCGGCGCGCTGCGCTGCGAGGGCAGGCTGCGAGATGCTGGCGGGAATCATTTGCATGTAACGAGAAAAATAGCCGCGCCGAGGGTGCGAACGGGGGCTGCAGGGGAAGGGCCCGGCAGGCGGCATGGCCTTCGCGGCGCTGCCCGGCGAGGTCCTGACGGAGCTGGCCAACTACGTGCTGGAAGATGGGATCGCGGCCTGGGGCGTCCACTGCACCTCGTTGTGGACCGCCCGCATGGCGTGCAAGTTCTTGGCGCGCACCTTCCGCGCGGCGCCCCGCGGCGTGTCGCTGCTGGAGGCCAGCGAGGACGAGCGGGAGCCGGCGTTTTTCACGGCGGCGCAGCGCCTCTTGCGGGCCGTCGACCTGCACCGCGTGGAGCGCGTCGTGTTCTTCGATCCGCACCACGACAGCCTCTGCTGGGTCCTGCGGCAGTGCCCGCGGCTGGAGACGTTGACGCTCGACTTCCTGTACAGCGAGCGCGCGCGGGCGCAGCCCGCCGAGTGGCTGGCGGCGGCGCCGGGCCTCCGCCACCTGCGCCTCAATTGCCTCCCCTGGCGGGCGCTGGTGGCCGCGCTGCCGCGCCAGCCGGCGCTGCAGCTGCTCGCCTGGTACGACGAGGGGCAGCACGACGACCTCACGGACCGAGACCTGGCGGTGCTCGGGCCGCTGACGGACGAGGCGGCCGCCTGCCGCCTCTTCCCGAACGGCTTCAGCTCGGGGCCCGGGCACCACGGCCTCTACGCCCTGAACTTCGCAGGCGTCACCGCCGGCGGCCTCGCGGCCTTCTGCGCCAGCTGCCGGGCCCTGACCACGCTCCGCACCTGCCACTTCCTGCGGGAGCAAGCCAACCCGGTGGATCTCTGGGGTGCCTACGAGATCCTCTGCGATCCGCGCAACCGGCTCGAGACGCTCGAGCTCTTCAAGACGCCCGACTCACGGCGGCCGAGCGTCGTCGTCGCGGCGCGCGGCAAGACCAGCCAGGCCACGCAGCGCATCGAGGCCGACGTCCTGGCGCTGGCGATGGCGCTCTTCTTCGTGCCCGACTTCGACCTCGGCGAAGGCGGGGAGCGGCGGCTGGATGGCACGTAGCTCGAGCAGGGGCCGACCAAAAAGGCTTCAGGGCAGTCGGAGACCGGGCGGGTGGCCGGCGCGCCGCAACGGGTGTCTTGCCGTCGCAGGCCTGCGCGCTCCGCACCCCTGCCCGCGGGGCGGCCGGGCCCCGAAGCCGGTCCGGGCAGTCACGCGGCGGGGCCCGCGGCGGTCGCGGCCTCCGGAGCGGCCGCCGCGGCGCTCGGCCGCCAGGCCACGGCGGCCAGCACGGGCCAGTGATCGGAGGCGTCGCCCGGCAGCCCCACCGCGACGTTGCGCGTCGGCCGGTTGCCGAGCACGAAGTCGCCGGCCCAGGGCATCCGGGCCGTCGGCCGCGTGCTGCAGCAGCTGCGCGGCAGGGGCGCGGCGCTGCCGACCTCGACGTCCCGCAGGGCCAGCGGCGTCCGGGCGAACGGGCGGAAGCCCCGGGCGAAGACGCCCTCGGGCTCGTTCCAGTCGCCCAGGCACACGACGAGCGCCGTCCGCAGGCGGCCGAGGTGCCGCGCGAGGCCCCGCACGCGCGCGATGACCGCCTGGAGCTGCGCCGCGTTGGCGCCGCGGTGGCCGTTGTGCAGGTGCACCACGACCACGGCGCGGCCCGAGGCTCGGTGCCGGAGCCGCGCGAGCTGCAGCGGGCGGCCCGGCTCGATGCTGGTCGTGGCGTGCCAGCGCACCGCGAAGGCCGGGTGCACGAAGAGGCAGATGTGCTCGTGCCCGGACCGGCCGGGGCACGCCGTGAACGCCGCGAGGCACGGCGTCCGCGCCTGGATGCGTTGCCAGCGCGAGGCCTCCTGGAGGCCGACGAGGTGCAGGCGGGCCGCCGCGTGCACGGCCTCGATGTTGGCGCAGACGCGCTGCAGGCACTGCCCGGGGGCCGCCCGGCAGCGGGCGCTGAGCTCGGCGGCGCTGCCGCCCTGCGCGCGCTCGGTCATGCAGTCCCAGCAGACGTTGTACGTGAGAGCCCGAAGGGTGGGCATTTACGAAAGTGGCGCGCCGACGGTGCCCGCTACTTGTAAATGCCGACGTTCTACTTGGTGGAGCTCTTCTCCGGCTCCGGCTCCTTCGGGCGGGCGGCGAAGTCGGTGCTGCCCCCGGGCTGGAAGATGCAGGTGCACAGCCTCGACATCCACCCCAAGTACAACCCCACGACGAACCAGGACATCCTGAAGTGGAACTACCGGCCCGCCATGCAGGAGTTCCTGGCCAACCGCAAGCCGCGGGACGTCGTGTGGTTCCACGCCTCGCCGCCCTGCACGGAGTTCTCGGTGGCCAAGACGACCGCGCCGCGCGACCTGCCGCTGGCCGACTCCATCGTCAAGCGCACGCTGCGGGTCATGCGCTACGTGCAGCCGGACTTCTTCACGATCGAGAACCCCGTGGGCCTGATGATGCAGCGCCCCTTCATGCGCAAGATGAACGACCGCTTCCTGCGCACCACGTCCTACTGCAAGTTCGGCACGCCGTACCGCAAGAACACCTGCATCTGGACCGACGTGGATGCGGACCTCCCGCGCTGCGAGGCGGGCAGCTACTGCGCGACGCGGCGCGAGCACGGCAAGCACCTGCAGACGGCGCAGTCGGGCCCGACGGCCGACGGCGTGGCGGGCTCCGGCTCGGGCGAGAACGTCTACCCGCTGCCGCGCGGGCTGGTGCGCATGCTGGTCAAGAAGGCCTTCGCGACCCCGACCGCGTGAGCGTCACGCGTACATGCCCGGCGGCGCGGCGTGCCGCGACTGCTTCGCGGCGCTCGCCTCCGCGAGCAGGCGCCCGAGGCCGCCGCGGAGCTCGTAGGCCTGCGGCCCGCGCTTGACGATGTCGCCGGCGTGCAGCGGGTGCATGAAGGCCGCCGAGCCCGTCGCGTCGTAGATGCCGACCTTGCAGACCGTCTGCTCGAGCACGCTCCGCAGCAGCCGCACGCCGCCGTCGCCGCAGGCGTGCAGGATCTCCTGGAGCGCGTCGGCGGCGATGGTGAGGAAGTCCGGCCCCCGGCCGAGGTCGGCCAGGATGCGGGGCAGCAGGTGCTGCTTGACGATCTGCAGCTGCGCGGCGGCGTCGAAGGACTCGGTGGCCACGACCTGCAGCCGGTCGAGCAGCACGGGGCTGAGCTGCGCGCTGCTGTTGAAGGCGAAGACGAGCAGCGCGCGGCTGACGTCGAGGTCGAGCGCGCCGCAGTAGCGGTCGCGGAAGTGCGAGTTCTGCGTGGTGTCGGTGAGGTGCACGAGCACGTTGACGATCTCCTCGCCCTTGGGGGTGCTGCTGCACTTGTCGACCTCGTCGAAGAAGATGAGGGGGTTCATGCAGCCGGCCGTCGTCAGCGCCTCCGTGATGCGGCCGCCGACGCTGCCCTCGTAGGTGTAGCTGTGCCCCAGCAGGTAGCTCGAGTCGAAGCTGCCGCCGAGCGCCACGAAGCAGTAGGGCCGCTGCATGAGCTTGGCCAGGCCCTCGCGGATCAGCGAGCTCTTGCCGTTGCCGGGGCAGCCCTGCAGCCCGAGGGGGCGCTGCGGCACCCAGGGGTAGGCCAGCCACTGGAAGAGGCGCTCGAGGATGGCCTGCTTGGCCGCGCGGTGGCCGTACACGACGGCGTCCAGGTGGGCGGCGGCCGCGCCGAGCTGGGCGCACACGTCGGGGCCCGGCTCCGGCGGCGCCAGGTGGTAGACGTTCAGGGGCAAGGCCAGCAGCGTCTCGACCCACGTGCTGTACTTGACGGCATCCCCGGACGCCAGCGTGTCCTGCTGCTTCTCCAGCTTCTGCGCGATGCGGCGCTTGAGGTCGGGCGGCAGCTCGGACAGCAGGACGCGGAAGCGCAGCGGCACGGCGTAGGCCTCCGTGCGGCGCAGCGCCGCCAGGCGCTCGACGAGCTCGCGCTTGAGCTCGGGCGTCTGGAGCGCGAAGTAGTCCTTCTCCTCGCGCGACAGGGTCTTCACCGTGCCCTCCAGCTCATCGGGCGAGGCGGGGTCCTTGAGGGCCCCGGGCGCCGCCAGCGGCGCGGGCGCCCGGGCGCGCACGCACCGGCCGAGGCTCTTGCGCAGGAGCGAGGCCTCCCCGGCCTGGAGCATGCTGTTCAGCGCCTCGCAGGCCCCCGCGTCCGTCGCCACGACGGCCTCCTGATGAAAAACAGCCTCGTCGCCCACGGCCATGTAGAGCACGGCGGTCTTCGGTGGCACCCGGCCATGAGGGAGGCGATCGATCCTTGCCATTTTGGTAACGCGAGAAGAGGCGCGGCGCCGGGCCGGGGCGCGCCATCACCAGAGCTCGTCCTCGGACGCCACGGACTCCAGCTCGGTGAGCTCCCAGTCGCTGCTGTCCTCCGGCTCCTCCTCGTCCTCGAGGGGCTGGGCGGCGGCGGCCATGGCGCCGGGCCGCGGGTGCTCGGCCACCCACTCGGCGAAGGCGATGTGCTCCCAGACGTCCAGCGCCTCCTCGCCCTCGGCGGCGCCGAGCCGGCCACGCGCCACGCGGTAGGTCATGCTCGTTTTCCATCGCCGACTCTCTCAAACCGAGTGGCTCAAACGCGGACACCTCGCTCCTTCGCTCCGGCTCGCCGCGCCATGGCCGCCGTGCTGAGCCCCGAGCTCGTCCTGGTGACCGAGACCATCGACGCCGTGCGAAAGGCCGCCGCCCAGGCGGCGGAGGCGGCACCCTTCGCGCTCGGCCTGGAAGCCGAGGCCGCCTCTCCGCCGCTCGGCCCGGCGTCGCCGCCGCGCGTGCGCTCCCGCTCGCCGCGCCGCGACGACGGCCGGGCGGAGGCGCCGCCGCGCTGCGACGGCTCGGCCCTGGAGTTCCGCATGCGATTCACGCAGATCCTGGCCGCCAAGAGCTTCTTCAACAACATCTCCATGCTCCAGGAGGCCTGCCTGGCGGTGCACAACGAGCCGGGGCCCACCGGCTTCCGCGGCCTCATGGCCGACGCCGTGGACAGCACGCGCGTCGCGCTGGTGCAGGGGCGCCTCGGCGCCCTCGTGGAGCTCAACGTCGAGCGCGCCAGCTTCTGCGTGAAGGTCAAGAGCATCCTGGACTGCCTCTCGGCGGCGCACGCCCAGCACTTCCTCGACATCTACCGCGTCGCCGGCAGCACCGACATCACCGTGCGCGTGCACGAGCCGGGCTCCTCCCGCGCGCACTCCAAGTACGAGATCAAGACGCTGGCGCGGGAGAGCGAGACCATCCCGCTGGACGAGATGATCATGATGTTCTACGTCGAGATCGAGCTCGAGGCCTTCCGCAACGCGCTGAAGATGGCCCGGATCCAGCACGCGCTGACCATCCAGTTCCGGCTCTACGAGGTGCCCAGCACCGGCCCGGCGACGCAGAGCATGTGGTTCGTGCTGAGCTACGAGGGGGAGGACACCCGCGGCACGCACCCGTTCCTCTCGCGCGTCGTGGTGTCGGAGAGCGGCGCCGACGGCGAGCCCGTCATCGTCCGCGCGGCCTCCTCCGAGGAGGAGTGCGCCGCGGACGCCCTCGAGGAGGAAGATTTTGAGCAGTACAAGCTGCTGTACAGCGGGGAGTTCTCCGTGGACTACCTCAACAATTTTGTGCGCAACATGGAGAAGGTCAACGTGACGCTGCGCCTGAAGGACGGCAACCCGCTGATCCTGGACTATCCGCTGGGCTCCATGACGACGGACTCGCTCCGCTACGTGCTGGCGCCGCGCCTCAGCGACTAGGCGCCCCCGGCGAACGCCGCGCGCTTGCGGCCGCGGGGCGCCGGCGCGGCGCAGGCCGCCAGGCCGTGCAGCAGCGCGTCGGCGAGGTCGTCCTTCTTGCGCGAGGCGCCGAACGTCGCCAGCGGGAGCGCCGGCCCGGCCTCCAGGAGCCGCGCCACCGCCGCGACGGCGGCGCGCTTGCGCTGCGCGTAGGTGGCCAGCGGCACGCTGCCGCTGCTCGCGTCGGCCGGCGCGAAGGCGGCCAGGTCGCCGAACGCCAGCTTGCGGCCGGCGCTCTGCTGCGCCACGGCCACGTGCGGGCAGAGCGCCCGCAGCCCGCCGTAGAGACAGGCGGTCACCTGCTTCATGCACGCGTTCATCTGCTGCTCGATGACCACCCGCTCGAGCGTCGCGAACACCGCCACCCGAGCGCGGAGAAAAGCCACGACGCCTTCCAGGACGACGGCGATGGCGCCGCGCCGGCCGCCGGGCGCCACGGGCAGCACGGCCCACTCGACGATGCGCAGCCGGCCCTCGTGGAGCGCACGGCCGAGGTCGCCGAGCGTGCCGGCCGGCGCCGGGTCGTCCCACTCGAGGATGCAGTAGGCCAGGTTGATGACGCCCGGGTCGATGG
>Ga0007795_10000278_pt1 | contig 15042 bp, 12 predicted proteins | sample CryBogmetaGMA1M_FD_60369 | JGI IMG/M metagenome (GOLD analysis project Ga0007795, IMG submission 60369) | Freshwater microbial communities from Crystal Bog, Wisconsin, USA - MA1M | ecosystem: Environmental > Aquatic > Freshwater > Lake | place: Crystal Bog, Wisconsin, USA | collected 2009-07-06
GTTAATGGCAAGTTATATTGATTACGATTGTAATACAGGGTTAAGTAGTATAACTTCTGACCCTTTAAAAATACTTGATATTCCTTCTATTGCGGACGCTTTAAACATATCTGTTAATAAATTAATAGATATTGCAACAGGTAAAGACCAAACAACGGATGAAAAACCACCAACAACAATTCTTTCATATAGGAATTTCCATCATTTTATGAGAAATTTTATGTTGATTGACAAACCTACCGCGGTAGATTCAGATTTAATTGTACAACAATTACAACAAGAACAAAATAGTCAGTTAATAAGTGGAATTAACGGAATGATGGAGTATGATATTATTTTCAAAAACGGGAACCCTAGTAATTTTGATTATAGAACTTTTGATACTTTCTCCTCAAATCCAAAAATTGAACCTTACACATATAAAGGGTATTATTCACAAACACCGGACACATTACCGGTAAGTGGTGGAACAATAACTTTAACACAATCAAAAAACGCAAATCCGGAAACATGGGTTGCGTTAGAAGAATATGTTGGATTTTCAAATACCCCACAATTAAAATATTCAAATAACGGTTCGTATATAACAGATTTTTTTATTGATATGGATGTTGCCTTCAGTATTGATAACATTAAATTATTTTCACAAATTATTAAAATATACGCAACCCAAAAATTATCAAACCCTAATATGACACAAAGTCAGTTTTTGGTTTTAATGGATAACTATTTAAATGGTTTGGATGAATTTAAAAATAATATTATAAATTCTACAATGACATTAACAAGAGCCGCCTTACCATACGCGGAGGAATTTCCTCAAGATGGTTCGTTCGCTCAATTAGAAGGTCCACAGACAAGAGATGATTTATGGGAAACGTTTAAAGCGTTAAATGATAAATGGATTGCGGGTACAGATTTTAACAATAAAACTCTATTTGAAGATGTTTTATTTTTAGATAGAGCTTCAAGAGATATTGGGGATAAAGTATTAATTGACATCTTTAAGTTTAAAGATTTATTGAAAACGACTAACCCAAAAATGACAATGCAAAATCTGATTCAATCTGTTATAGTTGATAACCATTTTGTTATTTTCAGCACACCATCTTATGTGAACTTTTATAATGTTCAAGATGCTACAAAAAATCCAATACCAAAAATTGAAGGTTCTTTAGAATTTGCAAATACTTTATTTGGTACGTTTACTGAAGTTGATTATACTAATACCGGACCTAAGATGGTTTGTTTATTTGCGGGTCCACCAAGTAACTACTTAGATTTAAAAGAAAATACTAATTTAAGATTAGCTTATAAATCGGACGCATTTGATTTAAGAAGGTCGTCTGATAATCCATTGATAGAGAATCAAATCGGTAAAAAAGATTGGGATAAGTCAAATAGAGTTGTTGGATTTAATGTGGATATTGGTCTTCAAAACCAACAAATATTCAGTAATTTTTCAGTTTCCCAAGAAAATGGAAAAAACACAGCGGAAAGTTTACAAGTAACAAATATGATGGCTAACGTTGAAGATGGTAAACCAGTTGCAACCCAAAACAACTCTTTATATAACATTTATAGAAATAGAAGTTACACTTGTAGCGTTCAAATGCTGGGTAATGCTATAATACAACCAACCATGTATTTTAATTTGAGACATGTACCGATGTTTAGCGGCCCTTATATGATATTGGAGGTCAGTCACTCAATTAAACCAGGTTCATTTGAAACTACGTTTCAAGGAATTAGACAACCGGTTTATTCTGTTGCAAAAATTGATAATTTAGTACAATCAATCAAACAAAATTTACTACAAAGTGTTATCACAAAGGCTAAAGCTGAAAGAAAAAGACAAGAGGCGGAAAGTAATACAATTCAAAAACAACAAAAAGACGCGGTAAAAGCGACCGATAGTAATAAAAAACCAACAAATGATACAACCAACACAACACCTAAACCGGATTCAACAACCAATTCAGCAAACGTACAATCAATAAATTCCGTATCAGGGAGTTGTGCTAATAAATTATTTAGTTCGTATCAAAGTGTTTATAACCAAAAGTCAAACCCAACACAAACTAAACTTACATTCCAAAAAATGTATGATTACATAAAAGCTTTGACCTCAGATTATACAAACAATGAACAATTGAGTCAAATTATTTTCATTACAATGTATTTAAATTGCGGTAATGAACAAGGGTTCACATCATATGAGAATAACTATAGTGGAGTTAAATTAACAGATAATTGGGGTAACGCAACCAATTGTTCAGTACCACCAAACGGGAGTTCTTTATCTTACTTCCCTTCAAAAGAGTATATGTGTTTAGCGACAGGAGAAAGTAATGTTGGAGACCCATATGGTATCTTTAGAGATGTTCAGAATAATATACAGATGTTAGTTGCAAGATGGTACAATAGAGATTTACCAACATTGAATAATTCTGATAGTTTATTACAATTTTGGTATTGTAATTTTGGTGCGGTAACTAAAAAGACTAGTGATTATCAAAACTTTAAAATAACACAATCACAACAGCAAAAACAAATGATAACTAAAGTTGAAAATGGGTTAAAAGTATATAAAGGATTAAACTAACTTTTTTGTGGTGGTGATATATTTATTATAGATAAAATACAACAATTATGTCAAACGTAAAATTAATTTTAGACAACTATTTGGGAAAAAATACCAAAATTAGTGAAAAAGATGCCGGTAACGGATTTAAAGAAGTATGTGATTTAGAAAGTGGTGAATGTTATACAATCAGAATGAAAGATGGTTTGATTGAAAGAGTCGATAATACTATCAACTCTAATAGAAGAATCCAAGTTGAAACCAATCATGGTATAAAACAACTTTTAAATGGATAATTAAAATGACAAAAATAGACCAAAAAATATTATTAGAGTTAAGAAGATATAACCAAATTAATAGTTATATTATGGAACAAGACGCACCACCGCCTCCTCCACCGGGTGAAGACCCATTGGCGGCACCGGGAGGTGACGTGACTCCTCCACCTGCTGGTGATGTACCCCCTCCTCCGGGTGGTGAAGCTCCAGCGGCGCCAGCAGCACTTGAAAAGGTTGATGTTGCAAATGACCCTGATGTGGAAAAACTTGATGATAAAGGTAAACCTGAAGATAATAAAGAAGATTCAAATACCGAAGAAATCGAAGTTACTGATTTGGTGGATAGTCAAAAAAATATTCAAACAAAACAAGACGATTATTTCCAACAATTATTTGACCAATTATCTTCTTTAGAAGAAAAATTATCAGGTATGGACCAAATTGTTAACAAATTGAATAATTTGGAATCTATGGTTGATAAATATAGACCTAAATCGGCACAAGAAAAATTAGAATTAAGAAGTTTAGATTCGGGTCCATTTAATCAAAAATTAAGTGATTTCTTTGAAGACAAACAAGAAGACTTTGAAAAAACGGGAAAAAATGAGTATATTATAACTCAAGATGATGTGGAAAATTATTCACCTCTTGAAATAAGAAAAACATTTGACCAATTCCCCGGTGGAAAACCACCTTTAGAAAAAAGATAGAATTTGGGGTGGAAACACCCCATTTTTAATTTGACAATACCACGGCTGACACTTATATTTTTAACGTAAATAATTTAATAAACAATAAATCTGACACAAATGGCGACAAACAATGTTCTAGACGCAGTACTGGCTCAGTACGAAAAATCAAAACAAGCAGGTTCATCAACCTCAAAAATGTCTCAAGACGAGCGAATGAAGAAATACTTCGCAGCAATCTTGAAAGACAATGAAAAAGAAGGTCAAAAACGCCTTCGTATTCTCCCAACCAAAGATGGTTCTTCCCCTTTTAAGGAAGTATGGTTCCACGAAGTTCAAGTAGGTGGAAAATGGCAAAAATTTTATGACCCAGGAAAAAATGACAATGAACGTTCTCCGTTAACTGAAGTTCACGAAGAATTAATGTCAACAGGTAAAGAGGCTGACAAGAAAATGGCAACTCAATACAAAGCCCGTAAGTTCTACATCGTTAAGGTTATCGACCGTGATAACGAACAAGACGGACCTAAGTTCTGGCGTTTTAAACACAACTACAAAAACGATGGTATTTTAGATAAAATCATCCCTATTTGGAAAAACAAGGGTGATATTACAGACGCTGAAAAAGGTAGAGATTTAATTCTACAAATGTCTAAGGCTAAAACACCAACAGGTGCGTATTACACCGTTATTCAAACGATTATGCATGACGACCCAACTCCATTACACACTGATTCTGAAACAATGAATTCTTGGGTAAATGATGAGTTGACTTGGGAAGACGTTTACTCAAAGAAACCTACCGAGTATTTGGAAGCAATTGCTCGTGGTGAAACTCCTAAATGGGATAACGATTTAGGTAAATATGTATATGGTGATTCATCTACCGGTGAAACTACATTCGGTGGTGGAAAAACATATAACGACCCACAGGCTAACGACGACCCAGATTCGGATATGCCGTTCTAATTTTAATCAAGCTTGGACATTTACTTGGACAGTATGTCCAAGCTTTTATTTTTTAACAATTTATTTTTTAACAATTTATTTAATTATGGCAATTAAAAAGAAAGAGATAAGTTTGTCCTCTATTAAGGATAAATTCTCAACAAAAACAAAATATAAGGAGACCGACTACTATAATTGTGGTGAAGCGTTTTTTTCGGCTTGTGGTATTCCGGGTCCGGTTATGGGTGGTATCAATATGTTCTTGGGTCACTCTAATAGTAGTAAGACGACAGCATTAATTCTTGCCGCGGCTGATGCTCAGAAAAAAGGACACCTTCCGGTTTTCATCATCACTGAACGTAAATGGAATTGGGAACACGCTGTTGAATTGGGTCTACAAGCAAATCTTAACTCTGATGGAGAATGGGACGGTGATTTCATCTTCAACGATAGTTTTGATTATATTGAACAAGCAACTGACTATATTAATCAGTTATTGGATGCTCAGGAAGCCGGTGAATTACCATATAATTTAGTGTTCTTATGGGATTCCGTTGGTTCTATTCCTTGTAAAATGACATTTGAAGGTAAGGGTGGTAAACAACACAATGCAAGTGCTTTGGCTGATAAAATTGGTATGGGTGTTCACGCTCGTATTACAAAATCTAAAAAAGAAGATTACCCATATTACAACACAATGGTTGTTGTAAATCAGCCTTGGGTTGAGCTTCCTGATAATCCATTTGGTCAACCTCAAATTAAATCAAAAGGAGGGGAGGCTATTTGGTTGGCAAGTTCATTAGTATTCCTATTTGGGAATCAAAAAAATGCCGGTATTAATCACATTACAGCAACAAAAAATGGTAGAACGGTTTCTTATGCAATTAGAACAAAAGTATCAATCCTTAAAAATCACGTAAATGGTTTGGGGTACAAAGATTCAAAGTTAATTGCCGTACCTCAAGGATATATTCCAGATACAAAAGAAGCGTTAGAGGACTATAAGAAACAATACTCATCTTATTGGAATGCGATTTTATCAGGAACAGGTGAAATTGTTCTTGATGAGAAAGAAGAAACTGAAATTGACGAATAATTAAACAAAAAAAGTGAAGAAAACATTATTGGTGGATGGAAACAACCTTATGAAAATAGGTTTTCACGGGGTTAAGGATTTTTTTCACGAAGGTAGACATATTGGAGGTATTTGGCATTTTCTAAATACTCTCCGTAGGTTTATCCAAGAAGAAAACTTTGATAAAGTTGTTGTTGTGTGGGATGGAGAGGAGTCTTCAAAACCAAGAAAAATAATATACCCACAGTATAAAGAAAATCGTCGTTCAAATTTTACCGAAGAACAACATAATTCGTTCAGTGAACAAAGACTTAGAGTTAAAGTTTACTTGGAAGAAATGTTTATAAGACAAATTGAGTGTCCCCAAAATGAGGCTGATGATTTAATTGCTTATTATTGTCAAATTTCTGAGAACGAACAAAAAACGATTTTTAGTTCCGATAGAGACCTTACTCAATTAATCTCGGACAAAGTATCCATCTATTCCCCATCTACGAAACAAACGTATAAAAACGGGGATAAAATCAAACTTTACGAGGCGGAGATACCTCACTATAATGTAAAAACCTATAAAATATTATCTGGTGATAAGTCAGACAATATTGATGGTATTTTTTATTTAGGTGAAAAAACTTTATTGAAATTATTCCCCGAGTTCCTTGACAGAGAAGTTAATTTTACTGATATTTTAACAAGAGCTGAGGTGATGTTAAAACAGGATAAAGATAATACAGCTTTGAAGAATTTACTAACAGGAAAAACCAAAACAGGTATCTACGGAAATGAATTTTTTGAGATTAACGAAAAAATTGTGGATTTATCAAAACCACTTATCACTGAAGAAGGAAAACAAATCGTTGAAACTTACTGCAATGAAACCCTTGACCCGGACGGAAGAGGTTATAGAAATCTAATTAAAATGATGATGGAAGATGGATTTTTTAAATTTCTTCCAAAACACGACAATACTTGGGTAGAGTTTTTAACTCCCTTTATGAAACTAACAAGAAAAGAAAAAAGAGTTTACAAACAACAAAAAAACAATTAAAAAACAAAGTATGAAAGAACAGAAAATTACAAAGATGGAGTTCTTATTAACGTTGAATGATAAAATTATCGTTCAAAGATTTTTCAACGTAATCGGATATCGTCACGAGAACCGAAACTCAATCGAGATTTATCAACTTGTAAATCAGATTCGTGACATTGTTATACACGACTCAAAGATGAAGACGGTTGTATACATGTTGGAAAACCAAGATTTGATTCAATCAAATCCGGAGGTTATGAAGACTTCAATGACTGAAGGTCCTGAGAAATTTAACATTTATGTTAAGGTAAATGAGAAGACAATTTGTCATAGACAGTTTGACGCAAAATTGTTCCCACCAAAGGTAAGATACACTGTGGATGTACGCCCACACATAAAAAACATCTTAGCTTCGTTGACTGACATTTTTTCAGCTGACAATTTAACTTTTGAATATCTAGGACTTACAACTAACGTTTAATATTTAACAATATATAGAGAGTTTGAAAATGGCGAATAATAAAAATTTTGAATACTTGGGTAATGGTTTCCAGCAACAATTGCTGAACCAACTTGTTTTGGACAAGGAGTTTGCTCACTCAATCATTGAGGTGATTGAACCAATATACTTTGAAAACAAGTATTACAAAATTATACTCCAAATGGTAAAGGAGTATTATAAGAAATACGAAAACACGCCATCTTTCTCTACATTAGAACAGATTACAAAATCCGAATTATCCGAAGGTGCCGCATCCAAAATTGTATTAGATACAATTAAAAACATACACGATGCTCCGATTGAAGGAACATCATTTGTTCAGGATAAAGCTTTGAAATTCTGTAAACAACAAGAGTTGCAGAAGGTGATGAACCAAGCACAAAAAATCATCGATAGTGGAGAGTTTGAAAACTACGACACTCTCGAAGAAATGGTTCGTGAAGCTTTACAAGTAGGACAAAGAGATGAGGGTGTTGCTGACGTATTCTCAAACTTGGATGAGGTGTTGAACGAAGACTATCGTCATCCAATTCCAATGGGAATACCGGGTATCGACAAGTTGCTAAAGGGTGGTTTAGCGAAAGGTGAGATTGGAGTTATATTAGCACCAACAGGTGTCGGTAAATCAACTCTACTTACCAAAATCGCTAACTACGCTTACAACATGGGATTTAACGTTCTTCAAATCTTCTTTGAAGACAATCCAAAAATTATCCAAAGAAAACACTTTGTATTATGGACTGGTATTCATCCTGATGAGTTATCGGCAAAAAAGGATGAGGTTATTACAAAGGTTAAAAGCATCGAAGAATCAATGCCAAATCGTTTGATACTTCAAAAGTTACCTTCTGATACAATGACAATGTTACAAATCAAAAATCAAGTTCGTAAAATGATTGCGGATGGTATCAAAATTGATATGATTATGGTTGACTACATTGATTGTATTGTTCCTGAAAAAAACTTAGGTGATGAATGGAAGAGTGAAGGTTCTGTGATGAGAGCGTTTGAGGCAATGTGTCACGAAATGAATGTTGTTGGTTGGACAGCAACCCAAGGTAATAGAAGCTCAATTTCATCAGAAGTTGTAACAACAGACCAAATGGGTGGGTCAATCAAAAAGGCACAAGTAGGACACGTAATCATCTCGGTAGCAAAAACATTACAACAAAAAGAGATGAAATTGGCAACAATTGCTATAACAAAATCTCGTATCGGTGATGATGGTGTTGTATTTGAAAATTGTAAATTCGACAATGCTATGATGGAGATTGATACCGAAAGTTCTGTTACATTCCTTGGTTTTGAAGATAAGAAAGAAGAACAAAATCGTAATCGTATTAAGGAATTAGCGGAAAGAAGACAACAAAAAGAAAGACAAACAGGGGTTAGTTAAATATACCCTTTGTCCGAAAAGTTTATTATTTTTAACGAAAAAAAGTCAAAATTTTTTATTCAAAACACAAGTCAAAGAAAGAACAATGGTATATTTATTAAAAAAATCGACGATTTTTTAATAAAAACCAAAAACAAAAACAATTAAAAAACTATGGAAATCTCAAATAGAATATTGAGCGAAATTACGGTTTATATGAAGTACGCTAAGTATGTACCGGGATTGAACAGACGTGAAACGTGGGAAGAATTGGTAACACGAAACATGGATATGCATATTAAGAAATATCCTCACATTGAAGAAGAAATCATTAACAACTACCAATTTGTTTTCGATAAAATGGTGTTACCCTCAATGAGAAGTATGCAATTTGCAGGTAAACCAATTGAAATTTCTCCTAACCGTGTATTCAACTGTGCTTACGCACCGGTTGACGATTGGAGAGTATTTTCTGAGATTATGTTCCTATTGTTAGGTGGTACAGGTGTTGGGTATTCAGTTCAGAAACACCACGTAGAGTTATTACCGGAAGTTAGAAAACCAAACAAAGAACGTTCAAGAAGATGGTTGGTTGCTGATAGTATTGAAGGATGGGCTGACGCTGTAAAAGTATTAGTTAAATCTTATTTCTTCGGTGGCTCACATGTAACCTTTGATTTTTCAGATATCCGTCCAAAAGGTGCTCGTTTAGTAACATCAGGTGGTAAAGCGCCGGGACCTCAACCATTGAAAGAATGTTTGATTAAATTAGAAGGTATTTTGGAATCAAAAGAAGATGGTGAAAAACTTCGTCCAATTGAAGTTCACGATATGGTATGTCACATTGCTGACGCTGTGTTAGCCGGAGGAATCCGACGCGCGGCACTGATTTCCTTGTTTTCTGCAAGTGATGATGAAATGATTTCTTGTAAATCAGGTTCTTGGTGGGAAGAAAATCCACAAAGAGGTAGAGCGAACAACTCTGTTGCACTTCTTCGTCACAAAATCACAAAGGATTACTTTATGGATTTGTGGAAGAGAATTGAAGCAAGTGGTGCTGGTGAACCGGGTATCTATTTAACAAACGATAAAGACTGGGGTACAAATCCTTGTTGTGAAATTGCACTTCGTCCCTTTCAATTTTGCAACCTTGTCGAAATAAATGTATCAAACGTTACATCACAAGAAGATTATGAAGAAAGAGTAAAAGCTGCGACATTTATCGCAACATTACAAGCGGGATATACAGATTTCCACTATCTTCGTCCAATTTGGCAAAGAACAACTGAAAAGGATGCTTTAATTGGTATTTCTATGACAGGTATTGGTTCTGGTGTTGTATTAAATTTAGATATGAAATCAGGTGCAAAAGTTGTTAAAGAAGAAAACGAAAGAGTTGCGGAATTAATTGGTATTAACAAAGCGGCTCGTACAACAACTGTAAAGCCAGCGGGTACAACATCATTGACTTTGGGAACATCATCAGGTATTCACGCTTGGCATAACGATTATTATATCCGTCGTGTTCGTGTCGGTAAAAATGAGGCTATCTATACTTATTTGGCTAAAAACCATCCTGAATTGGTTGAAGATGAATATTTCCGCCCACATGATACTGCGGTAATTGGTATTCCACAAAAAGCACCGGAAGGTTCTATTTTGAGAACAGAATCACCTATTCAATTATTAGAAAGAGTTAAAAAAGTACATAGTGAGTGGATTAAACCAGGACATAGAAGTGGTTCAAACACACATAACGTATCGGCAACTATTTCAATTCGTGAACACGAATGGCCGGCAGTTGGTGAGTGGATGTGGTCTAATCGTGATTATTATAACGGTTTATCAGTTCTTAACTACGATGGAGGAAGTTATATCCAGGCCCCTTTTGAAGATTGTACCAAAGAAAAGTACAATGAGTTAATGGAAAGTCTTAAAGACGTGGATTTAAGTAAAATTGTGGAGTTAGATGATGATACAAACTTGATGGAATCTGTGGCCTGTGGAGGTGGTGCATGCGAAATTAAGTGATAAAAAACCTTAATTAAATATAAAAAGGAGAACATATGTTCTCCTTTTTTGTTTTTTATTGAATTATGTATATTTATAAGAATACAAAACTCAAATTATGAAAAAAAATAGAGAAGGTTTTTTTGTTTCCGAAACAAAAAGAGAATGTACAAAATGTCATAAAATTTTTACAAAGACATCAAAAACTACAACATTATGTAATGTTTGTAACTCAACAAGGGTAAAATGTTATAGTCCTGAATCAAAAATGTATCAAAGGGCAAAATGTAGGGCAAAAGAAAGAGGTATTGAATTTACATTAGATAAAGAAGATATTGTTATTCCGGAATTATGTCCAATATTAGGGATACCGATAATTTATCATTCTGGGAGTTCGGGTGGTAAAATTAATTCACCGGCACTTGACAGGATTGACAATAGTAAAGGGTATATAAAGGGGAATGTTTTAGTTATTAGTCACTTGGCAAATATGATGAAAAGTTGTGCTAACAAAGAACAATTGGTTTCATTTGCGAAATGGGTTTTTGAAAATTATGAAAAGGATTCATTATGAAATTAGATAAAGAAGATTATTACATAGAGAATGGTAAGTATGTTTTTACCGAACAATATCATTTAAAAAGAGGGTATTGTTGCGGTAATGGATGTAGACATTGCCCTTATAACCAAGAGAACGTTAAAGGGGGTAGTAAAACTGAATTAGATACAAATAAAAATAAATAAGATTATATTTATTTGATATGCCACAAAACTCAACATACGGTATTAAATTCCCATTCGCAGATTCTACGGATGGTAGATATTTTGCTCTCAACACTACAAGTACCGATGAGATAAGAACAAATTTAATACATCTGTTATTAACAAGAAAAGGTTCTAGATTTTATCTACCTGATTTTGGTACAAGGTTATTAGAATATATTTTTGAACCATTAGATGGTCCAACATTTGGTGAGATTGAAAGTGAAATTAGAGATGCGGTTACGGTATATATTCCCGGAATTCAAATAACTAATTTAACAATAACGGATGCTTCAATGGACGAACAAAACAAAGGAACATTTATTAATGATATGAATGAAAGAGTTTATTCCGTTCCAAACATCGGAACATTAGAACACACGGCAAAGGTTAAAATTGAATATTTAATAACAGATGAGGCGTTTGGTGCTTCTGATTTTGTAATAATTAACGTATAATATGGCAAACAAAAAAATATCGTATACAACAAGGGATTTTGAATCCATAAGAACGGAGTTAATAAATTTTACCAAAGCTTATTATCCTGAATTAGTTAGTAACTTTAACGACGCATCAATATTTTCTGTTTTATTGGATTTAAATGCCGCTGTTACAGATAATCTACAATTTAATATTGATAGAAGTATTCAAGAAACAGTATTACAATATGCACAACAACGTTCTTCAATATATAACATTGCAAGAACTTATGGTTTGAAAATTCCTGGTTATAGACCTTCAGTTACTTTAGTTGATTTCTCAATAACTGTTCCTGCTTATGGTGATAAAGAAGATTTAAGATATTGTGGTATAATGAGAAGAGGTTCTCAGGTAAATGGTGCGGGACAAACATTTGAAACTGTTTATGATATTGATTTTGCGTCGGCTTATAATAATGAGGGATATCCAAACAGGGTTAAAATACCTAATTTAGATTCAAACGGAACGGTAATTAATTATACAATTACTAAAAGAGAAACCGTTGTGAACGGAGCTACGAAAGTATTCAAAAGAGCGATTACAGCTTCTGACGTTAGACCATTTTTTGAATTATTTTTACCTGAAAAAAATGTTTTAACCATTTCTTCTGTTGTTCTTTTGGATGGAACTCAATATGCAAACACACCACCAAATTCAACTTTTTTAGGAACAGATAATAGATGGTATGAAGTTAAAGCTTTAATTGAAGATAGAGTTTTTGTTGAAGACCCAACAAAAGTATCTGATGTTCCGGGAATTAAAGTTGGAACATATATTACAACAAATAATAGATTTATCAGTGAATTTACACCGGAAGGATTTTTAAAAATGACTTTTGGTAATGGTAGTCAAAGTGCTGATGAACAATTAAGAGAGTTTGCAAGAAATGGATATATTCTTAATTTGGAAAAGTATTCAAACAATATGGGATTAGGTGCAACATTGAAGGCGAATACAACATTGTTTGTCCAATATAGAGTTGGTGGAGGAGCAAATTCAAATGTTGGTGTTAATGTTATTACTCAAGTAGGTACTGTTGATTTAGCAATTAACGGACCTTCAGAAACAATTAACACTTCTGTAATACGTTCTTTAAGATGTACAAACCCTATTGCTGCGATAGGTGGTGCCAATCCACCAACGGTTGAAGAAGTAAGAAATATGGTATCTTTTAACTTTGCGGCACAAAACAGGGCGGTAACTATTGAAGATTATAATTCATTATTAAAAACAATGCCATCACAATTTGGTGCTCCCGCAAAAGCGTCAATCACCGAAGAAAATAACAAAATTAAAGTTCAATTGTTATCTTATGATTCAACAGGAGCTTTAACTGAAATAGTTTCAAACACATTAAAATCAAATATTGCAAATTATTTGTCAAATTATAGAATGATAAATGATTATATTTCTGTTGAAACGGCAAATGTGGTTGATTTATCATTGGATTGGAGTGTTGTTTTGGATTCAACACAAAATCAAGGTTCAGTTATTACAGATATAATAACAACGGTAACAAATTATTTTGCTCCAACAAATAGACAAATGGGTCAAAACGTTAATTTATCCGAATTAAAAAGACAAGTTCAAGCATTAAATGGTGTTTTATCTATTTCTGATGTTAGTGTGTATAATAAAGTTGGCGGTCAATATTCGTCATCACAAACATCTCAAAGATATTCCGATAGTACAACTAAAAAAATTCAATTGGTTGATGACACAATATTTGCTGAACCATCACAAATTTATCAAGTAAGATTCCCTAACAAGGATATTAACATAAGAGTTAAGAATTTAAGTACTGTTAATTTCTCATAATTTATTTTGACAGGTAATAATCTATATTTTGAAAATAGACAATAAACTATTTATCAAAAAAAGATATTAATGTCAAATTCATTCCGTATTAGAACCGAAGTTGGTGTAGACAAGGCAATACAGGTTAAACTAGAACAAGAATATGATTTTTTGGAGATTTTATCTCTAAAAATATTACCAAGCCAAATATATACCAGAGCATGTGCAAACTATGGGGTGATTGTTGGACGTGTCAGCGTCAATAATGGATTCGGTGTTCCAAATGCAAAAGTTTCAATATTTGTACCTTTAACTGCTGAGGACGAAACCAACCCATATATTACCTCAATTTACCCTTATAAGTCACCAAACGATAAAAATGATGATGGGTATCAATATAATTTATTACCTTATACGGCATCATATAACGGACACGTACCAACCGGTACTTTCCCAACAAGAGAAGATGTTTTAGTTGACTCAAACGTTGCGGAAGTTTACGACAAATATTATAGATTTACAGTTCAAACAAATGATAGTGGTGACTTTATGATTTTTGGTGTACCAACCGGAACTCATACAATTGTAATGAATGTTGATTTGTCAGATATAGGACAATTCTCTTTATCACCACAGGACTTAATTAGAATGGGTAGAGGGAACCCGGCACAATTTGACGGCCCTTATTTTAAATCATCACCTAATTTCGCAGGATTACCACAAATTGTTGTAATGCAAAAAACTGTTGAGGTTCAACCACTTTGGGGACAACCTGAATTGTGTATATTAGGAGTTAATCGTTCTGATTTTGATTTGGGAACGCAAGGTATTAAGATAGAACCAACATCAATATTTATGGGTTCTGTTTATTCAGATAATGATGACAACGCTTTACCAAGAAATTGTAAACCAACACAAGATTCGGGTAACGTATGTAATTTTGTTGCGGGGCCTGGTGAAATATTAGCAATTAGACACACACTATATAGAGATGATTTAGGAAGACCTTTGTTAGAACAATATAGTTTAGATAATGGCGGTAAAGTTATTGATGGTGACGGTGCTTGGTTATTAGATTTACCAATGAACTTAGATTATGTTTATACAAATGAGTTCGGGGAGAACGTAATTTCTTTAGACCCAAAAATAGGAATACCCACAAAAGGAAAATATAGATTCAAAGTAAAATGGGAACAACCAAATTCTTTGAGCACACCAATTAGAAGAGCTAACTTTTTAATCCCAAATATTAAAGAATGGGGATGGGGTGCAGGTGACCCGGATAACGACCCTTTGACTGGTCAACAAGTAGATAAAATACCTTGTTCATATAATTTAGTTGACCCAAAAACATTAAGTGTTGATTTCAGATTAGCAAACTCGTCATATGCGTTTAGTACTGATTGGGAAGTTTATGGAGTTACGGGAACAACCCTTGGTAATGCAATGATAAGGGAGGCAATCAATTGTGAAGATAGATTTTATGAATTCCAATTCAATAAAGTTTATACC
>Ga0007795_10000281_pt1 | contig 15028 bp, 13 predicted proteins | sample CryBogmetaGMA1M_FD_60369 | JGI IMG/M metagenome (GOLD analysis project Ga0007795, IMG submission 60369) | Freshwater microbial communities from Crystal Bog, Wisconsin, USA - MA1M | ecosystem: Environmental > Aquatic > Freshwater > Lake | place: Crystal Bog, Wisconsin, USA | collected 2009-07-06
GAACATTCGCCTTAATTAACCCGGTAACAATATCCACGCTTGGTCGTTGTGTTGCGATTACCAAGTGGATACCGGCTGCGCGAGCCAGTTGGGTAATTCGGACAATACTCTCTTCGACTTCACGAGCCGCAACCATCATTAAGTCTGCAAGCTCATCAATGATGACCAGTAAATATGGGTATGGCTCCAGGACACGTTCGCTACCTTCGGGAACGGTTAACTTCCCAGCGCGCACCGCTTTATTAAAGTCATCGATGTGTCGGAATCCGAAGGCAGATAAGTCGTCGTAACGCATATCCATCTCCCGAACCACCCAAGCCAAAACATCTGCCGCCTTCTTGGGATTGGTAATAATCGGGGCAATTAAATGTGGAATGCCTTCATAACTTGTGAGTTCTACCCGCTTTGGATCGATCATAACTAGGCGAACCTCATCAGGTGTCGCGCGCATCAAAATCGAAACTACAAGTGAGTTAATCATCGAGGATTTTCCAGCACCAGTAGCACCTGCCACCAATAGGTGCGGCATCTTTGCCAGATTGGCACAAATGAAATTACCCTCGACATCTTTTCCAAGGGCAATAACCATTGGATGTGGTTCACCGGCGGCAACGGGTGAACGAAGTACATCACCAAGGGCAACTATTTCGCGATCCACGTTAGGGATCTCAATACCTACCGCAGATTTACCTGGGATCGGTGAAAGTATCCGAACATCACCGCTTGCAACAGCATAGGAAATGTTCTTTGCAAGTGCGGTTATCGCTTCGACTTTAACGCCATTTCCTAGCTCAACTTCATAACGAGTGACTGTTGGCCCGCGCATAAATCCGGTAACGTGGCATGCCACGCCAAACTGGTCAAAGACTTGAGTTAGCGCGGCAACAACTGTGTCATTCGCCTTCGATTTTGTCTTAGAAGCCGGCCCGGCACGTAACAGATCCATTGGTGGCAATTCATACTTGCTCTCCCCCGTTAAGAGCATTTGCTGAGCTCGTGCCGGAGTTGAAGTCTTTGTCGTTGGTACTTGTTGAACGGCTCTTGGAATTTCTACCGTGAACTCTTCATCAAATCTCTCTTCATCTAACTCTTCATCTTCCAACTCCGCACCATCTAGCGGTTCTAAATCATTTTGCGGGAAACCTTGAACTAGTGGCGTCTCAAATGGCGGAGTATCTGTAATTTCAAAATCCCGTGCTGCAATTCGGGCCGCCCGAGCATCCGCAACTTTGGAGTTGCCCCAACTGAAGAACGCTTTTAAGCGGGCTCCAACTTGAGAAACTGGCGTGGCTGTAACAACTAGCAAGCCGAAGAAAAATAGCAGTAACAATATTGGAATTGCCAAAATGTTTGTAACGAGTGCAATCAGCGGAGTGGCAACGCCATAGCCAATCCAACCGCCACCATCTCGCATCGCAGTTTGACCAGTTCCGGTAGAGCCGTTGAAGATATGGATTAACCCGGTAGATGTAATTAGAAGTACGAGAGCACCTATTGTTATTCGCCCCGTTGCCGAACCTTCTTCAGGTGTGCGAAATAGCCGAAAGGCAAAGTAAATAAAGAGCAATGGTGAGATTAGGGCTAGCCGCCCGACGCCACCATAAAGGAAGGCGTAAATTCCCCGACCAACAAAATTATGTAAATTAAACCAAACGCCGGCGGCGGAAATTAGGCCAAGTATAAATACTAAAAAAGCCGCGCCATCGCGTTGGTGTACTGGATCAAGCTCTTGGGCGCCACGAAAGACAAATCGGATTGAACTTCCAAGGGCACGTGCAAGCAGGCGCCAAAGCGCGCCAATTGCGCGAGTGATTCCACCAAAAATTGAAGTGGATTTCGAACTCGCTTTCTTACTGGATTTACGCGCCGCCATGATGTCTAACCTTAAAGAATTACTAGAAGTTACAAGGGCAGGCGCGCCGTTATACCTCTATTACAACGGGAACGATCATCGGCTTGCGGCGGTGCTTATCTCCGACCCAACTTCCAACAGTTCGACGAACGACTTGTTGTAATTGGTGCGTTCCATTGATCCCATTACCAACGGCTTGGGCCAGTGCTTTTTCAATCATCACCGTCACCTCTTTGAACAGCTCATTATCTTCGGTAAATCCACGTGCATGGATATCTGGACCCGCAACAATTTTTCCAGTTTGCGATTCAATTACGACAACAACGGAGATAAATCCTTCTTCGCCAAGAATTCGACGATCCTTTAGCGAGCTTTCGGTAATCTCACCGATGCTCTGGCCGTCAACATAAACAAAGCCAACTGGGATGGCACCAGCAACATCGGCATAACCGTCGGTCATATCTACGACAATTCCATTTTCGATAACCAAGGTGTTTGTGCGAGGTACTCCGGTTTTAATCGCGAGTTCGGCATTAGCGCGAAGATGGCGCCATTCACCATGAATTGGCATGACGTTCTTGGGCTTCACAATGTTGTAGCAATAGAGAAGTTCACCGGCAGCAGCGTGGCCAGATACGTGCACCATGGCATTGCCCTTGTGAACAACATTTGCGCCAAATCTGGTCAGTTCGTTTATAACTCGGTAGACCGAATTTTCATTTCCTGGGATCAATGATGAGGCAAGAATAACTGTGTCACCTTTACCGACTCGAATTTGGTGATCGCCATTTGCCATCCGAGAGAGAGCGGCAAGTGGTTCACCTTGTGAGCCAGTACAGATCAGAACTACTCGGTCGCCATAATTTTCAATATCTTTTGCATCAATAATTAGCCCGGCTGGAACGGTTAAGTAACCCATCTCTTCAGCCAACTTCATATTGCGGACCATGCTGCGACCGACAAGTGCAACTTTTCGGCCATGACTTTGCGCGACATCAATAACTTGTTGGACGCGATGAACGTGGGAAGCAAAGGATGCAACGATTACGCGACGTTCCGTCTGCCTAATAACTCGATCCAATACCGGGCTAATGTCACGTTCTGGGGTCGTAAATCCTGGAACGTCAGCATTTGTGGAGTCGACCATAAAAAGATCAACGCCTTCGGCGCCCAGTCTGGCAAAAGTTGGTAGATCGGTGATACGCCCATCGAGCGGAAGTTGATCCATCTTAAAGTCACCCGTAGCAAGAACAAGTCCGGCAGGTGTGCGAATTGCAACCGCAAGAGCATCAGGTATCGAGTGGTTTACTGCAATGAATTCCAATTTGAATGGCCCGAAGTCTGCAACCATTCCAGCCTTAACTTCAATTTGTGGTACCGTAATTCGACGCTCTTTTAATTTAGCTCCGATAAATGCCAGTGTTAACTTCGAGCCGACAATTGGAATGTCTTGCTTCTCGCGAAGTAAGTATGGAACAGCGCCAATGTGATCTTCGTGGCCATGAGTTAAGAAGATCGCCTCAACATCATTTAACCTCTCAATGATGTAAGAGAAATCTGGCAAGATTAAATCGATTCCGGGCTGGCTCTCTTCTGGGAAGAGCACACCACAATCAACAATAAGCAGTTTGCCTTCATATTCGAAAACGGTCATGTTGCGACCGATTTCACCTAGCCCACCCAGTGCAACTATTCGAAGAGTTTTTGCAGCAAGTTTTGCGGGATAGGGTAAATCTGGGTGAGGATGATTCATTAGGTAAGTGTTACTCCGCCTTGTCGTAGGTCCTCCCGCAATTGCGCGATCTGCGCTTCGGTGGCATCGACAAGTGGCAATCTAGTAAATCCGCCAGGTAGGCCCATTGCATTTAGTGCAGCCTTAGTCAATATCGCACCTTGGGTGCGGAAGGTTCCGGTGAATACCGGCAATAATTTTTGGTGAATCTCAAGTGCTTTAGCCCAATCGCCAGCAAACCATGAGTCGAGCATCGCACGTAAATCTTTTCCAACTGTGTGGCCACAAACAGAGACAAATCCAACTGCTCCCATTGAAAGAAGTGCAAGATTCAAAATATCGTCACCGGAATAAACCGGAATCCCCGAACGCTTGATTACCCATGAAGTTGCTGCTGGATTTCCCTTGGCATCTTTAAGCGCAACAATCTTTGGGTGCTCGGCAAGTGCAACAATTGTGTCACTCTCAATTTCGACACCAGTTCGGCCCGGGATGTCGTACATCATTACGGGAAGATCGGTGGCATCCGCCATCGCACGAAAGTGCGCTGCAATTCCGGCTTGAGGTGGTTTGTTGTAATAAGGAGTAACTACAAGTAGGCCATCAGCGCCGGCCCTTGCGGCTCGCTTCGCTTGTTCCACTGAATGTGATGTCTCATTATTTCCAGCGCCAGCAACAATCTTTACTTTATCGCCAACCAATTTTTTAACAAGCGAAACGATCTGATCTTTCTCATCATCACTAGTTGTTGGGGCTTCACCTGTTGTGCCATTTAAAACAATTCCATCATGCCCGGTAGAAACCAGGTGGTGCGCAAGTGTTTCAATGCCAGCCCAATCAATTTCACCATCCGCCTTGAAAGGCGTAATCATGGCCGTAAGTAGTCGGCCAAATGGTGCGTTAATGCTCATGCGCTAAGGCTACCCTGCTTACGGGGCGACGCGACCAGACTTTTCAAAGGCAGCGTAGGTCATTGGCATTAGCTGCGCGAAATGGCGCTCCATCTTTTCGGCGACCATCTCGATTTCCCGCTGTGGGTATGACGGAAAATGTGAGCCATCGCGGGAGGTGCGAAGGGAGAGAAAATTCATCAGTGCGCGAGCATTCATGGTGACATACATTGAGGAATAGAGAGTTACCGGAAGCACCGCGCGCGCAACTTCTCTGGCAACCCCTGATGCCAGAATCTTTTGATAGTTTTCATAAGCAACTATGCAGCTCTCCTTGATTGCCGTTACGGTAATTTCATATTGTTCAGCTGTGCCATCAACAAAAGTGTAAGCACCAGTTTTACCAACTTGCACTAATTTACGTTCTTTACTTGGGACATAGAAAACTGGGCGAAGTTCACGATACCGACCACTCTCTTCATTGTAAGAAGCGATGCGATGGCGCATAAATTCCCGGAATACAAAGATCGGTGCCGAAACAAAGAAAGTCATTGAAGTATGTTCAAAGGGACTGCCGTGCCGCTCACGTGCCAAATAATTAATCAACCCGGCATCGCGCTCTGACGAATTCCCAACAGTTTCTAGCGTCGTCTCACCCGCGGTGGAGACTCGGGCGGCCCAAATTACATCCGCATCACTTGCGCTAGCTTTAACTAGCTCAACCGTCATATCTTCACGGAATTGGATTGGGTGGTTGACTTCTTCGATACTTTCACCATTAAGCGCGCTCATGGTGGCGACCCTATATAACTCGGCACTGATAGCCGCGGATTACGGCACAATATCGGCGTGGCGGTTAAGCGGGATTCATTTAGTGTGGCCTTTACGGTCGGCGCCTATGGCAGCGCCTTCGGGGCGGCGGCCATCGCAAATCATTTCTCCATCCTCCAGGCCTGCTTGCTCTCACTACTTTTATTTTCTGGCGCTTCACAATTCGCGGTTATCGGAGTCCTTGGTGCTGGTGGGTCGGCCGTAAGTGCGATTGCTACCGCATCACTTCTCGGAGTCCGCAATGGACTGTATGCACTTCGCTTAGCACCAATCTTAAAACTACGAGGTTGGCGAAAATTAGTGGGCGCCCAAATTACGATTGATGAATCAACTGGTGTGGCACTCGCGCAGCGTGATAGCGAAGATATGCGCAAAGGATTTTGGTATACCGGAATTGGCGTCTTTATTTTTTGGAATTTATTTACCGTCCTCGGCGCAGTTGGTGCGAAAGCAATCGGTAATCCTTCGGCTTGGGGACTTGATGCCGCGGTACCGGCAGCTTTCCTTGGTTTGCTCTGGCCTAGACTTGCAAGCAAGCAAACTTGGGCAATTGCTGGCGCAGCCATCGTGCTCGCACTTTCACTTGTTCCATTTGTAGCCGCGGGAATCCCAATTATTACATGTGCGCTTCTTGCCTTGATTGTTGGCTGGAGCGATAGGCAGGTGGTTAGGAAATGAGCTCCCAATGGATTGCGGTAATTGGGTCAAGTGCCATCTGTTATGCCATTAAATATGCTGGCTCTGCGATCCCTGAAAGTTGGCTAAGCAATCCGCGCGTCCAGCGGATTAATGCACTAATTCCAATTGTTTTATTGACTGCGCTCGTCGCCGTTAACACCCTGAGCACAAAAACTAAATTAGTTATTGATCATCGAGCTGCTGGTGTTGCGGTGGCCATCGCAGCGCTTATAGCGAAAGCGCCCTTCCCGGTTGTGGTCGTGGGCGCTGCTCTTACATCTGCGGTTCTATATCACTTTAATTACTAGAGAATTGCGAGTGCTTCCAACTTCGCCTTTAGATCAATATCTGATGGCTCTGTTAGGTGAGTGCCATCTTGGAAAACAATAACTGGAATCGACTGGGCACCACCATTAATTTCAACAACTTTATCGGCTGCTGATTTATCGGCCTCGACATCGATATAGGTGTATTCAACGTTATTTGAATCTAGAAAACGTTTGGAGCGACGGCAATCACCACACCATGCGGCGCCATACATAACTACTGCATCACTTGACATATTTCTCCTTATTTGAGATCCATAAAGTGTTCTAGCCCAAAAGTTAACCCTGGATGGGAGCCAACCTCTCTAATGCCAAGTAATACACCAGGCATAAAACCAGAACGATCGATCGAGTCATGGCGAATCGTTAGCGTTTCACCAGTATCGCCAAGAATTACTTCTTGATGTGCGACTAATCCACGAAGTCGTAGTGAGTGAATTGGGACTTCCCCAACCTTTGCACCACGTGCGCCAGCAAGTCCGGATGCGGTTGCATCTGGTGCTGGTGCCTTACTTACAGAACGCCGTGCCTGTGAAATTAATTCCGCAGTTCTAGTCGCCGTTCCAGAGGGTGCATCAGCCTTATCTGGATGATGCAATTCAACTATTTCAACTGATTCAAAGTACTTCGAAGCTTGGGCGGCAAACTGCATCATTAAAACTGCGCCGAGTCCAAAATTTGGAGCAATTAGCGCGCCCACCTTTGGGTTTGCTTTTAGGAGAGTTTCGAGCTTTTCAAGTTTGGCTTTATCAAAACCAGTTGTTCCGACAACCACATTTATGCCGTGTGTAATAGCAAACTCCAGGTTTCCCATAACGGAATCTGGATGCGTGAAATCAACTACCGTTTGCGCACCACTTGAAACTAGCAAATCTAGTGAGTCGCCCAAATCTAGCGACGCTACTAGCTCTAAATCTTTCGTGGAAGTTATCGCCTTAACAGTTTGCGCGCCCATCCGACCCTTGGCGCCAAGTACTGCAACCTTTATGCTCATGCGATCACCTTCTCAAATTTAGTCGCGCTCTTAAACGGTCCCACTATGGCAAGGGTAGAAGGTTTGGGCAGAATCGCGTTGGCAATTTCCAATATCTCATCGTGTGTCACAGCATCTACTCGCCGCAGGATCTCATCAAAGCTCATAATTTCACCATAAACCAGTTCGCTCTTTCCAATTCTGCTCATCCTAGAACCGGTGTCTTCTTGGCTTAGAACTAGGGCGCCCGTTACTGCACCTTTTGCGCGCTTGATCTCCTCGTTCGTCAATCCATTTGCTGCGACATCGTGGGTGATCTCTCTGATTATCTTTATGACTTCTTCGGCCTTCGCAGGTGTGCAGCCGGCATAAAATGCGAGTGACCCAGAACCAGCAAATTGTTGAATATATGAATAGACCGAATATGCCAGACCACGCTTCTCACGAATCTCTTGAAATAGTCGAGATGACATTCCGCCACCCAGCGCCGAAGCTAAAATGCTAAGTGCAAACCGTCGCTCATCATTTCGCGAGACACCTTCCATTCCATAAAGCAGGTGTGCTTGCTCAGTCTTCTTCTCAATCATTCCAACCTTGCCACGTCCAGCAACTCGAGCAGCTCCTTCGGTACGCAAGTTTGGGCTCTTTGAATCAACATCGAGGAAACCATCTCTCGATAACGCTTCGGTAACCATCTTGGCTACATTTTTGTGTTTTACATTTCCAGCAACAGCCACAACTAAATCTTCAGGTTGGTAACGCTTCTTGTAATAATTAAATACTGAACTTTTAGACATGCCAGTAATCGAATCGATACTTCCCAAAATTGGTCGCCCTAGTGGCGTATCTCCGTAATAAGTTTCGAGATATAGATCATGAATCAGATCTGACGGATCATCATCGCGCATTGCGATCTCTTCCAATACGACACTTCGCTCAGAATCAACATCACTCTGCTTGAAGGTGGATGAGGTGATTAAATCTGAAACTACATCGATCGCCAACGGCAGATCGGTATCAATAACGCGGGCATAGAAGCAGGTGTATTCCTTGCTTGTAAATGCATTCATCTCGCCACCAACGGCTTCGATGGCGGATGAAATCTCCATCGCCGTCCGGCTCTTTGTTCCCTTAAATAATAAATGTTCTAGAAAATGTGAAGCTCCCGCGACAGATGGTGCTTCATCGCGAGAGCCGACATTAACCCAAATTCCTACCGCAGCGGAGCGAACCGTACTAACTTCTTCAGTAACAATTCGCAGTCCGCTGGGAAGAACTGTTTTACTCATTAAAACTACTTATTCAGATTTCTCAGAACCAGTTGCGGCTGAAGAAAGTGTTCCATCAGGCATGACTGCGACCAAAGAGAACTTGCCCTTTGGATCAATCTCTGCGATTTCGACTTCAATCTTCTCGCCAACCTTCATTACTTCTTCAAGGTTTTCAATGCGCTTTCCGCCGTGCATCTTGCGAATCTGCGAGATGTGGAGCAAGCCATCTTTACCTGGAACTAGTGAAATGAACGCACCAAATGTTGCAAGCTTTACAACGCTACCGTTGAAACGCTCGCCTACCTTTGGAACTACTGGGTTTGCAATCGCATCAATCATGGCTTTCGCAGCTTCTGCTTGGGAGCCTTCAAGTGCGCCGATGTAGATAGTTCCATCATCTTCGATGGTGATATCTGCGCCAGTTTCATCTTGAATCTGATTGATCATCTTGCCCTTAGGTCCGATGATGGCGCCGATCAGATCAACTGGGACCTTGATCGAAATAATGCGTGGTGCCAAGAGGCTCATCTCATCTGGTGCATCAATTGCTTGATTCATGATTCCAAGGATGAAGAGTCGTGCTTCTTTAGCTTGAAGTAGCGCAGCAGCAAGTACTGAGGCTGGAATTCCATCCAACTTCGTATCGAGTTGAAGTGCGGTCACGAAATCTTTAGTTCCGGCAACCTTGAAGTCCATGTCACCAAATGCATCTTCAGCACCGAGAATATCGGTGAGTGCGACGTATTCAGTCTTGCCATCTACTTCATCAGAGATTAGACCCATTGCAATACCTGCAACAGCAGCCTTCAGCGGTACACCAGCATTGAGCAACGACATAGTCGATGCACAAACTGAACCCATTGAAGTTGAACCGTTTGATCCAAGAGCCTCTGAAACTTGGCGAATTGCATATGGAAATTCTTCACGGGTTGGAAGAACTGGAACGAGTGCGCGCTCTGCAAGTGCACCGTGGCCGATTTCGCGACGCTTTGGTGAACCAACACGACCAGTCTCGCCTACTGAGTATGGCGGGAAGTTGTAGTTGTGCATGTAACGCTTGTGATTCTCTGGGCTTAAAGTATCGAGCTGTTGCTCCATCTTAAGCATATTCAAAGTTGTTACACCAAGAATTTGAGTCTCGCCACGTTCGAAGATTGCCGAACCGTGAACACGAGGAAGCACTTCTACTTCAGCGGTAATTGCTCGGATATCGCGAAGTCCGCGACCATCAATACGAATCTTCTCGCGAAGAACGCGCTGACGAACTAGTTTCTTGGTGACTGAGCGAATTGCCGCAGAAATTTCTTTCTCGCGGCCTTCAAAATCAGTTGCAAGCTTCGCCTTCACGGCAGCGCCAATTTCATCGAGCTTTGTTTCGCGATCTTGCTTACCGGCGATAGTAAGCGCCTTGGCTAGATCAGCATTTGCGGCCGCATCAACTGCAGCATAAGCATCATCTTGGTAATCCAAGAAGACTGGGAATTCGCCAGTCGGCTTTGCAGCAACCTTGGCGAGTTCGATCTGAGCTTCGCAAAGAATGCGAATGAACTTCTTCGCTTCTTCAAGGCCAGCACCAACAAGCTCTTCAGTAGGAGCTTTTGCGCCATCTTTGATGAGATTAATAGTTTGAGTGGTGGCTTCTGCTTCAACCATAATGATTGCAACATCATCACCCTTGATAGAACCAGCAACAACCATATCGAATACTGCTTTGTCCAAATCAGAGTGATTTGGGAAGGCAACCCATTGTCCTTCGATGAGCGCAATACGTACGCCACCGATTGGGCCAGTGAATGGCAGACCAGCAAGCTGTGTTGACATAGATGCCGCATTGATTGCTATTACGTCATACATATGATCTGGGTTTAACGCCATAACAGTTACGACAACTTGAACTTCATTACGAAGTCCCTTGACGAATGCTGGGCGTAGTGGCCGGTCGATTAAACGACAGGTAAGAATCGCATCTTCAGAAGGACGACCTTCGCGGCGGAAGAATGATCCTGGGATCTTTCCGGCTGCGTACATGCGCTCTTCAACATCCACTGTTAGTGGGAAGAAATCGAATTGATCTTTAGGAGACTTTCCAGCAGTTGTTGCAGAAATCAACATTGAATCGTCATCCAAGTAAACAACTGCAGTTCCTGCAGCTTGGCGTGCTAAGCGGCCGGTTTCAAACCGGATTTCGCGCTTTCCGTACTTACCGTTATCGATTTTCGCAACGGCGAACTTCACATCTTGACCTTCCATAGGTCGCTCCATTTCTTTAAATCTTCACATCAGGAAATGGATCTTCGATCGAAGCCCGCGGGCATAATCCCGAAAGCCACTACCGAGGACCGATTAACTGATGAAAGGGTTTTGCTTTTATTAGCGGCGAATACCGAGCTTTTCGATAATCGCTCTGTAACGTGTTACATCGGTCTTTGCGAGATATTGCAAAATACGACGACGCTTACCGACCATCAAAAGTAGACCACGACGGTTGTGGTGATCATTCTTATTTACTTTTAGATGCTCAGTGAGTTCTTCAATTCGCTTTGATAGCAACGCGACCTGAGTCTCAGGACTTCCCGTGTCAGTCGCGGAAGTTCCGTATTGTGCAATTATTTCTTTTTTCTGTGCTGGTTGCATTGCCATGTGGCAACTCCCTTGTCTGTCACGAGGGCCTCGGTGTGAATCACGAAGGCTCGCTTGCTCGCTTATTGTGAGGCAAGGCTACCAGCGGGCTTGTATGAGGCGAAATCGGTGGGGAATCGAGCGGGAATTAGACCGATCTTGTTAGATCTGCGGCTCGCTCGCAATCAATCTTCATTTGAGCCAATAGTTCATCAAGTGAATCAAATTTTAAGGTGTCGCGCAGGCGCGAAGTAAATTCTACTTTCGCAGTTTGATCATATAAATCTAAATCAACTTGGTCGATGGCATAGGCCTCAACTTGGCGACCACGGACGCCCGGAAATGTTGGATTCGTACCAATTGAGATCGCTGCTGGCCAACGATTTGAACCAACACTTAACCAACCTGCATAAACACCATCCGCTGGAACGCAGGCAAGTGAATCTAATCCTAGGTTTGCGGTTGGATATCCAATAGTTCGACCACGCTTCTCACCGTGGACAACGGGCCCGACCAAGTAATGACTTCGCGTAAGTAATTCATTCGCTCGCTCAACATCACCATCAATGATTAGATTTCTAATTCGCGTCGAGGAGACCGGAGTTCCACGATTTTCTTCAAGCTTAACAATTGTAGTTTTGAACCGATTTGATTCTTGTAGATATTGCGCAGTTCCTTGTGCCTTATGGCCGAAGGTAAAATTGGCGCCGACTACAACGTGTTCTGCGGCCAGCTTCTTCACAAGAATATCTTCGATAAATTCATCGGGACTTAAATCTGCAAACTCTCGAGTAAATTCTAAAACAACTACCTCTTGCGCACCACACTCTTCCAGGAGTGCTACTCGATCAGCTAATGGAAGTAACTGCATTGGGGTTCGCTCCGGAGCAAGCACCGAAGTTGGATGTGGGTAAAAAGTTAGTGCAATAACTCGGCCATGGTTCTTAGCAATACTAAGTAATTCTTGATGGCCTTGGTGGACCCCATCAAAGATTCCAATTAATACGCAGTTGCCCATGGCTTATTCTTTCATGCTGACCAAGATTGGCGTTGCGATTTCTCTCCCAGCTTGCATCTTGTTAAGTAGCAAGGCAACAAACTCACCTCTGGAATCGAGCGCTGCAACTGGACCAGCACTATTACTTGCCACAATTGTGCGACCAAATGAAATTTCAATTTGCTCATTGTTGTCCAAAGTCCGCACCTCCAAGATTCTAGAAATTCCAGTTGCTACTGAAATCGGCTGCGCATCTTCAAACTCAGCACACTCGGATAATGAGAATGGTGAGACCAATGTTCTACGAAGTGTTGTGAGATGACCCCCAACTTTGAGCGCCTCGCCCAGATCTCGGGCAATCGCTCGGATATAGGTGCCAACCGATGCATCAACACTGACTTCAACATCTACAAATTTGTCTACCCGCGAAATACCTTTTACATCAATTCTGGTAATCGTTACTTCGCGAGCCGGAATTTCTACGACTTCACCATCACGAACTCGTTGGTGGGCGGTTTTCCCAGCAATTTTAATTGCGGATACCGAACTGGGTCGCTGCATGATGGTTCCAATAAATTTTTCCAAGGCATCAGTAATTTCAAGATCGGTTAGGGTCGAAGCGTCAGTAGTCGTTAAAACTTCACCTTCAAAATCATCCGTGTGGGTATTTTGGCCCAGGCGAATTGTGGCGTCATAAGACTTGCTGCCATCTGTTACATACTGGAGAAGTCTGGTCGCACTACCGATACCTAGAACAAGAACTCCGGTCGCCATTGGGTCAAGAGTTCCAGCATGCCCAACTCGCTTAGTTTCAAAACGTTTTCGGGCTTTTGCCACAACATCGTGACTGGTCATTCCACTGGCCTTATCAACCAATAAAAAACCGTTCATAACCTGATTGACCTAATTAAATTATTCTTCGCTAGTTTTATATGGATTTGCTTCACCAGCCGGCTTGGCACCTTGGCGAGCCTTAGCAAGTTCAGCGTCTTTGCGGGCTACTTCGAACATTAAGTCGTTCATAGCCGCCGCCGTCTCTTGTAAGCCATCAGCAAAAAATTCAAGTGATGGTGTGATTCGAAGTCCAAGAGCGCTTCCTACTTCAGCGCGAAGCATGCCGCGCGCGGAGTTCAGTGCAATTGCAGTAGCTGTGCGTGCCTCTTCATCACCAAGCACGGTGTAGAAAATAGATGCTTGTTGTAAGTCACCAGTAACTCGCACATCAGTTAGCGTGACAAAGCCCAGACGTGGATCTTTTACCCGCGTCTCAAGAGCATTTGCCACGATCTCTTTAATTCGATCGGCAACTTTTAACGCCCGATTTGATGCCATGAATTATGCTCGCTTCTTCTCGCGCATCTCATAGGTCTGAATGGTGTCGCCAACTTCGAGTTCCTTATAGGAACCGAGTCCGATACCGCACTCATAACCATCCTTAACTTCGGTCGCATCATCCTTGAAACGACGAAGTGATTCAATCGCAAGGTTTTCGGCAACGACTACACCATTTCGAAGTGTACGTGCCTTGGCATTTCTGCGAATGACGCCATCGAGCACCAAACATCCAGCGATATTTCCAAACTTGCTAGAGCGGAAGATGTCGCGAACTTCGGCGCTGCCGAGTGTGATCTCTTCAAACTCTGGCTTGAGCAAGCCCTTGAGAGATGCTTCGATCTCTTCGATTGCTTGATAGATGACGGTGTAGAAACGAATTTCCACGCCCTCTTGATCAGCAAAGATTGCAGTTTGAGGTTCTGGCTTAACGTTGAAACCAATGATGACGGCAGTTGAAGCAGATGCCAAGGTGACATCGCCCTTCGTGATTGCACCAACGCCACGGTGAATAACACGAAGGTCAACTTCGCTACCAACATCCAGCTGTAGGAGCGCATCTTCCAGAGCTTCAACCGAACCAGAAACGTCGCCCTTGAGAATGAGGTTAAGCGTTGTGATCTTGGATTGTTCCATGAAGTCTTCAAGTGAAACTTTCTTGCGCGTCTTGGCAAGTAGCGCATTTCGCATTGCGAGCTGACGCTTTTCGGCAATCTGGCGAGCGGTGCGATCATCTTCGGCAACGATGAATGAATCACCAGCACCTGGTACGGAAGTAAATCCGAGAACTTGAACTGGTCTTGATGGACCAGCTTCTTCAACGCTATTTCCATTTTCATCGAGCATCGCGCGAACACGTCCAAATGCACCACCGGCAACAATTGAGTCACCAACGTGCAGCGTTCCGCGTTGTACCAAGACGGTGGCAACTGGGCCACGGCCCTTATCGAGATTCGCTTCGATCGCAACACCACGTGCCACGTCATCGGCAATTGCTCGTAGATCAATTACGGCATCTGCAGTAAGCAGGATCGCATCGATAAGTGCGTCGATACCCTCACCCGATTTTGCAGAAACGTTGATAAACATTGTTGTGCCGCCATATTCTTCAGCGATCAAGTTGTATTCAGTTAATTGCTGGCGAATCTTGTCTGGGTTCGCACCCTCTTTATCAACCTTGTTAACTGCAACAACAATTGGAACATCAGCAGCTTGGGCATGGTTTAACGCTTCGATGGTCTGAGGCATCACGCCATCATCTGCAGCAACAACTAGTACTGCGATGTCAGTTACCTTGGCACCACGAGCACGCATAGCTGTGAAAGCCTCGTGACCGGGTGTATCGATAAATGTGATTGCGCGCTCGGCACCTTCGTGCATGTGGTGAATTTGGTAGGCACCGATGTGCTGGGTAATTCCACCAGCTTCCCCGCGACCTACTTCAGTCTTACGAATAGCATCTAGCAAGCTCGTCTTACCATGGTCAACGTGACCCATAACGGTAACAATTGGCGAGCGCACAACAAG
>Ga0007795_10000282_pt1 | contig 15026 bp, 14 predicted proteins | sample CryBogmetaGMA1M_FD_60369 | JGI IMG/M metagenome (GOLD analysis project Ga0007795, IMG submission 60369) | Freshwater microbial communities from Crystal Bog, Wisconsin, USA - MA1M | ecosystem: Environmental > Aquatic > Freshwater > Lake | place: Crystal Bog, Wisconsin, USA | collected 2009-07-06
TCTCCTGGGATTACCTTTACTGGCTGGGCGCCAACCAGCTCCAACTCTGGCGCGATTATGACGACCGCCTGCGGGCCGCCGGCCAGAGCCGCGATCCGATCCCGGGACCGCAGTCCGATCAGCAGGCGGCAAGGCTGCAGCCAGGCCATGACGCCCCGGGCAGCAAGCCGGCTGCCGGTCTGACATCGCTTGCCCTCACGAGGCCACGCTCATGACATCGCCGCATTCCTCTCCCGACGCTGATGCCAGCGCCCAGAGCACCCACTTTGGCTTCGAGTCGGTCGCCGCGACCGACAAGGCAGGCAAGGTGGCGGAAGTCTTCGACTCGGTGGCGCCCCGCTACGACCTCATGAACGACGTGCTGTCGGGCGGCCTGCATCGCGTCTGGAAGGCCTTCACCGTCGGCCAGGCCGCCTTGCGCCCGGGCATGAAAGTGCTTGATATCGCCGGTGGCACGGGTGATCTGGCGCGGGCGTTTGCCCGCAAGGTCGGTGCGAGCGGCGAGGTCTGGCTGACCGACATCAACCGATCGATGCTGACCATCGGTCGCGACCGGATGCTCGACGACGGCTTTTCGCAGCCGGTGACGCTTTGCGATGCCGAGAAGCTGCCGTTTCCCGATCACTATTTCGATCGCGTCAGCGTGGCCTTCGGTTTGCGCAACATGACCCGCAAGGAAGTCGCCCTGCGCGAGATGCATCGGGTGCTCAAGCCGGGCGGCAAGCTGCTGGTGCTCGAGTTCTCGCGCATCTGGAAGCCGCTGGCCCCGATCTACGATGCCTACTCGTTCAAGCTGCTGCCGCGCATCGGCCAGGCGGTGGCCGGCGATGGTGAGAGCTACCGTTATCTGGCAGAGTCGATCCGTGTGCATCCCGATCAGCCGACCCTGAGCGCGATGCTCGAAGACGCCGGTTTTGCGCGGGTCCGGCACTTTAACCTCACTCTCGGTGTGGTCGCGCTGCACGAGGGTGTGAAAATATAATTTTTTTCACCGGACAACCACGGAGACTTCACCATGAAGACCTCGCTTCTGGCTCTGATCGCAGTAGTGGTACTCACGACTGTCGGCATGGCCGACGTCCAGGCCAAACGGATGGGTGGCGGCGGCAATATCGGCCGTCAGGCGCCCAGCGGCACCATGCAGCGCGACAGCTCGGGTGCGACCGGCGCGGCGCCCCGTCAGGCGCAGCCGGCCCAGCCGGCGGCACCCGCCGCCGCGCCCTCGGCGGCAAACCGTCCGGCCGCCGCGCCGCAGGCTGCTCCCCGCAACCGCTGGATGGGTCCGCTCGCCGGTCTGGCTGCCGGCCTCGGTCTGGCTGCGCTGGCCAGCCATTTCGGTTTCGGCGAAGCGCTGGCCTCGGCGATGACCGCCGGTCTGCTGGTCATGGTGGTGCTGGCGGTGGTCGGCTTTTTCCTGGCGCGTCGTGCGGCCGCGCGTCAGCCGCAGCCGGCCTACCCCGGCGGCTACGGTCTGTCCGGGCTTGGCCAGGAAGCCTCGGTGCCCAACTACCAGCCGGCGCCGGTGCCGGCCTCCGGCCGCGACCAGCCGATCGACATGGTCCATCCGGCCTCGCAGCCGGTCATGGGCTCGCGTTTGCCGGAAGGCTTCGATGCCGATGTCTTCCTGCACACCGCCAAGGTCTGCTTCATTCGGCTGCAGGCTGCCTATGACGCGGGCAATGCCAATGACCTGCGCGAATTCACCAGCCCCGAGATGTTTGCCGAGCTCAAGCTCGAGATCGATGCCCGCAATGGCGGTCTGAACCAGACCGATGTCGTCACCCTTGAAGGTGAGCTGCTGGGCGTCGAGTCGGGCAGTGTCGATCAGCTGGCCAGCGTGCGTTTCTGGGGCATGCTGCGTGAGGAAGCGGGTGCGCCGGCGGCGCCATTCGACGAAGTCTGGAACTTCACCCGTCCGTTGCAGGCCCAGGGCGGCTGGGTGCTCGGCGGCATCCAGCAACTCAGCCGCGCCTGAGCCACAGCGTCGGGCCCCTCGTTCAGCCCTGTCGCCCAGCATTCTCAGCGGACCCGCCAAGCATGGTCGCCCTCGCTTTGCCTCTGGCTCAGGTCGGAATCAGCGCCCTGAACCATGTGCTGCGTCAGCAGGCCTGGGCCCGAGACCGTCTGCGAACCCATGTCGGTCGCACGGTCCGGATGGTGGTGGCGGCGCCGCTGGGTGCGGTCTCGGCCGATGCCCGGATTGCCGCCGATGGCACGCTTGAGCTTGCGACCATCGACTCGCCGAGCGTGACCCTGTCGCTTACCCCCACCGTCAGCGCGCTGCTTGGTGCGATGCGCGACGGCGCCGTCGGACTGACCGGTCATCTCAAAGTCGAAGGCGATGTCATGGTCGCGGCGGCGGTTGGCGAGATCGCGCAGCATCTTCGCTGGGACATCGAGGAAGACCTGAGCAAGCTGGTCGGCGATGTGGCGGCGCAGCGCATGGGCGATGCCGCCCGTGCCGGCCTTCGTCAGGCGCAGGCGATCGGCGATCGCGCGCAGAGCGGGCTGCGTCAGTTTCTGGTCGACGAAGATCGCCAACTGCTCGATCGCCGTCAGCTCGAGCGGCTCGGCCAGGAGCTTCGCGAGCTCGAGACGCGTCTGGATGGCCTCGCGCAGCGTGCGGCGGTGCCGGGCCGAGGCTGAGTCCCCGCGACGCGCTTGATGCCCTGCCCGCAGCCTAAAAGCGACTGAACATTGTCCGCGCAGCCTCGCGATCGAGGCCTGCGGCGATCAGCAGCGACAGCAGCAGTCGGGCCTTGTGGGGGGTCACAAAGCCGGCCGCGATAAATCCGAGACGATCGTCATCGACCCCGGCGCCGTGCATCACCGGCCCGTCGCTGATCCGGCTGGCCCGCACCACCAGGCAGCCGGTCTGGGCGGCCCGACCCAGCGCTGACTCGATCGGGCGCGACATCGATCCGTGGCCGGTGCCGGCCAGGACGATCCCGCGGGCGCCCTGCTGCACACACCAGTCGACGATCGCCGGATCGGCATCGACCTGCTGGGCGAGCAGGTCGACCCTGGGCAGCGCGGCCGGCAGGCTGGCGAAGTGCGCAGCCAGCGACGGACGCCGTTCGGCCGCCATCGCAGCGGGGGTCTGCCAGACCGCCTTGCCGTCGAGCATCAGCGCCAGCGGCATCGCGCTGCGGGCCATGAAGGCATCGACGCGCGAGGTGTGAACCTTGGCCACCCGGTCGGGTCCGAAGGCCTGGTCGTTCATGAGGACGATGGTACCGGCGCCTCTTGATGCCGGGCTCGCCGCCAGGACGGCAGCGGCATAGAGATTCATCGGCCCGTCGGCGCTCAGCGCCGTGGCGGGCCGCATCGCGCCGGTCAGCACCACCGCCTTGTCGCGCGGGCAGGTCAAGTCGAGAAAAAGCGCGGTTTCTTCGAGGGTGTCGGTGCCGTGGGTGATGACGATGCCGTCGATGGCCGGGTCGGCCATGGCCTGGCGCACCCGCGCCGCCAGCATCAGCCAGTTGGCACTGGTCATGTGCTGGCTGCCGGTCGAAAACGGTGTCTCGGTCGTGATGTCGGCCAGATCGGCGAGTGCGGGCACCGACGCGATCAGGCTGTCGGCACCGAGCGAGGCCGGTGCATAGGACAGGGTGCTCGCCGCAGTGGGTGCGACGCCTGCGATGGTTCCGCCGGTGGCCAGCAGCAGCAGTCTGGGTTTGCTCATGGCGAATGGTAACGATAAAGCACTATGATCACTCTTTCGGTTCTCAGGTTCGATGACCGTTCCCATGCACGACATCCTCGCCCTCGACGTTGCCGGTACGCCAGTCCGCTGGATCGACCATGAAGGTGCCGCCGGCTATTACGCCAGTGGCAAGGTTCGCTGGGAGTTGGGCTCGATGCGCACCGTCCTGCATGGCGGCATCAGCCGCTTGCATGGCCGACAGTCCACGCTCGAGATTGCGGCGATCATCGCCATCGACGGGCCGCGCTGGCGATTTCGCGGCGGCAACGACCGCACGCCGCTCAACCGCGCCATGGTGTTTGCCCGCGACCGGCATATCTGCGCCTATTGCGGCGGTCGCTATTCGGGCAGTGCCCTCGAGATGGAGCATGTCACGCCGAGTTCGCGCGGCGGCAGCACCGTCTGGCAGAACGTGGTCTCGGCCTGCCGTGCCTGCAATCAGCGCAAGGGCAACCGCACGCCCGAGTCGGCCGGCATGCCGCTGCTGTATGTGCCTTATGTGCCCAATCGCCATGAGGCCTTCATTCTGGCCAACCGGCGCATCGTCGCCGACCAGATGAATTTTCTGCTGGCCGGCGTGCCGCGCCATTCGCGACTGTGGGTCGACGAGGCCAACAACCCGGCAAGCTGAACGCCTCGGGTCAGTCGTGTGCGGGTCGCTGCGCAGGCGGCCCGATCTGATCGTGATCCTGCCCGGTGTGGGCTGCCGTCACGTTGGTGCTGCCGAGTCGCGACGAATCGGCCTGGCCGCTTTCCGGCAGTGGCGGGCGCATCTCAGGGTTGGCGTCGAGCATGGCCTTGGCCATCTGGTGGGCCGAGATCGGTGCGGTCATGAACACGAACACCGCGATCAGCACCTGATGAATCACGGCCATGTCCGAGATCCAGTTCAGATAGACCATCGACCCGAGCAGCACGCCACCGACCCCCAGGGTGCTGGTCTTGGTGGGAGCGTGCAATCGGGTGAAAAAGCTTTTGAATCGCACCAGACCCAGCGCGCCGAGCACGGCGGTCAAGCCGCCGAAGATCAGCAGCGCGCTGATCAGGATTTCGAGCCAGCGCGGCAGTTCAGCGGCGGTCATGGCGGGGACCTTCGAGGGTGTTGGTGGAGGGCACGGCGCGGCACATTCGCTCAGTCATGGTCGATCAGTCATGGTCGATCACATCGCCGCGGCCCACAAAGCGCGCGGTCACCACCGTGCCGATGAAGCCCAGCATGGCCATCAGCAGCGCGGCGTCGAAATAGAGCTGCGTGGCAAATTTCAGTCCAAGCAGGATCACCACTGCGATGGCATTGGTGTAGAGCGTGTCGAGCGCCAGCACACGGTCGAGGATGTCAGGCCCTTGCAGCAGGCGCCAGGCGGCCAGCAGCATCGCTGCAGCAAACAGGAACAGCGCAAACGAGATCGCCATGCCGATCATTCGAAGATCTCCCGGACGGGGGTTTCGTAGCGTGCCTTGATCAGCGCGGCCAGGGCCTGAGGATCGTCGACATCGAGCCCATGGACCAGCAGCCACTTGCGGTCGTCCGACAGCTCGGCCGAGACGGTTCCGGGCGTCATGGTGACGATCGCGCACAACAGCGTGATCGGGCCGGGCTGCTGCAGATCGAGCCTGACCCAGACGAAACAGGGCTTCGCGCGATCGGGACGACCGAGAATCAGCCCCGCGACCTGGCGATTGGACGTCACGATGTCGCTGACCACGGTCGCGAAAAGTCGCGCGGCCAGGCCGATGCGCTGACCAAGCGGCGCGCGGTCCGACCGGCGGGCAATCTGGAAATGGGGGCTCGTCCAGCGGGCCAGCGCAATCGCCAGCACGCCACCGAGCAGCAGGTGCGCGGGCGCCAGCGACTGGTTGAGCAGCAGCCAGGTCAGCCACAGCCACAGGGCGGTCCAGGGCTGGGGCAGCAGGTTCCTGAGCAGACCGGTGAGTGTCATCGGAAGGTTTGCGGTGAGGGTTGATGCGGGCCGGGGCGAGGGCGAGTGGTCAGAACCTCGTCGATCAGGGCATCGGTCTGCAGCAGATCCTGGGCGGTCGCCTGCGCATAGCGTTGCAGCGGCGCCGAGCCGATCGCGATGCCGGCAATGGCCGCCAACGCGATGAGCGCCGGCAGTGCCTCGCGCCAGCCGACGGTGAGGGCGTCGGCGGGGCTTGGGCCGTCTGACTTCCAGAACAGCGTGCTGCCGGCACGCGCCAGCGCAATCAGGCCGAAGAGGCTGCCCGCCAGAATGATGAACCACAGCCAGCCGATCGTGCCGATCGCCGCAGGCAGGCCTTCGTCCGGCAGCATCGACAGCAGCAGCATGACTTTGCCGATGAAGCCTCCCAGTGGTGGCATGCCGGCGACCGCCATCGCAGTGAGGAAAAACAGTCCGCCGACCAAGGCGGCACTGAGCGGTGCCGGGCCGGCCACCAGAATGTCGCCTGCGCGTTCGCCACGGCTGCGGGCGACCAGTCCGGCGACCAGGAAGAGTGCTGCTGCCGACAGCGTGGTGTGCGGCAGGTAATAGACCGCCGCAGCGATCGAGGTTTCGCTGGCCCGCCCGATGCCGATCAGCAGAAACGCCGCCGATGCCATCACCAGCATCGAAGCGAGCTTGCGCAGATCGGTGCCGGCCAGCGTGCAGATCATCGCCAGCAGATAGCCGGCGGCGGCCGGCAACACGATCCAGGGGAAGGCGACCTCGGCCAGCGCACCGGCCGAGTTGCCAAAGACCAGCGTGAACAGCCGCAGGACCGCATAGATCCCGACCTTGGTCATCACTGCAAACAGGGCGCCGACCGCCGGGCCGGCCGGGCTGTAGGTGCCGGGCAACCAGAAGCCCAGCGGCAGGATCGCGGCCTTCAGGCAAAAGACCGTCAGCAGCAGCAGGGCGCCGGTGTGGGCCAGGGTGACGCCGGCGCCATCGAGCTGTGAGACACGCAGCGCCAGATCGGCAAAGTTGAGGGTTCCGGTGACGCCGTAGAGCAGGCTCGCGCCGATCAGAAAGAGTGCCGACCCCACCAGGTTGAGGGCGACCGTGGTCAGCCCCGCGCGGATCCGCGCCGAGCCGTCGCCGTGCACCAGCAGGCCGTAAGAGGCGATCAGCAGCGCTTCAAAAAAGACGAAGAGATTGAACAGGTCGCCGGTGAGGAAGGCACCGTTCAGCCCCATCAGCTGGATCTGCAGCAGGGGATGAAAGTGCTCGCCACGGGTGTCCCAGCCGCTTTGCGCTGAGGCCAGCGTGATCAGGGCGAGCAGGCTGGTCAGTGCCACCATCAGGACCGACAGCCGATCGGCCACCAGCACGATGCCCCAGGGCGCCGCCCAGTTGCCCAGCAGATAGACGCTGCGCCAGCCGTCAGCCGCCAGGACCAGCATCCAGGCCGAGCAGCCGGCCATCAGGACGACCGACAGCCAGGCCAGCGCCCGCTGCGAGCCGATCCGCCGGTCGATCAGCATCAGTGCCGCCACCAGGGCCGGCAGGATCACCGGGACGATCGGGGCGTGGTTCATGGCGGGGGCGGCCCATCGGGCGTGTCGGCATCACGCGGCGCCGGCGCATCGATCAGGTCGTTGTCGCCGGCAGCATGCTGGCGCACCGCCAGCACCAGCAGCAGGGCCGTCATCGCAAAGCCGATCACGATCGCGGTCAGCACGAGTGCCTGGGGCAGCGGATCGGCCATGCTGGCAAGACTGTCGGTGTGGCCCTCGGTGACAATCGGGGCGGCGCCGATGGTGAGGCGACCCATCGAAAAGATGAAGAGATTGACCGCATACGAGATCAGGGTCAGACCGAGCACGACATCGAAGCTGCGCGGGCGCAGCACCAGGTAGATGCCGCCGGCCATCATCACGCCGATACCGCTGGCCATCAGCAGTTCCATGGTCAGGTCCCTCTTGCCAGTCGACCGATGCCGGCCAGTGCCAGTACGGTCGCGCCCACCACGCTCAGATAGACGCCGAGATCGAACGCCGCAGCACTCGCCAGCGGCAACTCGCCAACAACCGGCAGATGAGGATGGATGAAACTCGACGTGAGAAAGGGATAGCCGAGCAGCCAGCTGCCCAGACCGGTCAGGCAGGCGATCAGCAGGCCCAGGCCGATCGCGGTGTGCAGCCAGCTCAGTTTGCGGGCAAGGCCCGAGCCGCTCGAGCTGCTCGAGCCTTGTCCCGGCGCGAGCGCCTGCTCGCCATTGGAGACGGTCTGCAGCATCAGCACGATCGCGGTGATCAGCCCGGCAATGAAGCCGCCACCCGGCAGATTGTGGCCGCGCAAGAAGAAATAGACCGAGACCATCAGCGCGAAGGGCAGCAGCATCCGGGCGGTGGTGGCCAGCATCAGCGGATAGCGCTGCTCAAAGGCAGCCAGGCGGCCGGTGCGGGCCGGTCCGGTGACCGGTGCCAGTGACAGGCGCGCGATCAGGTCGTGGATCACCAGCCCGGCTGCGGCCATGACGAAGGACTCGCCGAAGGTATCGAAGCCGCGAAAGTCGACGATGATCACATTGGTGGCATTGGTGCCGCCACCCTCCGACAGGGCTCGTGTCAGAAAGAAATCCGACAGGCTGCTCGCGGGCCTGAGCATGGTTGCCCAGGCCAGCACGCCGATGCCGATGCCCGCGGTGGCGGCGATCACGCCGTCGCGCAGCTTGCGCCGGTCGTCGAGTTCGCGCGGCGATCGCGAGGGCAGATAGCGCAGCGAGAGCATCATCACCAGCATGGTGGCCACCTCGACCAGCAACTGGGTGAGTGCCAGATCAGGCGCCGAAAACCAGACGAAAGTCAGACTCACCACCAGGCCGAGCGCACCGACCGTGACCAGCGCCGGCAGCCTCTCCCGGGCCAGGATGACGCTGGCCACAGTGGCCGCCACGGCAATGCCCCACAGGGCGAGCGGCACCGGCGCGATGCCCTCGAAGGGATGGGTTGTGATGCCATCGAGCGGCGACGGGCCGATCAGCCAGGGCAGGGCGCCGGCCGCGATCGCCACGCAAACCGTCAGGAACAGATTGGTCCGCATGCCGATGCGCTCGATCGATGCGTTGATCCGACGGGCCGAGGCGACCAGCGCGGCCATGGTCTGATCGAAGAGCCGCTTGCCCGCCCCTTCGTCGTCATCGTTGGTGTGCAGGCTGTACTGGCGCTGCAGCCAGCCATAGAGCAGCCCTCCGCCGATCAGGGCTGCAAGGCTCATCAACAGCGGCTCATTGAAGCCATGCCAGATGGCCAGTGAAAACTCGGGCACCGTGCCGCCCAGCATGTCGCGCGCGCCCATGGTCAGCAGCGGGCCGATTGTCAGTTGCGGCGCCAGGCCAACCACCAGGCAGAGCACGACCAGCATCTCGACCGGCACCCGCATGAAACGCGGCGGCTCATGCGGTGTGCGGGGCAAATTGACCGGTTCGCCGTTGAAAAACACATCGTGGATGAAGCGCGCCGAATAGGCGACCGACAGCGCCGCGGCCAGCGCCGCGACCGCCGGCACCAGAAAACGCACCGCGCGCGATCCCTCGACCGCGAGCGCCTCTTCGAAAAACATTTCTTTCGAGAGAAAGCCGTTGAGCAGCGGCACACCGGCCATTGCGGCGGCGGCAACGATCGCCAGGGCGGCGGTGATCGGCATCGTGCGCCACAGGCCGTTGATGCGACGCATGTCGCGCGTGCCGGTCTCGTGGTCGATGATGCCCGCCGCCATGAAGAGCGAGGCCTTGAAGGCGGCGTGGTTGAGCAGGTGAAAGAGCGCTGCCACCGCGGCCAGCGGCGAGTTCAGGCCGAGCAGCATGGTGATCAGGCCGAGCTGGCTGATGGTCGAGTAAGCGAGCAGGCCCTTGAGGTCGTGTTTGAAGATGGCATTCCAGGCGCCGATCATCAGGGTGATGCCGCCGGCGATGGTGACGCTGAAAAACCACAGCTCGGTCCCCGAGAGCACCGGATAGAGCCTGGCCAACAGGAAGATTCCGGCCTTGACCATGGTTGCCGAGTGCAGATAGGCCGACGCGGGGGTCGGTGCCGCCATGGCCTGCGGCAGCCAGAAATGGAAGGGAAACTGGGCCGACTTGGTGAAGGCGCCCAGCAGGATCAGGCCAAGACACACCGGATACATCGGATGCGCGCGGACCGTGTCGCCGGCCCCGAGCACGGTGTCGAGCTCGAAGCTGCCGGCGATCGAGCCGAGCATCAGCAAGCCCGCCAGCAGCGCAAGGCCGCCCGCGCCGGTGACGGTGAGCGCCATCCGTGCGCCTCGACGGGCATCGCTGCGGTGCTGCCAGAAGCCGATCAGCAAGAACGAGATCAGGCTGGTCAGCTCCCAGGCCATCGCCAGGACGATCAGGTTGTCGGCCAGCGCAATCCCGAGCATCGCCCCCATGAAGGCCATCAGGAGCGCGTAAAAGCGTGCGGTTCGGTCGTCGGCCGACAGGTAGTAGCGGGCATAGAGCACCACCAGCAGGCCGATACCGATGATCAGGCCGCAAAAGAGCAGCGCCAGGCCGTCAAGGCGCAGACCGAAGCCGATGCCGAGCGCCGGCAGCCACGACCACCGCGCGCGGGCAGGCGTCCCTGACATCACGTCGGGCGCAAGCGCGAGCAGGGCCAGCGCCGACAGTCCGGCTGCCGCCGCAGCGATCCAGGCCGCTCGATGCAGCTGCGCCTTTTCGGCGGCGATGGCTTGCGTCAGCTCGACCGGGCGAGGCCTTGCTGCCAGCGCCGCGAGGAGCATCGCGCCGGCAAAGGGACTGACCAGCAGCAGAAGCAGTAGGTTGGCCATTCGGGATTCCAGCCTGCCGCGCTGCCTTGTCTGGCACAGCGGTCGCGGACGCTTGAAGGATTTGATGCGACGATCAAGTCCGCGAGTATAGCGAGCCGGCGTGACGCAACGAAGTTCCGGTATCGTGCGGCCAATGAGTGCCTCCTCCCTGTTGACCCTGGTCGACGCCCAACTGGCGTTCGGCGATCTCCCCCTGCTCGATTCCGCGGGATTTTCCTTGCTCTCCGGCGAGCGGATCGGCCTGATCGGGCGCAACGGCACCGGCAAATCCTCGTTGCTGTCGGTCATTTCCGGCCGCTTGCCACTCGACGACGGTCTGATGCAGCGTCGTGACGGCCTGAAGATCAGTGCGGTCGAGCAGGAGCCGGTGCTGCCGGTGGCCGAGACCCTTCACGACAGCCTGCTCGAGCGCGGCCAGCTCGAGGCCTTCGACGATGAGCGCGAGCGCTGGCGCGTGCAGGCTCGGCTGGCCGAATACCTGCAGCGATTCGGTCTGAACGACACCGCCGATCCGGCGACCGCCTCGGGCGGCGAACGCAAGCGCGCGGCACTGGCGCTGGCCTTTGCCCTTGAGCCCGATCTGCTGCTGCTCGACGAGCCGACCAACCACCTCGATATCGCCGGCATCGAGCTGCTCGAAGAGCTGCTAAAGCGCGTGCCGGCGGCCATCATCATCACCCACGACCGCTTCTTTCTCGACTCGGTGGTCACCCGTATCGTCGAGCTCGATCGCGGCGTGCTGCGCTCGTTTCCCGGCAATTTCACCGCCTACCAGCGCCTGCGCGCCGAGCAGCTCGCCGCCGAGCGCACCGCGGCCCAGAAGTTCGACAAGTTCTGGGCCCAGGAAGAAGTCTGGATCCGCAAGGGTGTCGAGGCCCGGCGCACCCGCAACGAGGGGCGCGTGCGCCGACTCGAACAGCTGCGCCGCGATCGCGATGCCCGTCGCGACAAGATGGGCACGGTGCGCATGGCGATCGACCCGGGCGAGCGCAGCGGCAAGCTGGTGGCCGAGCTCGAAGGCATCAGCAAGTCCTTTGCCGGACGCCCGGTGGTCAGAGACCTCTCGCTCAACCTGATGCGAGGCGATCATCTCGGCCTGATCGGGCCCAACGGCGCCGGCAAGTCGACCATCCTCAAGTTGATCCTGGGCACCCTCGACCCCGATGGCGGCAAGCGTCGGCTGGGCACGCAACTGCAGGTGGCCTACTTTGACCAGATGCGCGAGCAGCTCGATCCTGAAAAGACCGTTGCCGAGACGATCAGTCCCGGCTCCGAATGGGTCGAGATCGGCGGCGAGCGCAAGCATGTCATGAGCTATCTCGGCGACTTCCTGTTTCCGCCGCGCCGCGCGCAGTCGCCGGTGCGCATGCTGTCGGGCGGCGAACGCAACCGCCTGCTGCTCGCCCGCCTTTTTGCGCGTCCGGCCAATCTGCTGGTGCTCGATGAGCCGACCAACGATCTCGACATCGAGTCGCTCGAGCTGCTCGAAGACACGCTGCAGAGCTACACCGGCACGCTGCTGCTGGTGAGTCACGACCGGGCCTTTCTCGACAACGTTGCCACGCAGGTGCTGGTCGCCGAGGGCGACGGCCACTGGCGCGAGTATGTCGGCGGCTACTCCGACTGGCTGCGCATGCGCGCCGCCCCCGCGCCGCAGACCGGCCCGAACGACGGCGCCCGCGGCGCGCGCGGGCGCGAGGCTTCGCCCGCCGTCGCGCCGGTTCCGGCCGCCCCGCCCGTGCGGGCGCGCAAGCTCGGCTTCAAGGAGCAGCGCGAGTTGCAGGAGCTGCCGGGCCGCATCACCGCGCTCGAAACCGAGCAGGCGGCGCTGACCGCGGCGATCGCCGATCCGTCTTACTACAGCCGCGATGTGAAGGCTCAGCGCGCCGACCAGGACCGACTGCAGGCAATCGATCAGCAATTGCTCGAGCTGCTCGAAAAGTGGGAGTCCCTCGAGCAGCGGTCCCGGTCTGGGGGGTAGTGAGGCGTACGATGAGCCGTAAACCGCAACGTCTTGTCGGTCTGGCCGCCCTGCTGGTCGGCGGCGTGCTGTGCCTGCCCCTCGCGCAGGCCGACGACAGTCGCCTGCTTGGCATCGAGGTCCAGCTCGACAACGATCAGTTTGCGTTCACGCCCGGCTCGCAGGAGCGCTGGTATACCAGCGGCGTCTTTGCCCGCTGGGCGTTCGAGGCTGATCCGACCGACCTTGATGCCCGCCTGTCGGCCGCCTGGTGCGCCAATGTCCTCAGCTGCGATGCCGGTGCGCGCACCGCCCGTGTCTGGAACATCGGCCAGGCGATGTATACGCCTGCCTACCTCAGCACGACCTCACCCCAGCCCTACGACTGGCCCTATGCCGCCTCGCTGTCGGCAACGCTTTCGAGTGTTGTCCATGGCGAGCGCGTTCGCCAGAGTCTGGGTCTGTCGCTCGGTGTGATCGGGCCGGCGGCGCTGGGTGAGCCGGTCCAGAACATGGTCCACCAGATCATCAACAATCCGCCGCCGCTGGGTTGGGGTCTGCAGGTCAGGGCCCAGCCGGTGGTCGAGTTCAACTGGTCGGGGATGCTGGCGACCCCGATTTCTGCGGGCCGCGTCGATCTGGTCAGCCGCGCGCTGGTGCAGCTCGGCAATCCGGTGACGCAGGCCGGTGTGGGCGCGATGGTGCGCGCCGGCGCCTTGCCGCAGGGTCCCGAATGGCCGGGCGAGATGGCGCTGTCGCGCCGCCCGCTGGGGCTTCATGCCTATGCCGGCGCGCAAGTCAGCGGTGTCGCCCGCAACAGCCTCATCGACGGCCGCACCTATGGCTATGACTCGCTCGTCCAGCATCGGTCGTGGGTGGCCGAGGCAATTGGTGGCGCGTCCTGGGCCTTCAGCAAGGCCTGGTCGGTCGACTATTCGCTGTCGGTCAGGACGGTTGAATTCACCGCGCCGCTTGAGCCTCGGGCGCTCAATCCGCAGCGCATCGGGATGATCCTGCTGCGCTGGACGCCGCAATGAGCCGCCGGCTTCCGGGCCTCAGCCCGGCTCGCGCAGCCGTGCGATTTCGCGCTTGAAAAAGGGATAGACCAGCGGCGCGGCCACCAGTCCCTGAACACCGAAGAGTGCCTCGCCGGTCAGCATGGCCGCCAGAATCTCCCAGGAGGCAACCTGCACCTGCGAGCCGACGGTGCGGGCATTGATGAAGTATTCGGCTTTGTGAATCGCGATCAGAAAGACGAGCGATGCGATGGCCACCTTTGGCGACACCGCCAGTGAAATCATCGTCATCAGAATATTGGCCAGCAGGTTGCCGGCCACCGGCATGATTCCGGTCACCAGCGTGAACAGGCACAGCAGCCCGCGAAAGGGCAGCACATGGCCGAAGGCCGGCAGCACTGCAAAGAGGTAGAGCGCGGTCATCGTGGTGTTGAACAGCGCGATGCGCCCCTGCGCCAGCACCACCCGCTCCAGCACCAGCAGCAGCCGGCCCAGAAAGCGGTCTTCGGCCATCAGCATGCCCGGACGCCAGGTGGCTGCCGCCGCCATCGCCCCGACCAGAATCGCGAAGATGCCCTGCGCCAGCGCATGCGCCACCTTGCCGCCCAGCCCGCCGATGCTCGCCGCATGCTCGCGCAGCCAGGCGAAGACACGGGTGCGCAACTCGACCAGGTCGTTGGGAATCGATTCGGCAAGGCTTGCCGGCAGGGCGATGCGCAGGGCATCGAGTGAATCCTCGATGCGCATCAGAAAGGTTCGAAGCTCTTCGCCCGAGGCGAGCGCGACCGTCCAGGTGACCAGCCCGGCAAATGCGGCGCACACCAGCGTGCCGACAATCGCGCCGCTGAGGCTCGAGACGGTGCGGCTGACACCGAAACGCCCGGCAAGACGGTCGGCCAGCAGGCAGCTCCAGGCATAGACCAGCATGCCGAGCAGCACGGGCACCAGCAAGCGTTGCCACAGGATGAGCAGTGCGACCAGACCGGTCAGGGCCATTCGAAGGTATTCAGGACGCAGATTGAGCGGATTCATCGGAGTGCGTTCAAGACCGGTGTGGCGCGCTCAGACGGTCCAGCGCATCAGTCGGCTGACCTTGCGCAGGCCGACCCGCTTGTCGGGCGCGACCACTTCGACGGTGCGCTCTGGCAGCCAGTCGCCCATGTCCCAGTCGTGCGACACGATGCGGGTGCCGGCAGGCAGGCTGCGCAGCTTCGGTCGCAGCCGCAGATTGACATCGGGCAGCAGGTACATCGTGATCACATTGAAGCTGTTCAGATCCGCGGTCATCAGATCGTCCACCACGAAGCGGGCCTGCTCGGCCACCCCCTGGCTGCGGGCGTTTTTTCGCGAGAGTTCGACCAGGCTCGGATCGATCTCGATCCCCAGCCCGCTGATGCCGAAGCGGCGCGCCGCGGTGATGACGATGCGCCCGTCGCCTGAGCCGAGATCGAGCAGCCGGTCGCCTGGCCCCACCTGCGCGAGCTCGAGCATCGCATCGACCACGTTCTGAGGCGTGGTGACATAGGGGACATCGAGTTCGCCGTCGGGCTGCGCCTGTGCCGACTGATGCGCTGCCGTGACCAGCACGCCGA
>Ga0007795_10000284_pt1 | contig 15014 bp, 9 predicted proteins | sample CryBogmetaGMA1M_FD_60369 | JGI IMG/M metagenome (GOLD analysis project Ga0007795, IMG submission 60369) | Freshwater microbial communities from Crystal Bog, Wisconsin, USA - MA1M | ecosystem: Environmental > Aquatic > Freshwater > Lake | place: Crystal Bog, Wisconsin, USA | collected 2009-07-06
CCATTCTCCAGGTGCCGCAGCAAAGCGGGCTTCAAATCGCGCGATCACCGCCTGGGTCAGGGCTATTTCCGGCAGGAGCACCAGGACCTGGGCGTCTGGATCGGCAGCCAGGGCGGCGTGGACCGCCTCTAAATAGACTTCGGTCTTTCCCGATCCGGTAATCCCATCCAGCAGGGCAACATTGAACCCCCCGGCCGCCATCATCGCCTTGAGCTCTGTTGCAGCCGCCGCCTGGCTGGCATTTAGCTCCGGCCCTGGGCGCGCGAGATCGGGCTCTGGAAACCGCGGGTCGGCCTCGATCAGGCGAAGGGCCAGAACGCCCTCCTCGATCAACCCCTTGATGACACCTGGCGACACGCCAGAGGCACGGGCTAGGTCTGCAGAGCTAGCAAATCCCTGAGGGGCAACCTCCAGCACCTGAGCGCGCGCCGGGGTCAATTTAGCCGGCGTCAGGCCCGTTAACTCAATGACCTTGGCAGGTTTCGCCTTGGGTGCCCGGGCCCCACGCAAGGTCATGGCCAGGGGCTGGCCCGGGTCCGAGACGGCATAGCGCGCTGCCCATTGGATAAACTCTATGGCGTTAGGCGGAAGGGGCGGCGCGTCGATCCGTGCGTCCACGGGCTTCAAGGGCCGATTACCACCGTCTGCGTCGCGAAGCGCGGCCACAACGCCGTGAACCAGACGCGACCCCAAGGGGGCGGCAACCTGGTCGCCCACATGCAAGTCCATCCCTTCGGGCTCCGCATAATCGAAGGCTTCCGGAAGGGGAAGTGGCAGGAGGATGGAAGCAATGCGGCTCATTTTGAAGTCCACTATAGGACGATCTCGCAGACAGCGGGCCGCTGATCTGCCGTGAATTCACAATTAAGACGGGTTATGACGTCACTTCAGAGCCTTCTCCCAGAGGCTCAACAAGGCTAAAAGCCTCGGCGACGCCATTTTCGGACACAGACCATGCAACTTTTCCTAGATACCACAGACCTCGACCTCTTGGCTGACCTGCAGACCACGGGTTTGGTGGATGGCGTCACAACCAACCCATCCCTAATCGCCAAATCTGGCAAGCCGATCCTAGATGTGATCGCCAAGATTTGTGACCTGGTGGAAGGCCCGGTCAGCGCAGAAGTTACAGCGACCGATGTGGCTGGCATGCTGGCTGAAGGTGCCAAGCTGGCGGGCATAGCCCCCAATGTCGTGGTCAAGGTGCCCCTGACCCGCAATGGACTGGTGGCCGTTCAGGAATTTGCCGTTCAGGGCATTCAGACCAATGTCACCCTATGCTTCTCGGTCACCCAGGCGCTCTTGGCCGCCAAGGCTGGTGCGACCTATATCTCACCCTTTGTGGGCCGTTTGGACGATCAAGGTGCCGATGGCGTGGATCTGATTTCCGAAATCCGCGCCATCTATGACAATTATGACTTTGATACGGAAATTCTCGCCGCTTCGATCCGTAACACGGCCCATGTCCGGGCTGTGGCCCTGGCGGGTTCAGACTGCGCCACCCTGCCCCCGAGTGTTTTTCTCGACCTCTTCAAGCACCCGTTAACCGAAAAGGGTCTTTCTGACTTCCTGAACGACTGGGCCAGAACGGGTCAGTCCATCCTGTAGAAACGGGGACGGGGCGTATGGACGCGAGTGGTGCGACCGCTGAGACATTGAATTTCGAGCCCGATGAGGTTCGAACCTTCCTATTCCAAAATCCGGATTTTCTTCATCAGGATACCGAACTTCTGGGAGAGCTTGGTCTTCGGCGCGTGAGCGTCGGCAATGTGGTTGAGTTTGGACCCGTCGCCCTCGCCAGGGTCCATGAGGCCCATCGTCTTGAAAGCCAGGCCCGTCAAACCCTTGAGGCCACGGCCCAGGCCAATTTTGCAGCCCAGGCTCAAACCCACGGCGCCGTTGTCGACCTGCTAGACGCCCGCAATCACTCGGACCTGGCACACCGGGTAGATGAACTTGCCCAAGCCCGGTTTGGTCTCGCCGCAGGTGTTATAGGGCTGGAAGGTCCAGATAGGACCCCAGCTGGATGGCGGACCCTCGCAGAGGGTGGGCTTGATCTGGTTATTGGCCATGATCGGATCACCCGGATGGGATTTCAGCCGACGGCGCTTGGACTGTTTGGCCAGCGCGCACCGCAAATCGCCTCAATGGCTATGGTTCGCCTGGCCATTTGGCAGCCTGCCCGGGTGGGGATTTTGGCCTTTGGGTCGACTGATCCTGACGGGTTCACCCCAGATATGGGCGGCGAATTGATCGCCTTCCTGGCGCGGGTTGTAGAGCGGACAGCAGAGCGCTGGCCGGTGATGCCGTGACCGCCCTCGAGGCGCTGGCCCAATGGCTTGAGCACCTCGAAAAGGAACGCAGGTCTTCGCCCCGCACCCTGGAAGCCTATGGCTTTGCTGGTCGTCGCTATTTGATGTTTCTGCAAAAGCACCGGGGAGGCCCCCAGGACTTGGCAGATCTCGCCTCTGTCTCGGCCAGTGAAATTCGCGCATGGCTGGCGGAATTGCGGGCCGGAGATCACCCCTTATCGCCGCGCTCCATGTCCCAGGCCCTCTCAGCCGTTCGGACCTTTCATAAATTCCTCGATCGCCGATTGGGAACGCCAAACGCCCAGGTCGCCCTGGTTCGGGGCCCCAGGATTCGCCCGTCAGCGCCAAGGCCCGTCACCGAAGACCAGGCCATAGGTCTGTTGGCTGAGCCCAGTCTTGACCCTGATCGCGAGGATTGGGAATCGGCCCGAGACGAAGCGGTAATGACCCTGCTCTATGGTTGCGGCCTGCGGATTTCAGAGGCCCTGTCCCTGAAATTGTCAGACACGCCGCTGTCCGACCGCCTGCGGATCATCGGCAAGGGCTCAAAGACCCGCATTGTGCCCGTCCTGCCACAGGTGGCCCAGGCCGTGGCGGCGTATTTGGCGCAACTGCCCTTTGTCCTGTCGCCAAACGACCTGGTGTTTCGCGCCAAGCGTGGGGGCCCCCTTAGCCCCCGGCATATGCAGGCCACGGTCCAGGGCTTGCGCGGACGATTGGGCCTGCCTGATAGCGCCACACCCCACGCCCTTAGGCACTCCTTCGCCACCCACCTGCTGGGGGCGGGGGCAGATCTAAGATCCATTCAGGAACTGCTGGGCCACGCCTCCTTGAGCACGACCCAGAAGTACACCGACGTGGACGCCGCTGCCCTGCTCGGGGCTTACGCCAAAGCCCACCCCCACGCCTAACTAGGCCTGCATGGTCCAACCCTCGACACCCATGGCCGCTTGGCGACCCGCCTCGGAGCGTGTTGGGTGTGGGTGACAGGTACGCGCAATGTCTTCGCTGGCCGCCTTAAACGCCATGGCGACGCAGTATTCGCCGATCAGTTCGCCAGCCTGGGGACCAATGATGTGGACGCCCAGAATTTCGTCGGTCTTGGCGTCGGCTAGGACCTTGGCAAAGCCATCGGTCTCGTGATTGATCTTGGCGCGGCTATTGGCGGTGAAGGGGAACTTGCCGACCTTATAGGCGACTCCTGCGGCCTTGAGTTGCTCCTCGGTCTGACCGACCCAAGCCACTTCCGGGGCGGTATAAACGACGCTAGGCACAAGATTATAGTCCACATGGCCGGCCTTGCCTGCGATGAACTCAATGCAAGCCACCGCATCTTCTTCGGCCTTGTGGGCCAGCATGGGGCCGTGGATCACGTCACCAATCGCCCAAACTCCGGGTGCACTGGTCTTGAAATGGTCGGTGTCTATGACCCCGCGCTTGTCAGGAACAATGCCAACGGTCTCCAGGCCAAGGCCCTCGGTAAAGGCGCGGCGGCCAATGGCCAGCAGGACATAGTCAGCGCTAAGGGTTTCGACGTCGCCGCCGGCCACAGGCTCGACCGTAACCTCGACGCCCTTCGCAGAGGCCTTGGCACCGGTGACCTTTGACCCAAGCTTGAAGGTCATGCCCTGCTTGGTCAGGCCCCGCTGAAAGGTCTTGGCCATATCGGTATCCATGCCTGGCGTAATGCGGTCGAGGAACTCCACAACCGTCACCTGGGCACCCAGACGACGCCAGACCGAGCCCAATTCCAGGCCGATAATCCCTGCGCCGATCACCACCAGGTGCTTGGGGACTTCCGGCAGGGAGAGGGCGCCTGTTGAGTCGACAATTCGCTTTTGGTCGACGCTGACACCGGGCAGTCCAGAAGGCTCTGAGCCAGTGGCGATGACAATATTCTTGGTTTCCAGGACCGTGACGGCACCGTCAGTGGTCGTGACCTCGACCTTGCCAGGGCCCGCCAGCTTGCCATAGCCTTTTACCCAATCGACCTTGTTCTTCTTCATCAGGAATTCGACCCCCTTGGTGAGGGCTGACACCGACTCTGCCTTCTGGCCCATCATCTGGGGCAGGTTCAGCTTGGGGGTCACCTCAATGCCAAGATGGGCGAAATCTTTATTGGCGGCTTCGAAGAGTTCCGAAGCATGCAGAAGCGCCTTTGAGGGCATGCAGCCGACATTGAGGCAGGTGCCGCCAAGGGTGGCGCTTTTTTCGACAATAGCGGTCTTGAGCCCCAGCTGGCCTGCACGGATCGCAGCATTATAACCGCCGGGACCACCCCCGATGATGACGACGTCGTATTGGGCCATGAGCACGCCTCTTGGGTTCGAAATTTGAGCCCAGAGATAGAACCGTTTCCCTCAGGTGGCGAGGGTCGTCGGCGAATTTACATCCTCGTCGTCGTCATTTGCCCTGATAGGCGCGGGGCCAAACCTGAGTGGGACGAAGGTGCCGCCATAAACCCACAAAATTAAGGCCAAGAAAGTCTGTAAGACGCCGGCGCTTGGCCAGATATGAGACAGACTAGAGGTCACGCCTCGATTGGCGCCTATGAAGGCCCGAACATCCTCCCAGTCCTCCTCCAGAACCCAAATGCCATACCCGCCAAAGGCCAGCTGATGGGTGAAAAAGGCTTGGCCGGTGGCTTCATTCTGGATGAAACAGAAAATGCCTGAGGCGCGGAGCGCCGAGGCAGCCACCAAGGTCTCCGCCGTATCTAAGAACCGCGCCGCTAACACAAGCCTCATAGTACAAACTATGAACACTCAATCGAAAGGTGTAAATAGGGCCCTTGCTCGAAGGGCCCCGCCTTTCGGGTTAGATGTCCAGCAGCAAACGCTGGGGATCTTCGATGGCTTCCTTGACCTTGACCAGGAAGGTCACAGCGCCCTGGCCGTCGACAATGCGGTGATCATAGCTAAGCGCCAGATACATCATCGGACGGATCACCACCTGACCGCCAACCGCCATGGGGCGGTCCTGGATCTTATGCATGCCCAGAATGCCCGACTGGGGAGCATTGAGGATGGGGGTCGACATCAGCGAGCCGTAAACACCACCGTTGGAAATGGTGAAGGTGCCGCCCTGGAGGTCATCCATGGCCAGGGCACCGTCGCGAGCCTTTTTGCCCAGTTCGCCAATGCCTTTTTCGACCCCGGCGAGGGTTAGGACGTCGGCATTGCGGAGGACTGGAACCACCAGGCCGCGGTCGGTGCCGACAGCGACGCCGATATCATAGTGGTTCTTATAGATCAGGTCCTGCCCATCGATCTCGGCATTGACCTCGGGCACATGCTTCAAACCATGAATACAGGCGCGGACGAAGAAGCTCATAAAGCCGAGCTTCACTCCGTGGGTCTTTTCGAACACGTCCTTGTAAGAATTACGCAGGGCCATGACCGCAGACATGTCGACCTCGTTGAAGGTCGTCAGCATGGCGGCGTTGTTCTGGGCTTCCTTCAGGCGACGGGCGATAGTCTGGCGCAGACGGGTCATCCGCACGCGCTCTTCCCGGGCATGGGTCTCGCGCGGTGCCGCAACAGCGACGGGTGCTATGGGCGCAGCGGCGCGGGTTTCGAGTGCCGCAATGGCATCGCCCTTAGTGACACGGCCGTCCTTGCCAGTTCCGGAGATCGCGGCAGGATCAAGCTTGTTCTCCGCGACAATGCGTTGGGCCGAAGGCGCCAAGGGCGCGGCAGCCTTCGGAGCTGGCGGGGGCACGGCCGCCACAGGCGCTGGCGGGGGGGCCTCAGCCTTGGGTTCAGCCACCTTCGCCGCAGGCTTGGCCGCAGCGGCACCCACCGCCAAATGGCCCAAGACAGCACCAGGCTCGACCGTCGCGCCCTCTTCGGCGGAGATGGACTCCAGCACGCCGTCTGCGGGCGCAGCAACTTCCAAGCTGACCTTGTCGGTTTCCAGTTCCACAAGGATTTCATCCTTGCGTACAGCGTCCCCCGGCTTTTTCGTCCAGCGCGCCACCGTCGCTTCGGAGACGGACTCGCCGAGCGCGGGGGTCATGATGTCGGCCATGGATAGTGCTTTCTGTCTCTTCTGGGGGGCTAGTTTAGGCGAAGGCGTCGTTTAGGAAGGCTTGTAGTTCTTTCTGGTGGCGGCTCATCTGACCGGCTGCCGTGGAGGCAGAGGCCGGGCGTCCCACATAGCGGGCGCGTTTGGCCTTGATCTTCAGGCGATCGAGGGTGAGCTCGAGCCAGGGGTCCACAAAGGTCCAGCCGCCCATATTCTTTGGTTCTTCCTGGCACCAGACCAGTTCCGCGTTCGCGAAGCGTGAGAGCTCCGTGGACAGGGACTTCACCGGCCATGGATAGAATTGCTCCAGGCGCATGAGGTAGACGTCATTGACGCCGCGATCTTCCCGGGCCTCCAGCAGGTCATAATAGACCTTGCCCGAGCACAACACGACCCGACGGATCTTATCGGGAGCGACCAGCTCGGTCTTGGTGTTTTGACCGCGCTCAGCATCGTCGTGCAAGACCCGGTGGAAGGATGATCCCTCGGCCATATCCACCAGCTTCGATGTCGCTTTCTTGTGCCGCAGCAAAGACTTGGGCGTCATGACGACCAGAGGTTTGCGGAACTCCCGGCGCATCTGCCGTCGCAGGACGTGGAAGTAATTGGCCGGTGTGGTGCAATTGACCACCTGCAGATTGTCTTCAGCGCAGAGCTGCAGGAACCGTTCAAGGCGCGCCGAGGAGTGTTCCGGGCCCTGGCCCTCATAACCGTGCGGCAGGAGCATGACGAGGCCGCTCATCCGCAGCCACTTGCGCTCGCCCGACGATATGAACTGGTCGATGACCACCTGAGCGCCATTGGCGAAGTCGCCAAACTGGCCCTCCCAAAGGGTCAGAGTCTTCGGATCCGCGAGGGAGAAACCGTACTCAAAGCCGAGCACCGCCTCTTCCGAGAGAGGGGAATCTATGACTTCGAAATGGGCCTGACCTGACCGGATGTTGGAAAGCATTGTGTAATGCTCTTCCGTCGACTGGTCGATGATGTCGCAATGGCGCTGGGTAAAGGTGCCGCGCACACTGTCCTGGCCAGCGAGGCGGACTGGGAAGCCTTCATCAAGCAGGGTCGCAAAGGCGAGATGCTCTCCCGTAGCCCAGTCGAGGCCCTCGCCGCTTTCGATCGCCGCGCGCCGCGCCTCGATCACCCGCCGGACATTCTTGTGAACGTCGAGATGGGTGGGGATTTCGGTGATCTTCTGGCCAAGATGCAGGAGTTTTTCCAGGGGGGCCGAGGTGTCACCACGACGGTCGTCACCTTCGGGCAAGGCCAGGCCCGCCCACTTGCCATCCAACCAATCAGCCTTGTCAGCCTTATAGGTCTTACCGGCTTCGAACTCGGCGTCCAGGAACTGCTCAAAGTCTGAAATCCAGGTATCGACCTCGTCCTGGGTCACAACACCTTCGCCCACGAGCTTCTTGGTGTAGATTTCCCGGGTGGTGGGATGATCCTTGATCTTCTTGTACATCAAGGGCGAGGTCATGGTCGGGTCATCGCCTTCGTTGTGTCCGAAGCGGCGATAGCAGAACATGTCGATGACCACGTCCTTGCCAAACTGCTGGCGGAACTCCGTGGCGACCTTGGCCACATAGACCGTAGCCTCGGGATCATCGCCATTCACATGGAAGATCGGTGCCTCAACCATGAGGGCCACATCAGAAGGATAGGGCGACGACCGGGAATATTTCGGCGCTGTGGTGAAGCCGATCTGATTGTTGACGATAAAGTGGATCGTCCCGCCGGTGCGGTACCCCTTGGTGCCCGAAATGGCGAAGCACTCTGCGACCACACCTTGACCCGCAAAGGCAGCATCGCCGTGCATCAGCAGGGGCAGGACATGATGGCGACCAGCCTCAGCGGTTTCCCGCAGGGCGAAGGCCTGTTTGGCCCTGGCCTTTCCTAGAACAACCGGATTGACGATTTCCAGGTGAGAGGGGTTTGCGGTCAGGGACAGGTGGACGGAATTGTCGTCGAAGCTGCGATCCGAGCTGGCCCCCATGTGATATTTCACATCGCCAGACCCTTCGACGTCGGACGGCAGGGAGGTGCCACCCTGGAATTCGTGGAAGATCACGTGATAGGGCTTGGCCATCACGGCAGCGAGGACGTTCAGACGGCCCCGGTGCGGCATGCCGATGATGATGTCACGGACACCCAGTGCCCCGCCGCGCTTAATGATCTGCTCAAGGGCAGGAACCGCAGCTTCACCACCATCAAGCCCGAACCGCTTGGTGCCGGGGAAGCGCTTTGCCAGAAACTTCTCGAAGCCTTCGGTCTCGATCAGCTTCTTGAGAATGGCAATCTTGCCCTGCTTCGTGAAGGTGATGTCCTTATCGCGGCCCTCGATCCTCTGCTGCATCCATGCCTTTTGCTGGGGATCGGAAATGTGCATGTACTGCACGCCGATGTCTGAGCAATAGGTCCGCCGCAGGATGGCAAGAATTTCACTGACCGTCGCGGTCTCTAGGCCGAGAATGTGATCCAGGAAGATCGGCCGATCATAATCACTTTCGGTAAAGCCATAGGATGACGGATCCAACTCGGTGGCGTCACCTTCTGGAAAGGCAATGCCCAAGGGATCAAGTTTCGCACGCAGGTGACCGCGCATCCGGTAGGCGCGGATCATCATGACGGCCCGCAGGGAGTCGAGGGTCGCAGCACGAAGGGCTTCGGCGGAGGGCGCCGGCTGGGCTAGGGTCGCGCGCTCGGCGATCTTGGTGCCGAGTTTGGCATCGACAGCAGGCCACATGCCATCCATGGCCGAGAGCCAGTCCGGTCGCGGGGCTGGAGCCGACCGCGCCGTCCAAGCCGGGCGTTTCGCCGCCGCCTGGGCTTCATCTAGCCGGTCTGGCAGGGACTGGAAAAAAGCCCGCCAGGAAGGTTCGACCGAATTCGGATCCGTCGCCCATCTTGCGTAAAGATCTTCAACGAAACCCGCATTGCCCCCGTAGAGAAACGAGGTCTCGGTCATGATATTGTTGATAATGCCTGCGTCGTCCGCCATGTCGTCCGCTTCCAGAGGGGGGCCGCGGAGCAGGGGAGCTGAGCGCGGACCGCCCTAGGGTTATGTTGTCCTCAACGCCCCTTAAGGACGTCGAGTAGGGTTTCACCAAGCTTCGCCGGCGAAGGAGATACGCGGATGCCCGCCGCCTCCATCGCTGCAATCTTGTCTTCAGCGCCACCCTTGCCGCCCGAGATGATGGCACCAGCGTGACCCATGCGCCGACCAGGCGGTGCAGTGCGTCCAGCAATGAACCCAACCATAGGCTTCTTAGTTGCTGAATTCTTTATGAACTCCGCAGCATCTTCTTCTGCAGACCCACCGATTTCACCGATCATGATGATCGATTCCGTCTCGGGGTCCTTGAGGAACAGGTCGAGCATGTCGATGAACTCAGTGCCCTTGACCGGATCGCCGCCAATGCCCACGGCGGTGCTCTGCCCCAGACCCACCTGACTGGTCTGGAATACCGCTTCGTAGGTCAGGGTGCCGGAGCGCGAAACCACGCCTACAGACCCCTTCCTGAAGATATTTCCGGGCATGATCCCGATCTTGCAGGCCTCTGGCGTCAGGACACCTGGGCAGTTGGGTCCGATCAAGCGGGTCTTGGAACCCGAAAGCGCCCGCTTGACCTTGATCATGTCTGCAACCGGAATGCCTTCGGTAATGCAGATGACCAGGGGAATTTCAGCGTCGATCGCTTCGAGGATCGAGTCAGCCGCAAAGGCTGGCGGCACATAGATGACGCTCGCGTCTGCGCCGGTTTCTCGGACGGCCTCGTCCACCGTGTTGAATACGGGCAGGCCCACATGGGTGGAACCGCCCTTGCCGGGCGTCACGCCGCCGACCATCTTGGTGCCGTAGGCTATGGCCTGCTCAGAGTGGAAGGTGCCCTGGGCACCGGTAATGCCCTGGCAGATGACGCGGGTTTCTTTGCCAATCAGGATGGACATTAGGCGAGCTCCCGCACGGCTTTCACAATCTTCTCGGCACCGTCGCTGAGGTCGTTGGCCGCAATCACATTGAGGCCGCTCTCATTGATGATCTTCTTGCCCAGTTCTGCATTGGTGCCTTCCAGGCGCACAACCAAGGGCACAGTCAGTCCCACCTGCTTCACGGCATTGACCACGCCGTTTGCCAGGATGTCGCAACGGGCGATGCCGCCAAAGATATTGACCAGAATACCCTTCACATTGGGATCGGCCATGATGATCTTAAAGGCCGCCGTCACCTTAGCCTCGTCAGCACCGCCGCCGACATCGAGGAAGTTGGCGGGCTCAGCGCCATAGAGCTTGATGATGTCCATGGTGGCCATGGCCAGACCCGCGCCGTTGACCATGCAGCCGATTTCGCCGTCCAGGGCGATATAGGACAGGTCGAACTTGGAGGCTTCGATTTCCTTGGGGTCTTCTTCGCTCTCGTCGCGGAGGACGACAATTTCCGGATGCCGGTAGAGGGCGTTGGAATCGAAGGAGACCTTGGCGTCCAGGACCCGGAGTTGTTCGTCCTCGGTGACGATCAGCGGATTGATTTCCAGCATGGCCATGTCTTTGGCCACGAAGGCCGTATAGAGCTGACCCAGAAGCTTAGAGGCCTGCTTGGCGAGGTCGCCGCTGAGGCCCAGCGCCTTGGACAGGGTCCGGCCGTGGAAGGGCCAGACGCCGGTCGCCGGATCTATGCTGAAGGTGATGATCTTTTCGGGCGTGTCGTGGGCGACCGTTTCGATGTCCATGCCGCCTTCGGTGGAAGCGACCACCGAGACCCAGCTGGTTTCACGATCCACCAACAGAGACAGGTAGAATTCTTTGGCAATGGCCGCGCCTTCTTCGATGTAGAGGCGGTTGACCTGCTTGCCCTTGGGACCGGTCTGATGGGTCACCAGGACCCGACCGAGCATTTCAGCGGCATTGGTCGCCACGTCATCGACGGACTTGACCACCCGGACACCGCCCTTGGCGTCTTCGCCAAGACCTTCAAAGCGGCCCTTGCCGCGGCCGCCGGCGTGGATCTGTGATTTCACCACAAAGACAGGACCACCCAATTGTTCGGCGGCCTTGCGCGCCTCTTCAACGGTGAATGCGGGATAGCCGCGAGGGACGGCGACGCCGAACTCGGAGAGGACGGCCTTAGCTTGATGTTCGTGTATGTTCATGAGGTCGCAGAACGCGTCGGTCTGAGGGCCCGCCCAATCGGCGAGTGGAACGGCTTATAGGGCGCCACGCGGTAAGGTGGCAACCGCTGTAAGGGGGTGTTTTTCACCGATTGAGCGAAGAATTCACCTGTGTCCCCTGTCTCCAAAGATAGGCTACTGCGCCTGATCTACGCCCACGGTTCCGCGCCGCTCTAACCGACCCCAGCCGACTCGAGCACCTTTGATCGCGGAATCTATGGATTTCAGAACCACATAATACATGAGCTGGCGGTAGCCGAACCTCTGGGCCGGAAGCCAGACGAGGTCCCGCCAGGGGGCCCTGCGCTCCAAGGCCATGCCCAGGGCTCCCGCAGAGAGATCGAGGAAAATGAAGGCGGCCCAGTAAAACAGGGGTTGCCAAAGATTGTCAGGCGACCACTCGACGGGGTGGGACAGTCGCCCATAGAGGCCCGAGACTATGCCCCAGGCCGCAGCAAGATCGACCAGGGGTGCCAAGGCCGTGAGAAAAATCTGGAACAGCCAAATCTGCGGTAGGGCGACAAAGCCAAGGACTGGCCGCTTAAGAGAAAACAAGGCTGATCGGTGTTTCCACAGACATTGTAGGGTCCCAAACGACCACCGGAATCGCTGCTTCAGCAAGCCTTCGACCGTATCTGGGGCCTCGGTATAGGCGCGAGCCTCCGGGTCAAACTCAACTCGCCAACCGGCCAGCTGGACCGATAGGGTCAAGTCTTGATCTTCCGCAAGGGTCTCTGGGGGATATCCGCCCAGGGCCATCAAGGCAGACTTACGCCAGGCACCGACAGCCCCAGGCACAACCGTAACAGCACCCAGCGCGGCCAGGGCCCGACGCTCAAGGTTCTGAGCGGTGACATATTCGAGGGCCTGCCATCGGGTCACCAGATTGACGCGATTTCCAACAATGGCATTGCCTGCCACAGCGCCGACCTTTGGATCTGCAAACCAGCGCGCCAACATGGCGATGGTATCTGGCGGGAAAAGCGTGTCGGCATCCAGGGCGACAATGATGTCACCGGTCGCGAGCTCCAGACCCCGATTCAAGGCCCGCGCCTTGCCGCCATTTTCCATGGTCATGAGCGTGACCCGGGGATCTGTGGAAAAGGCTTCGGAGACCAATTTCGACGTGTTGTCCTTCGAGCCGTCGTCAAGGACGAGGACCTCAAGATTGGCCCAGCGCGAGGCCAGGATGCGATTCACCGAAGCGACAATGACCTTTTGCTCGTTGAAACACGGGATCAAAACGCTGACCCTTGGTCCGTCCGGAGCATTCACCAGGGGGGGCGTGCGCTTTTCGATGGTTGCACGATGTACCAGGGCTAAGACGCCAAGGAGCAGTATCCGAGCAACCCCCAGGGCAATGGCGATCAGGAACAACCAGCGTAGGCCGATCTCCAAGCCATGGAAGAACCCAAATCCCATACGGTCTAAAAGCAGGTCGAGGGAGCCGCGCTTGGTCAGAGGAAGGGCTTGATCGCGGCTCATACCCGCCAATTGATCGACGCTGACCAGGGTGTAACCGTGGGCCCGGAGCTGGTCTATCAGCACCGGAAGCGCTTGCACCGTGCGACTGCGATCTCCCCCCGAGTCATGCAAAAGGACAACCTGCCCTGCCCGTGGCCCTCGATCAGCCAGTCGCGAGAGCGTGGTCGCCACAATCGCCTTGGGATCAGGCTTCTTCCAGTCGTCGGGATCAATCCGCAGACCGACCGTGAGATACCCCCGCTTTTCAGCCTCAAGCAGGGGCGCGACTTCTTTCGGCGTGGAGGGCTCAGCGTCACCAAAGAAGGGGGGCCGGAACAGCCGCATGGAATGGCCGGTCAAGGTTTCAAACAGGCGCTGCGTGGCGTTTAACTCGACATTGGTCTGAGCTGGTGCGGTCTCGCTGATATTCGGGTGAGTCCAGGTATGGCTGCCGACCATCTCCCCCTGGTCGACCTCCCGCTGAACCAGGCTTGGGAAGCGGGCCATGTTTTGGCCAAGGACGAAGAAGGTGGCGGGGGCCTGCTTTTCCTTGAGGATTTTCAAGATTTTAGGCGTCCAGCGGCTGTCAGGGCCATCATCAAAGGTAATGGCCACCCACCCCGGATGGGCACCATACCGCTGGATCACATAGGAGGTCGGCATCTGTTCATAGGCCGCCTGAGAAATTAGCCCTGAGGTCGGATCAAGCTTAAAGCTCCGACGCCCGGCGGTGGGGGTCGCCGTAACCTTGAGAACCTCGCCGGTTCCATCAAAGTCTACATCCTGTCCAGGAGTCAGGATTGAAAGGTTATTTGAGCTGGCCTGACCAAAGGCGTGGGGTAAGACGTTCCAAACGCCGGGGTCCTCTGAACCCAATCTCCAGAGGGCATAGCCCAGGGGTCGAAAAGCGTCAGCAACCTTGATTTCGTTAAACATCGTCACGGCGTCTAGGAACCAGACGCTATGCTTACGGCCCGTCTCATCTTCATAAGCATAGGTGGAATTCAGGGCCACCGGATCGAGGGTCACTGGGGCTTCTGAATCGTGGGCGATCTGGGTCGCCTCATTGAACGTCACCGCGCCAGCGCCACCCTTAGGGTACCATTTCGACGGTAGAGCCCAATCATAGCCATAGGCACCGAGCGCCAAGATTGTCTTCTCAGGGTCCAGCTTGCCCATGGCCGAGGCCACAAAGGATTGAAACCAGGACTGGCTTGCCGGCGGACCGGGATCTCCCGTCCCATAGTGTTCGTCGTAAGCCATGAGCACCAACACATCGGCGGCGTCCTGAAGCTTTTTCAGCGGCCAAGCTTCATCATCGATGGGTGCCGTCAGCCAGATTTCGCGCTTGAACGGTGCGAGGGCGGCCTTGGCTTGGGCGATAAATTGGGGATAGGCGGCGGCACCCTTGGGTGAGAGGTTTTCAAGGTCAAAGATGTAACCAGCATAGCCGCGGGCCTGGGCCAGGGCGACGAGATGGTCGATAAGGGCCTTCCGCGCGACGGGGTTCAAGACCACCGCATCTGCCATAGGCCCATTCCAAACAGCATTCTTAGCATTGTGGATGACCGGCAAAAGGGCTGGGCGGTGTTTCGCCCCGGCAATGACGGCTTCGGCCCGGGGGTCTGCGGTAAGGTCAAGATCACCCTTGGGCGAGGAGAGCGATATCCACTGCGGCGCCACCACATCCAGCTGATCGACATTACGCGCCAAGGAAGCCCGCGAACTTTCATCCCAAGAAACGTAAAAGCCGACCGTCAGGGGTCTGGCTGCGCCCACCGTACGGGCGTGGGGCGTGACTCTGGGGCGAGGAATTTGCGACCAAGCCGGCTTACCACGCTTCAGCCGATGGGCGGTCTCCTGGTGCAGGGCGACAAGAACCCGGGGATCCTTCAGCTGAAGATTCGGCAGGACGGGGGAGAAGGCGAGGGTCGCGAAAAAGGCTGCGACCATGAGGGCGGCGAAGGCCACGGCCAAGCCGCCCGCCATTCCTGCGCGTTTGGCCCTGCGGCCACTCGGATCGTGGAAAATATAGTCGGCCATA
>Ga0007795_10000285_pt1 | contig 15007 bp, 22 predicted proteins | sample CryBogmetaGMA1M_FD_60369 | JGI IMG/M metagenome (GOLD analysis project Ga0007795, IMG submission 60369) | Freshwater microbial communities from Crystal Bog, Wisconsin, USA - MA1M | ecosystem: Environmental > Aquatic > Freshwater > Lake | place: Crystal Bog, Wisconsin, USA | collected 2009-07-06
ATGGGTAGAAATAAATCGGTCAGAGCTTTAGCAAGACAAACTAAATGGTGGTTAGGATTTTTAGATTGGATGGGATTAGGAAACTTTGTTGGTCCAGATGAGGCAGTTGCTAAAATGGGACAAGATAAATTTGAATCTAAAGTTGCGCAATACAATCAAACACCACAAGCACAACAATATTTCCAAGATAGTTTTGGTACTGAAGTGCCTCAGGGGGCTCAACAACAAACACAACCTTCACAATCAACAACACAATCATCATCGGCATCGAATCCAATAGGTAATTTTTTCTCATCTCTTTTTGGTAATCAGGTGGCTAAATCGGCAATAACAGCAATTTAATATTAAATTTATAACATGGCAAAAAAAATAATAAGACTTACAGAAAACGATTTAACTAATCTTGTTAAAAGAGTTATTTCAGAACAAAATATGGATAGACAATTCATTAGAGCAATTCAAAGATTCTTAAATAATAAAAAAATTACAGGTGATAATAGACAACCATTAACTGTTGATGGTAAGACAGATATCAATCAAACATCACAAACATCACAAGCGATATCAAAATATCAAACTGCTATTGGATGTAGAAGACCTGATGGAGTGTGGGGAGAAGAAACTTGGAGTAAAATGTCACCACAGGATAGAAAACAATTACAAGACCTTGTTGCAGACGAGGGAGGTCTTATGGACAGATTTTTAAATTGGATTGGTCTCTAATGGAGAAATTAATTAACGAAAGCGGTATACGAGACATTTCGGCTTTGAGGAAGAGATACCCCAAAGCCGAAATTTATTTTCACCAAGATTTAGATGGGGTTACAACAGCAATTGCGATGAAAAAATACCTTGAAGACAATGGTATTGATGTTGTTGGTGCTCATGTAATTCAATATGGTGATAAAGAGTTTTCAGTTAAAAAAAATGATGCAACTGGTGATATAATGCCAGTTCTTGTTGATTTCGCTCATGGTAAACCAATGTTTAAAATTCATACAGACCATCACGATACACAAGTAGGTGTTGAGAAAGGAACATCAAAACAATTCAGGGGTGCTCGTTCCAATGTTGAAACAATATCTCAAGTAGTATCTCCAAAAGATTTATTTCCAACATCAGACGTTTTGTTAATTAATACTGTAGACTCTGCGGATTTTATTAAACATAACATTACCCCTGAAGAAGTTGTAAATTACATTTATAGATTTGATAAAGACAAATCATTACAAAAAAATAAAATGCTATTAGGTTTGGTTATCAATAAATTACTTTTAGCATTCAAAAATAAGCCAGGGTTTTTAGAATGGTTGGTTATGGATTCAGAACCATCGTTACTTTCAATATTAAGAAACGTTAAAGAGTGGATGAAAAAAACCAACTCAGTAGGTCCTGAAGAATTACAATCAAATGCTGATGATTATGCACAACAAATGAAGGATTTTCCTCATGTTAGTGATAATATAATTTATCAGTATGGTGGTGGTAGTATGTTTAAACCAGGTTCCTATGATAGATATACACCATTTAGAAATAATCCTGAAGCTGACTTTTTAATAATGGCTTGGCCGATGGGATTAGTTCAGGCATCATGTAATCCTTTCAAAAAAGATAGAGGACTTAAAGGAGTTAACTTAGGTGAGATAGGTCAAGAGGTATTATCAAGGTGGGAAGGTCAACTTAAAGAAAAAAAAATACCGTTATCAACTATCAAATGGATTAGTGAGACTAGTGTCGGTCCTGAAAGTATTGGTTATACATTCCAAGATTTTGATGCGATATACGGTGGGAAATTTATAGGTATTCCAAAAGGTGAAGAAGCGTTAGGTAAGATTAGAGAGATGATGGAAAAACCATTCAAAGATTTAACAGATAAAGAAAAAAACATATTGGATAGTATTTTGGTAAATGCTTGGGATTTAATTCAATCTAATTCAGGTGGGCACAAATGTATCACAAACATTGGAGGATTGAGTTATTTGGGTAGGGGAACAAGACCACCACAAGGTACATATCGTTATAATCCTGATAGTGAAGACCATCCGTATGTTAAGTTTACAAAAATGATTGCCGACGAATTCAAAACAAAATTGAAAGAAAAGATTCAAGAAGAAAAAGAATCTAAATTAAAATAGATATTCAACAGAGTCACCAGGTTGTATATTAAGACTCTCACAACTACCACCAGCAAGTTCCAAAACTATATTACCTCTTCCACAATAAGAAGGACAAGGCTCTTCATTACATGGGGGACAATCTTGGTGGATATTAACAATTACATTATTTTTTATTATTATTATATCCAATGGGATAATACAATTCTTCATCCAAAAACATTGTTTTTTTCCACCCATTAAAAATAATAAACCATTAAATGATTTGCTAAACCTTTTTCCCATCATTCCAATTCTTTGGGAATCTTTATCAATTAATGTTTTTACTTTAATAATATTTTCGTTAATTTTAACCTTCATACAATATAAATACCATGGATAAAAAAAGATACGTCGGAGTTGCTGTGAAATATAAAAACAAACTTCTTCTATGTAAAAGAAATAGTCAAGGGTCTTATCCTGGAATGTGGTCAATACCAGGTGGCAAGTTAGAGGAAAACGAAACAACACAAGAGGGTGCTAAAAGGGAGTTTTTCGAGGAAACAGACATCAACATTGATGATGTTGAATTAAAATTTGTTGGATTAATTCCAAGACATACTAGAGACGGAATAAAAATAAAAGGTTTAATGTATGTTTATTTATTAGAAACTCAGACTCCAATCTATCCTGACTTATTGAATGCCGTAGATGGAAACGAACATACAGATTGTGGTTATTTTACGTTAGAAGAGATAAAACCTGAAACATCAGGAGAATATTTTTACAAATTAGCTGAAATTATTTTACAATAACAAAAAATTTATTTATCTTTGTAAGACTTTGATGAAAACGGATATATTTATATATCCAAGTCCGAAAGGACGAACATCCCCAAAAAAAAGTTTTACAAAAATTTGACGGTGTCAAAACTATCACTTACCTTTGTGAAACATTTGTCCCACGAGTGTGTGATTCGAGAGAAATACTGAAGCTTGTGGGACTTCTTTTTGGAATAGTTCTTTAAAAAATTTGATTACACCCGCTGGTACAACCAGCGCATGACGTGGATAGGTGACCGTGGGGAAGTGGGATTGTAATCATTAAGATATATCGTGAGGTAGAGCAGAGGTAGCTCGGAAGGCTCATAACCTTTAGGTCGGTGGTTCGAATCCATCCCTCGCAACTAAGAATGGGTTGACTAAGGTCGTAAAATCGAGGTTTCCTATTTTTTTAAAAAAAGATTAGACGAATTGAAAAGTTCTTCTTATCTTTGAAAAACAAACGACGAGAGTTGTTAGTTCTTTAACACGGAGAGAAAGTTAACCTGTCCTATTACGAGTAGGGGGTGATTGAAGGTGAATGACACATCTTCAATGGAGAATAACTAAATCAGTTATTATGTTAAAAAATCTTACAAAAAGATTTGATTGTTTCCCAAAACATTCTTACCTTTGTAAGACAAATGAAGGAAAGGGGTAGTAAAGGTTCCAAGTTTACTTGGTCGTAAAGTTTCCCCTTTTCTTCATTATTTAAAAAGTTCTTTGAATAAAAATATTATCGGTTCAGGATGTTGATGATGAGACCTTCGGGTTGATTCTGAGATAAATGATAAGATAAAATGGGCGGTCTATAGTCCATAAAATAAACCATGAAAGTGGTATAAAGTGATTCGTTCTTGATTGGAACGGTTGCGGCTCCCGAAAGGGAGCTCGAGTAGACAAACGAGATATTATCTAACCTTGAGTACTGAGGGTAACACTGTAGGGAAAGTGGTTGGGTAATCAAGCGATGTGGGTCGTTTGGTTGAGGTGGGAACACCAATAAGAATAACTCGTAGAACTGTTGTAAGAAGTATGGTCATCCAACTATACAATTGCGGAGTTCAATATTAGAGTAGACTTAAAACCGAAAGGTAAGAGTTCGTACAGGTGGTGCTGTTGTCCTCCTTACTCTTCACCTACCAAGGTAGGAGTTATGAAGTAGACTTAAAGTATTGAGGTCGGGAGACTTCAAGGTGTAGTTCAGTATCGTCTCGTTCAAAAGATGGGATGGCTGGTTTGACGGACCGCTACATCTATTATCCACAAATCACAATCTTTGTTAAAATTTGGATTCTAACAAATCAATTAATAATACAAGGAAAAGTGTTCGTCAGTCGTGGTAGACAGGTCACTACTTAGTCATGAGTTGTTCATGGCCGTAAAGGGTCCCAAACCCGATACGATTGTTTTGAAAGTTCTCTAATCCCGCAAGGATGAGTTTGGGTGGCAACCTAGAAGAGTGATGAGTAAGAATAGAGTATATTACGACTTTAGGATTGGTTAATCTAATTGACCGTGACTGAGAGGTACTTCTCAAAAGGAAGTGGAAATCGGAGGAATCAAAATAATCTCCTGTAAAGTCTCTCTCAAATTGGTGTATTCTCAACCCTTTTTGCCTTAACCCTGTCCGTTTCTACGGATGGGGTTTTTTGTTTTTTAATATATTTATTTATATGAATTTAGACAAATTAGTAATAGAAGAATTATCTAGAATGAAATCCCTTTTTGGATACGAGAGAGGTAAGGTGATATCTGAACAAGAATTCAATGAAGATGTTATTGGTTCATACGAAAGAAGAGATTTACAGCAAGTAGACCCAGGTGGCTCACATCTTAGTGCAGGTGATAAACAGGCAGATGCTCAAAAAGCCAAGCAACAAGCTGATGATAGACAATTCTATATAAATAAAGAATTTTGTAGTCAAGTTAATGGAACAGTCCCTGAACGTAGTGTAGCTGGATACTACACCATTAAAGCTCACCCTTGGGCTGAAACCGTTAAAACATACAAGGTTACTGATGCGGAAATCAAGGCAGCACAAACAACATGTCCAAATGTGAAAGTTTCAGACACTCAAAAAGCCAAACCAACCGCACCACCATCTATACCATCGGAACTCAAAGATATTAACGGAGTAAAGGCTTTCCAAGATTGGTTAGATGCAAACAAGGCAGGTTGGGCTACAGGGTATGCTAATAATATTTTGAACAAAACAGGTACAGGTTATGGAAGAATGGGTCCAAGAACAACTAAAGCTTGGGGATTATTCAAAGATGAATACATGAACCCTCAAAAACTTGGTTCTGATGTTCCAGATATTACCACGCAACAAATTCAACAAATAAATACAGGACTACAACCCGCACAACAAACACCTACACAACAAGCACCCGCACAACCAACACAAAAATCACCACAACCACCATCAGAACCAGGAGAACCTGGAGAAGAAAGAGATGGTTGGACCTTCGACGAGAAAAGACAAACGTGGTACTAAAATAATTGAAACCCTTCAGACGGAGGGTTTTTTTGTTTTTGGGGATATCAAAAAATTGTCGTATCTTTGTTCTTCAACAAAACCAAAGTATATGTTCGACAAATTTATTGACTTGTGTGTAACTTTTATTCATGACATTTTACCATTCAAAATTGTTGACCAATGGGAAAGTGGTGTTCATTTAAGAGTGGGTAAATTCATTAAAGTTGTGGGACCTGGACTTAATTGGAAGATTCCATTCTTTGATAAGATTTGGGTAACTCCTGTTATAACTCAAACAGTTCACCTCAGACCTCAAACTTTAACAACTCTCGATGAGCGTTCAATCGTATTAACAACAATTGTTCGTTATCACGTATTTAATGTACAAAGTTTTTTATTAAATGTTATGCATGCAAATGATGTCCTTGTTGATATGACTCAAGGAATCATACGAGATATTGTTGAGACAACCAATTGGGAGGATTTAGTGGACCTTACAGAGTTTGTTACCCCCGAAGTTAATGAACAGGTGGTCAAGTGGGGTATTGCAATTGAAGCTGTTAAGTTTCCTGATTTGGGTGAGATTAAAACTTATCGTATAATGACAGATGTTCTTCCAAAAGAAACATCCCACTTAACAGGCTTAATAGAATAATTAATGGGACTTTGGTCCCATTTTTTATTTCCATATGTCCTTATCATAACCTAAAAGATTACAATAGTTCTCTGTTTTACTATATATTAAATCTGCGGTATACTGGTCAAAGTATTCTTGCCATGGAGTCAAATCAATTTTATTTTCATTTTCTTTTTTAAGACAAACTTTCTCAAGTTCACCACTACTTCTAAAAATAGTTGAAAATATAAAAGGTATTTTACAATAATCTTCATACAAGTTTTCAACACGTAGAAAGAAATTAGGTACCCTTGTTGTGTTGTAAGATTCAAGTGCTGGATGATTCAAAGTCAAAGCAAACATTTCATTTAAGAAAGACCTGAATTTAAATTTTCTTTCTTCTAAAGAATCTGAAATTGTATAATATAATGGATTATTTTTTTTAACTGTGAAACAATTCAAGAATTTAAAGTAAGAAACTAATCGTGTATATGGATGTCTTGCAGTACTTATTAATGAATATTGTTCATTATCAGGAAACTTTGATAGTGAATGACCATAACCATCTAAATTTGTTGGACTTAAAGAATTGGATTTTCTTGAATACATATAATTTTTAAAACCACAAGATTTTAAAACTTTATATGAATGGTTTGACCCAGTTTTAGAAGGAAACCATACATACACTCCATGTTCCTCAGAAAATAAAAAAAATTCATCCATTATTTTGTGGTTTCAATTAAATTTACTATTTTTGTCTAACAAATAAAGACATATGAATCTACCACAACACATTATCAAAATTCAACATGAAACCTTTGGTATTTTATTGAATGAAACTTTTGTTAACCCTACACAATTCAAATTATTTTTGAAGATGGTTCAGGGTTGTCTTGAGATGAAGAATGATTTAACATTTTTCAATGGAACAGATTTTTTGGTACATATTCCACACAAACAGTTGGTGAGTTCAATCATCACAACTAATGTGGATTCTTATACTTTAGCAGAACATTTAATTAATAAATCAAAAATGGAGGCATTAGAAACAAAATGAGTACATTAAAAAATATAGTAAAGTGGGGATTATTAGCAACAGTTGTATATGGTGCATATAAGGCGGGACAACATAATGGAAAACAAGCAAATGTTAACCCACAACCAAAACCTGAACCAATCATTGAGTTTGATTCAAATAGCGAAGAGGATTATATTCTTGACTTGATTCGTGAAATAAAAAACAAACCTAATAAAACTCAGAAAGATAGATATAATATTGAATTACTTCAGGTTAAACTGAATCAAATACTTGGCAAAAAATGATAACAGTAGAAAAGATAATCGAATGGTCCAAACCACACCAATTAGATGGTGGTAAAATGACTCGTATCTTCAATGAAGAAGTCGAAGCTTCAATTGTTGGGGGAAGGAGTGGATTATATGGTGACTTTGAAAAAGACTTTGAACTGGCAATATTTGATAGAAAAAATGATGAATTTGTTACAAAGTTTTTTTATTCTGAAGGTAGTGATGACGTTGTTGGTTATATGAGAGGAGAAGATTTAACAGACCTCCTTAATAAAATATTCAGAAAAGGTTTCCAAGTTCGTTAAACTTGGTGGTGGATAACTGTACTAACCGTACGGCCCTAAAAAGAGACTTCGGTCTCTTTTTTTTAGAATTTATAATCATCCCACCATACACCAAATCCACAATTAGTGTAAACAATTTTATTACAATCATCTTTGATGCCATCAACTAATTCATCATATTCTGCCCAATCCCCCATACCAAGGTCTTCACTTATTTCATCGATTGTTTTATAAGTTTCATGACCATCTTCATCTTGGTGTAAAATTTGTGTTTCACCCCAACTCCAATCACATAATACGGTTGTTTCATCATTTTCTAAATCAAGACGTGGATTATGTATCTGAATATAGGCATATTGATTTGGGTCATCATAAAGATTAACTCTGATACCTTCTTTGGGTGTTATTTTATTTAATGATTTTTCAGCGAACTGGTCGGCTTTTTCTTCACCGACTTCTGCGACCAAATCAGGTAAGAATTCTTCCAAGTTGTAGTCCATCATTTTGGCAATAGAAACAACGTCAGGATTTGGATATCCAACTTTTTTTAATGCCTTTAAGAATATATTCAAGTCACTCATGGATTATACAATATAGTTTTTTATAGCACGATTATTTTCTTTAAAGTATAACTCCATATGTCCTGAAAAGTATAGTTTTGGAGTATCGGTATAAGTGAGACAGTACATTTCATTTTCTTGAACATAATCTTGGAATTCACCGTGAAGGTCTTCGAGGTGTAAGATAACATATTTGTCTCTAAGTCTATCAAAATCATATTCGCTCATTGTGATATCAGTATCTTCTTCGGTTAGTTCGCATCTATCTTTAATTAGTTTATTGGTAGTAACTATAAAGTACTTTTTATATAACTTTTCATCTGTATGAACTTCACCTATACCATCACACTCATCACAGGTGTGGCTTCCGTCTTCACACTCAGAACACGAAACAGTTTGTTCACCATCACATTCGCTACATGTTTGTCGGCCAATACCACCACACTCATCACAAGTTTCACCATCTACTTGACCTGTTCCATCACAGTTGTAACAATCAGTTTCACCCTCACCGTCACACTCACCACAATTAATAGTACCTGAACCATCACAATTATCACATCTCATATAACCATCACCGCCACAATTTTCACATGTTTCAGTATAATCTTCCCCTTCAGTTGTGATAAGTATTGCGAATGCAATTTCATTTATCATTTTATCACCAAGTTCGAACTGACCTGTTTGTTTGTATGACCAAATATAATAAAGTAATTTTATTACGTTTTCAGTTCCAATATGTGAAAAGTATTCTTTTTGTTTGGACATCAAACCGCATAGTCTGATGTAAACCTCTTGTAGGTTATCAACTTCGGCTAATGATAGTTCCGAAAGGTTCTTGGCTAATCTTTTTAACTTGTCGCTCATATTAATCTTTTGTGTAATTGAACTTGAAGCCTAAATCAAAAACATGTTTTTCGTCAACTTTGTAATCTATTGAAAAAATTATGGGTTCTGTTGTATAACAATTTGAATTAGTTGAACTAACTAATTTACCATCTTCGGTTATAACGTATTCATTTACTATATCCCTAATTTTTTCGGACATTCTTTGAATATCGTGAGCAAAAGAATACAAATCAAATTCCAAAGCCCCTTGATAATCAAATTTGACATCCAAATCGTAACTAAGTAATTTAGTGTGTTCTTGGTCAACATAATCTAATTCGATGTAAACGTTCATGATGTCAAACATTTTAGGTTTAGCATTCACGGTTATCAAGTACTTTAATTTCTCAGTTAAAACTTCTTCGTTAATCATAATGATAAATAGATTTGACTTATAAAAAATTTTCAATTACTTTTTTTAAAAAATAACATATGTCAATTAAAGTTACTTTGACCGAAAAAGAAATCCTTGATACACCAAACGATGCAATGTTAGGTGAATTAACAAGAAATAAATACTGGCAAGCAAGAAGGGACCAAGAAGGACCTCAATATGATGATGAACACTTCGGTATGATTATCGGAGAAGATGGTCTGGTTAAGTCCATAATTCGTCCTTATAAGTGTTCTATATGTGGTGAAGATACATCAAACGTTGACTATGACTATTTGGTGGGATATGACCATTTGGGGTGTGTTTTGAAACAAGAGACTGAGGACCCTAACACATTAGATAAATGTGTACTATGTGGAAAAGAAACGGCTTATCTACGTTCTACACATATAGATATGAGAATTGGTTATGTTGAAGGTTCAGGTCAATTATGTATGGATTGTTATAATAAATAAAAAAAGTTTTGGTGGTTTGAAATAGCTTTCTTATCTTTGTATTCACAAAACACAAATATATGACAAACACACCAACAATTCCAGTAGTAAAGTTAACAACAGGTACATTAGCAGGAGACGTTTTTTACGGCTCTTTCAACACCACAGTAAAGAACAAGGTAATCTCTGTTATGGTTTCCAACCATATCAAAGATGTAAACCAAGAACATGAATTCCGTATCGCAAACAAATGTCAAGCGGGTTTCATTAACATCCACGACAGTAAAGGTACAGCATCTGACATGATGAGAGGATGGTCAAAAAATTCTCTTGTTAACATTCAGGTTAAACACACTTGGGAGAACGGAACTGTGGTTTGGCAAAATGTATTCACAACTAAAGGAGGCAAATGGTACTCAATTGACCGTGGATTCCTTGAGGTAATGACGGTGGGAACTATGAGACAATCTTTTCCTGATATGTGTGATATGAAATTGTGGGAGTTGGTTAATACAAAAACATGGGCGGACAAAGCATTCGTTCAAAATTAAAATATAATCCCCTTGAAATAGGGGATTTTTTTTTGTATCATTGAATAATGAAGAAATTTTTATTGATATTAACTTTTGGTATAATGGCATGTTCATTCACTGAAGTAATTAAAAAGAAAAACGGACCCAAAACGCCACAGATTGCAACGGGAGATACCCTAACGGTTGATAATTTAATTTTAACAATATGGGCACTCCCATTCAAACATAAAAATATTGTTGTTGCTCAGGCAATCCTTGAAACAGGATGGTTCAAATCTCAGAACTGCATTAACAACAATAACTTGTTTGGTATGAGAAGGTCATATAGTAGGATTTCAACATCTGACACAACAGTTGGTGGATATGCTCATTATTCAAATTGGAAAATGTCTGTTGTTGATTATTACCTCTTACAATCAGTCAGGGAATCGATTATAAGGACATCCAGGGACGAATATATGAAGTATCTCAATAGTACCTACAGTGAGGTCGGTTCGAGTTATTCACGTCAATTAGAGGATATTATCAAACGATTGGATTTACCAAAGGAGTGGGATGAAACAATAAAACCTAAAACAAAAAAAACCCCTACACATAAAAAAAAGGTCATAAAACGTAAAACTCCAAGTACAAAATTATAATGAAAAACTTTACTAAGTCATATTGGTGGTTAATTCCAACCACATTACTATATCTTGTCGGAGGACTTGATTACCTTATTTATGCTCGACCAATCACATCTACCATAGTAATCAGACTAATGGGCGGGGTATTTGTTCTGTTTGCAATAATAAATGTTTTGAGTATGATTAAAATATATTACAAAAAAAAGATATCCAAAATAATCAAAGATTTGGGTTAAAAAATGTTTGGTGGATTAGTAGAAAGGTCTTATCTTTGTATTCACAAAACGATAAAAATATGACTACTACCACTACCACTTTAGACAGAGTTAGAAACTACGAAGGTAATAACTCATTTGTATTAAAAATGAAAACCGTTGTTGCAAAATATAACGGATTGACACCAAACCAATTGGCAGCAGTTGAAAAATGTTTGAACGCTGTTGCAACTGTTAAAACTGAAGAAATGACTGAAGACATGAAACGCATTGTTGATTACAGAGGTGAGAACAAATTTGTTAAGGATATTGCTGAAAAGTTCCAAAAGTACGGAACCTTGACTGACAAACAAAAGTCGGCGGCTTTAGCTCAGATTCAAAAAGAGGAAGACCAAGAGAGAACCATTCGTATGAATTGGCCAACTCCTGGCGAGACAATCATTATTGGTCGAAAAATTGGTCAAGAGTTGAAAGAAACTTACGAATTGCAATTCAATCCAACTTTATTGGATATTACAAAGTTATTAGCGGTTAGTCCAAAGGCGGTAAAATTTGCAGGTAAGATGACTATCAAACGTGGTAAAATTTGTACTTCATGTATGAAGGATTTGACCGATGAGTTTTCAATGTTAACAGGTATGGGTAAAATATGTGCGAACCATATGAGAGTCCCTTACATCAAGGATGCTTCTGAGGCGACTCGTTTCCGTGAAGATTACTTGAAAAGAGTTGAGGAAATTGGAGAGATGGAGTTTTGGATTCCAAGAAAACAAATCAAGAAATGGACAGGGATGACTGAATCAATTTTAAGAACAATGTAATCGTAAGGGGACAGAAATGTCCCCTACATTAATTTATGATATGAATTTTAGAACACGTAAACTAATTAAACCTGGTGACTTGAATGCAAGGGGAACTTTGTTTGGAGGACAGGTATTAAAATGGATTGATGAAGAGGCCGCCATATTCGCAATATGTCAATTGGGTGAAAGGAATATTGTAACCAAAGCTATGAGTGAGATTAATTTTATCTCGACAGCCAAAACAGGGGATATTGCTGAGATTGGTTGTGAACTTATATCGTTTGGTACCACATCAATAACGATTGCCTGTGAGGTAAGAAATAAAGATACTAAGAAAACAATTATCAAAGTTGATAAGATTGTCTTTGTATTGTTAGATGAAGAAGGAAAACCTAAAGCACATAATAAATCGTTAGATGATGACGATTATAAATTTGAGACCTATAATTAAAGCTAATTTTATGACACAAGAATTACAAGAATTAATTGATAACAACGAAGTATCTGAAGTAGAAATCGTTGAATTTTTATCTACGTTAAAAAAACTTTCAAAGAACGAGGTTCTTGATAGTAGAAATTTCAAGATGGTAATTGACCATTTTGGGTTAAAGAAAAAGAAGGGGTGGATTAAATTTGGTAATGGTTCCAAATATAAGTTTTAATTATGAGTAACCATGAAAGACATCAGAAGATGATGTTTGATATTATGAACAATTTCGACTATGATAAAGTTCGAATTGTAATGAAACATCTCGAATGGGAATGGCATGGAACAGGTGTTCCAACTATCGATGATATCAGAGTTGCTGCTCGTGAAAGGTTGGAAACTGTTATCAAAAATTGTCTGTTAGATGCTAAACCCGAAGAAGAATATTTTGTTTCAAGTGGGGGACTTAAAGCAACTGCAATTAAAAATGACTATGGACAAATCACCTTTCTTCAATTAGAATTTGTAGTAGTAAGTTGGGATTTGAATGACCCTTATGATATATGAAAACAAAAAAACCAAGTGCAATAGTTTACGGATTAGAAACTAAAGGAGAATTAACTTTAGTTACTGATGTTTATTTTGAAGAATCTTTATTTGATGATGTTGTTGTTTATTCATTACCTTATTCTGATGATGTTGTTGCAGATTACACAAAGTATCAACCTGATTTAATCATTTCTTTTAATGAAGAAATTAATGTTCCTCATTTTTATTTGAGACAGATGCATATTCATTATGACCATTTGTTGTTAGATAATGTTTTGGCTAATGTTATAGTTTGCCAAACAGTATTCAGACATACCAAAGTCAATAGACCAAGATTTTCTATTTTCACTCCAACATATCAAACAGGAGAAAGAATTAAAAGAACCTATCAAAGTTTGGTTAATCAAATATGGACTAATTGGGAATGGATAGTTGTTGATGATTCACCTGATGATGAGACATATAAAATTCTTCAAGAAATTTCTGAAAAGGACTACAGAGTAAAGGTATATAAAATATTACCATTATCAGGTGGAAATGTTGGACTTGCTAAACACAGAGCGGCTATGTTATGTGATGGAGATTGGTTAGTTGAATTGGACCATGATGATGCATTTATAAGTGATTGTCTTCAAATTTGTAATGATGCAATTTTGAAACATCCTGATGCAGGATTTTTATATACTGATGTTTGTGAGTTATATGAAAACGGTGAAATGAAAACTTATGACCATGATTGGTCAGGTAATTGGTATGGTAGACCTGATAACTATTTTGATTTTGGATATGCAGGACATACTTGGGTTCATGCTGATGGTAAAGATTATTTGGCTCATTGGTACCCTGATATCAATCCATTAAGTATAAGATTTAACATATCAATGCCAGACCACGTTAGAATGTGGGAAAGGAACCTTTATCACAAAATAGGTGGTCATAACAAAAATACACCTGTTGCGGATGATTTCGAAATGATTGTTAAAAGTTTTTTACATACAAGATTTATTCACGTAAAACGAATGTTATACTTACAATATAACAATAGAAACAGTACGGTTGATAATAATGCACAAGATATAAACAGGAGAGCTAGACTTATAAGAGATTATTATGATAAAGCAATCCACAATAGAATCCAAGAATTAGGATTTAAAGATTGGTGTTGGGATGAAGAAAGAGAACATTCTCACAAATTTCAGAATCATCAACCCGTTAAAAAGTTCTTCAAAGAAGAACAAGTAATGAATTACATTTATGAATAAAAAAACAAAGATTTGTTTAAACGCAATGGTTGGTAATGAAGCCAAGACCATTACAAGAATGTTAGAGTCAGTTGCTCCATATATAGATTATTATGTAATCCAATGTAACGGAACAGAAGATAATACAAAAGAGGTTATTGATGCTTTCTTTAAAGAAAAAGAAATACCAGGATTTACTTATTTTACTGAATGGAACTTTCCAGGATTTAATAGAGACCATACACTTCAAGAGGCGCTCAAAGCTTTACACGGATGTGATTGGATTTTAAGAATGGATGCAGATGAAAGACTTTATGTTGATGAAGATTTTGATTGGTCTATATTTGATAACACATCAATACAAAGTTTTAATCTTGGTGCTGAAGCTGGTGATACCAAATATTTTAGAACATGGCTTTGGAATGCTAAGTTACCTTGGTTTTTTCAACATGATAAAAGACATGAGACAATTCATTTACCTGAAATTGGAGAAGGGTTTCAGAGAGTTGGAATGCCTTGGGGATTCAGACACAAGGTATCACAAGATGGTGAGACTTGGCACGTACCAAGAAAATTCTTGAATGATGCGTTGGAATTAGAGAAAGACAAAGTTGTCGGAAACAAAGTTTTGGAAGATTATTATCATTTATGGTATATCGCCAAAAGTTATGCTGATTGTTATGGTAATCCAAGTGAATTACCATTTGGTAAAAAACACTCAGATGAATATGC
>Ga0007795_10000286_pt1 | contig 15000 bp, 14 predicted proteins | sample CryBogmetaGMA1M_FD_60369 | JGI IMG/M metagenome (GOLD analysis project Ga0007795, IMG submission 60369) | Freshwater microbial communities from Crystal Bog, Wisconsin, USA - MA1M | ecosystem: Environmental > Aquatic > Freshwater > Lake | place: Crystal Bog, Wisconsin, USA | collected 2009-07-06
TTTAAATTAATTTCAGCGAGGCGTAATCGGGCTTTCGCTTCGGATGGACTGATTTCTCCCTTGGTGATGGCTACCTTCACGTCTTCGAGTTCCTTTTGTGCGCGATCGATAGGCAGAGTACGTGCGGAACCAAACATTACGACCGTGTTGCGTACGCCATATTTCTTGAAGCGGTGGTAAGGCTCAGTGAGCTCAGCCATGACTCGCAGAGTACGCGCCTGTGGGCTCAACAAGAATTCTTCATTCTCATAGGCCTTGACGGGAGGTGGGCGTAAAGGGGCTTTATCTGGACTCATATTGCCGTATCTTCACCAAAATTAGCTATCTGCCAAGTAGGGAAGTGTGGGGCTTGACAGTTTTGGTGGGGTCTATTTGGGTATTCCATCTAAATTTATGCAACCCACCTACCGTCCATCCAAGATTGCCCGCGCTCGCAAGTGCGGTTTCCGTGCTCGTTCTAAGACCCCCGGTGGTCGCAAAGTTCTCGCCAATCGTCGCAAGATTGGTCGCAAGCGCCTCGGCGCATCTTAATCCGATGCGTCTCCCGCGGGAGCGTCGAATTCGTGCTTCAGCCGATTTCTCGCGTCTCCGCCAAAATGGCTCGCGGCTCGACTGCGGGCCTTTTGTTTTGAATCTTGGTCAGGGTCGATCCTCTGAAACTAAGGCCAGATTTGCTGTAGTTGTTGCCAAGAAAAGTATCCCCTTAGCGGTAAATCGTAATCGCGCTAAACGCTTAGCACGTGAACTTTTTCGTAACGACGCTCATCTCTTACCCGATGGATGGGAATGCGTTTTAGTTGCTCGCCCCAGCATACTCAGAAAGTCCTTTGCTAGCTTGGTAAAAATTTACAGCACTGCGATTAAATCGACGGTAAAATAAAATGATGAATCGATTTCGCAGTGGCGTAGTTTGGTTAGCTCTTCAGCCGATTTATTTTTATCAACGTTTCGTTTCCAAACCGTTACATGGTTTGATCCCAGGTTCAGGCTGTCGCTTTCATCCAAGTTGCTCTCAATACGCTGTGATTGCCTTGAAAACACACGGTTTTTTCAAGGGGTCGTGGCTTACCATTAAGCGGATTGGGCGGTGTCGACCTGGCGGTGGTTCGGGCGTTGACGAAGTTCCTCCAGCGTAAGTAAATACAGCATACCTTAGGCGTTTTCGTTTAATCTTATTAACTTTGAATATGCAAAACTTCCTTCTTAAAAAAATTCAATCACGTCAGGGAGGAGCATGGTTATTAGCCTTAACGTATGTTATTTTAGGTACGATTTTACGTTTAGGTTTTCTCGCCGTATCAGCCTCTGAAGTCACCTGGTCATGGACGACGGCGGTCGCACTCGTCATTGGATTTATTTACGACATCGCCATGGCTGGTTTTTTTGCGATTCCTTTTGCGTTCATCAGTAGCTTTTGTAAATCCGAGCGTTTTCGCCTATTCTTAATTCCACTTTGGTGTTTCGGTGTTTTTCTTTTCACGTTCTGGAAAATCTCCGAAATTCTTTTCTGGCAGGAGTTTGCTGTTCGCTTCAACTTTATCGCCGTTGATTATTTAGTTTATACCAGCGAAGTAGTTAAAAATATTCGCGAGTCATACAATATGCCGCTCATTTTTGCGGCTGTTTTCTCCCTCGCGGCTGGGTTTTATTTCCTCTGGCGTCAGCGTGGATACACCCAACTTTGGTCCGATGGTGTTGCTCAGGACACCACACCACGTTGGAGAACGCCCTTAATCTTAGCTATTCCGATTCTAATTATCCCAACTTATAGTTATTTTGTCGGAAAACATGATCTTAAGAAGTCTTCGGATGCTGATTCGAGTTTCGGCGAGCGCGTGGTCGCTGGCTTACGTCACATGGGAGATATTCAACCGAGTTTCGCTAATAGCTATGAAACAGAAATCGCTAAGAATGGTGAGTACTCTTTCTTAACAGCGTTTTGGGCCAATCAATTAGAATGGCGTCGCTTCTATCCTTCACGTGATAACGCCCCAGCTGCCTTACGTGAAATTTTAACTTCCGAAACGAACGATAGTAAAAAAGCAGACATCACTCGTGAGATTAAAGCGTCTGGTACAGTTCAAAAATATAATGTGATTCAAATCACCATTGAAAGTTTGAGCGCAGAATTTTTAAGTTGTTACGGTATTGATCCCTATGCTTCACAAAAATTAACTCCTAACTTGGATCGTATTTCTCGTGAGTCATTATGGTTTAGACATTGTTACGCAGGTGGAACGCGCACGGTGCGTGGAATGGAAGGTCTGACTCTATCGATTCCGCCTATTCCTGGTCAGTCTGTACTACGTCGTCGTGGTTGTGAAAACTTAACTACTTTGGGTTCAATTCTTAATCACGAGGGCTACGATTCAGCCTTTATTTACGGGGGTGATGGATTCTTCGATAACATGAACTATTTCTTCTCTACCAACGGTTATCGCGTAGTAGATTTACCCCGTCAATTGGCTGCCGGAAAGAAAACCACTTTTGAAAACGCGTGGGGCGCTTGCGATGAAGATGCGTTTAATTGGTCGCTCGACGAAGCTGATAAGTCTTTTGCCACAGGTAAGCCATTCCATCATTTTATTATGACTACCTCGAACCACCGGCCCTACACTTGGCCAAGTGGTAAGATTGATCCTAAGTTACAAAATCGTGAGGGTGGGGTAGCTTACACTGATTTCGCTATCGGTGCTTTTCTCAAAGCAGCTGAATCTAAGCCTTGGTTTAAAAATACTGTATTTGTAATTGTTGCTGACCACTGCGCCTCGGTCGCTGGTAAACAAGAATTAGAAATTAAAAAATATGAAATTCCTCTTTTCATCTGGGCTCCAGGATTAATTAAGCCACAGGTGTTTCAGCCGATGATGAGCCAGATAGATACCGTCCCAACATTATTGGGCTTAATGAATTTTTCTTACACATCACGACTGGTGGGTGCTGATGTTATGAGGCCCGACTATCAGCCGCGGGCCTTCATCAGTAATTACCAAAAGGTGGCAGTACTTCGTCCTAATGGCCTATTGACGGTGCTAAAGCCTGTACGCCAAGTTCAACAATACTGGGCAGATTTGGGTACAGGTAGTTTGAAAATCATAGAGAAAGACAAAATGGATTCGGCCGCTACAGATGAAGCCTTGCGCTATTATCAAGGCACCGATGAACTCTTTAATCATGGCGGACTACTCAACCCAGCGCACTAATCTTAACCGACTCATTGCCCCGGTTTTATTTCTAGCCGGTGTGATAGTTTTTTTTGGTTTCTCTTTTACAGGCGGCGAAAGCGTTGATTTTTGGTTTCAGTCTTTTTTCTGGAATGGCAAACAATGGCTCATTCCTCATGACAATATTGTAGGCAAGATTTTCGCCTATGACGGTCCCAAGGCTCTCATCATTTCATTCGCCGTCTATTTATTAGTAATTATTTTATTACCCAAGTTTGCGCCACGTTGGATGAATCGTCGTCAGGCCACTTACATCTTTGTCTCCATGTTATTGATCTCGGTCACCTCTACTCAGCTTCGTACTATTACTCATATGGCAACGCCGATGGAATTAACGAACTACGCAGGAACATTTCCTCACTACTTATTATTTCAATCCAAGCCGGAGGGTTATCCTTGTCACGGGTTTCCCGCGGGTCACGCCAGTGGTGGTCTCGCCTTGATCAGTCTTTACTGGGCTTGGTTTAATCAGCCTTACCGTAAGCTCGGACTTTGGATTGGCTTAGGCTTGGGCGGTCTGATGGGTCTTTATCAGATAGCACGAGGCGAGCATATGCTCTCGCACACACTCGCCACACTGGGTATCGCATGGCTTTTATCCGCCTTACTCGCGATAGCTATCAAGCCTACACAAACTTCAGCTTAGTTGTTCGCCCAATTAACGATATTGTCTGCGCGCTGGAATGACGGAGGGCTGGCCGTGTCATCGTTGAAGTAGGTCGTCGTGATAGTGCCTGACTTGGGCATGTCTGTTCCATCCCAGTATTCTATATCAAGAGGTGTGCCTTCCGTAGTGGGTTCGAGGAAATTAGCTCCACATGAAACGATAAGGAATCCTGGATATTTCCACGCGCCGTAAGTCGTGTTGTAAGCACCCGTTGTTAGGTCTTGGATAGGGGTAGTGTCGCCTGGCGAAACTCGATAACGGTAGTCGTAAGCATTACCCCAAGGATCTCGAAACTCGTAAGTTTTAGTCCAGTCATCCAGCCCAAGCGACTTATCATCGTTCGACGTTACAACGCCATCACTCAAGAACGGTTTCATTTTACGATTACTTCCACCAGGTAATTTGGTATCAGTATAATTAAGTAACTGCACAGCATTTCCACCAGATGATAGGTTTGCGGTGTAAATTCTTTTACGACCTACGAGTTGGTCAAAGAAATCTTTGCGGAATTGCACGCCGTTGGCTGAAGATGCTTTACTGGAGCCACACGGATAGTCTCCGTAAGTCTTGCGATAGACTTCGCAGGCCATACTCAGACCCTGAATTTCTCCGCGCGCCTTGGCCTTATTATTACCATTTCTAGCCGCTTTAAAGAGGCTGAACATGAGTGTGCTTAGAATGCCAATGACGGCGATTACTAGCAAAATTTCGATGAGGGTGAAGCCTCGACGGACAAGAGATCGTGGGGACATGGGGTAATTTATAAATTAAATATGGCGTGAATCGTTTTCGTCTTTTTTGACGTAACCAGAATCTTGGCGCTGATGATTTACGGCATTCTTTTTTAAGTAAGCTTGGTAAACATCTTCGGCTGACATTCCTAAGACTTGGGCAATCGAGATAAGAAAGTGAAAGAGATCGATGACTTCGACGCGTGCGTTTTGTTCATCGAACTTTTGGTATTTAGCCCACCACTTCCAAGGTACTGAGTCAGTCAACTCGGCCATCTCTTGCTGCATGGCGCGGAGGTAGTTGAGCGTCCATTTGATTTTTTCTTCCTCGGTCATGCCTTCCGTGATGACCCCAATACGCTTGTTGAGGTCGGATTGCATTTTGAAGATTTCTTCGAATTTGTCAGCCATATGCCCATCAAACGGTCTTCAGGGTCGGGGGCAACCCTGTATGCGTAGCTTCTCACTAATTCGTCTTTGCAGATTCTCTAGAGTCTGCCTTGCTCTGGGTGTGTCGTCCGTCCTGCCCATAAAACAATTAAGAAAACCCGAAGTTCTGGCCCCGGCGGGGGAGTGGAATTGTGCAAAAGCTGCTGTTGAGAATGGAGCAGATGCTATATTTTTTGGCGTAGGTCGATTCAACGCCCGCGTTCGTGCTCATAATTTTGAAGAGGCAGATCTGCCGGCCCTCATGACTTACCTGCATGGACGTGGTGTAAAAGGATATGTTACTTTCAATACACTTATTTTTCCTGAAGAGCTCGCAGAAGCATCGCGCATGCTCCGCACGATTATTGCCTCAGGCGTAGACGCTGCGATTGTCCAGGACGCAGGCATTTGTCGCCTGATCAGAAAAATATCACCCGACTTTCCTATTCACGCTTCGACCCAGATGACGGTGACGAGTGCGGAAGGCGTGCAATATGCCAAAGACTTAGGTGCATCCCTCGCAGTTTTGGGTCGCGAAGTTTCAATTCCTGAAATGCAAAAAATGCAGACGGAATTATCGGCAAAAAATACTCCGTTAGATTTAGAAGTTTTTGTGCATGGTGCACTTTGCGTAGCGTATTCGGGTCAATGTCTCACGAGTGAATCTCTCGGCGGTCGTTCCGCAAATCGCGGTGAATGCGCTCAGGCCTGTCGCTTACCTTACGAATTAGTCGTCGATGGGGTAGTTAAAGATTTGGGCGATCGCGCATACTTACTCTCGCCACAAGATCTTGCCGGAATTGAAGTAGTACCTGACTTAATCCGTGCCGGCATAAAATCGTTAAAAATTGAAGGACGTCTCAAATCGCCCGAATACGTGGCGGCAATCACACGTGCCTACCGTCGTGCGGTGGATGCAGCGTGGACAGCCCTACAATCGGGACAAAATGCCGACCAAGCCGCTCATCGCATCAATACAGAAGAAGAGTATGCGATGCAGATGACTTTCTCACGCGGACTTTATAGCGGCTGGCTTCGCGGAATTGATAACCAAAATTTAGTACACGCACGTTTCGGAAAAAAGCGTGGAGCGTATTTAGGCGAAGTCGTTGATGTGTCGACCAACGGAGTCACGTTGAAATTACAAGGTCCGCTTAAACCAGGTGATGGCGTGGTGTTTGACCAAGGTAAACCTGCCGAACGTGAGCAGGGTGGGTTTGTTCATGGTTTAGAGCCCGCTCGTGGTGACTTAACTTTTGTGAGATTCGGTCGTGAAGATGTGGACTGGTCGCAAGTCGCACCAGGCGCACTTCTCTGGAAAACTAAAGATCAAGAGTTAGATAAACGACTACATGATTCTTGGGATCGCGAGCGCCCTAATTTCCGTAGACCTATTTCTGTTAAAGTGATTGGTCGATTGAATCAGCCCTTACGAATCGAATTTAATGATGGCGAAGGTCACGTTGTTTCAGCCGATTCCTCGATGCCTTGTGTCGCAGCAGAAAAGCGTCCTTTAGGTGAGGCCTTACTCAATGAGCAATTAAGTCGTTTGGGTGAGACAGGTTATGAGCTTACCGAATTAAAATTAGATTTAGAGGGCTCGTTGATTGTGCCGATGAGTGAAATTAATCGCCTCCGCCGTGATTTAATCGAGCGATTAACCGAACTCCGTGAACAACCACCCAAGTGGAAATTAAATACGTTTAGCGAAGAAGCCTACACGGTACAAAAAAGCGCCGACAAACCCGCTGCCCCCGCCGAGCTTATCACAGTTATTCGTGAGCCTGAGCAACTTGAGCCTGCTTTACAATGGGGTGCACGTGTGATTTACGCTGAATTTGAAGATCCAAAAAAATTCCGTGCGTCAGTTGCCAGAGTGCGTGAATTTGAAAAAGAATCTGGAAGAAAATGCGAGTTCTGGGCGATGGGTCCACGTATACACAAGGAAGGTGAGGACCGTCTCACTGAAATTGTATTATCTTCTAATGCCGATGGTTATTTGGTACGTAATCATGATAATTTAAAAGCCTTTGCGGGCCATCGTCGCCGCGGAGATTTTTCACTCAATGTCGCCAATGGACTTACGGCCGAGTGGTTGGTCCGAAATCATGGACTCGAGGGAGTCACCGCATCGTACGATCTAGATGTGAATCAACTAACGGCACTTATTAAATCAGCTCCGGCTGAATGGTTTGAAGTCACCCTTCACCAACATATGCCGATGTTCCATATGGAGCACTGCGTATTTTGTACTTTTATGTCTAAGGGTAAAGACTACCACGATTGCGGTCGTCCGTGCGAAAAACACCGAGTGAAATTGCGTGATCGAGTCGGGGCGGAACATATTCTGAAAGCCGACGCTGGCTGCCGAAACACGCTTTATAATTCAAGAGCTCAAACGGGCGCAGAATACATGGGCGATTTATTAGCCCTCGGGGTAAGACGATTCCGTATTGAATTTGTTGATGAAAATGCCGCTACCGTCACGCAGACTCTCGAGCGTTATCAATCATTACTAGAAGGAAAAATTACGGGTACCGAACTGTGGAACGATTTAAAAGTCTTAAATCAGTTGGGTGTTACGCGTGGGACCTTACGTGTAAAAATCTAAATTTCTTCTTTGAGGCGAGGAAGTAGTCCAGTGATTCGTCCCGAGTCTGAAATATTTCTCACAGCCATAGCATACGCTGTCGGGTCGCCTACTAATATGACTTGTTTGCGCCCTCGTGTAATCGCTGTGTAAATTAAATTCCGTGCTAACATGATGCTGTGTTGACGGAGTAAAGGAATGACCACGGCTGGGAATTCAGATCCTTGCGATTTATGAATACTCACGGCGTAGGCTAATTGTAGGTCGGATTGTTCGCTGCGTTCGAACTCAACGCGCGTGCCATCGAAATCGATGAGCATATTTCCACTTTCGGGCTGAACTTCGAGGACCACTCCAAAGTCGCCGTTAAATATCAATTTATCGTAATTATTTCGGGTCTGAATGACTTTATCACCGATAGTAATTCGTCCCGACTGAGCGTGCGATCCGCGCAGTTTCTCTTGGAGGGCCTGGTTGAATGCTTGAATGCCGCCCGTGCCTTTGTGCATTGGAGCGAGCACTTGAATGTCTCGCAGTGGATCTAGCCTTAATTTACTTGGTAAGATTTCGCAGCAGAGCTGGGTGACCTTTTGAACGCATTTTTCAGGGTCATCTACGCGCAGGAAATGAATGTCTTGGGTGAAATCTAATTTATCAAATTCTTCAACCGGATGGGGCGGGTGAGCGTCGGAATGTAAAATCCCGTGAGCAATCGTGACGATGCCTGAGCGTGCTCCTTGTCGGAACACGCTATCTAGTCGAGTCACCGCAGCCACGTTGGATTGAATAATATCACTTAAAACATTTCCGGCCCCGACTGAAGGTAACTGATTTACATCACCGACTAAAAGTAAATGGGCGTTACCCGGAATCGCACGTAATAACGATGCGGCGAGTTTCGTATCGAGCATACTAGACTCATCGATTATGATAAAATCTACGCTGAGAGGATTTTCGGTGTTAGCGGTAAACCCTCCGGCACTGGGATCAAATTTTAATAAACGGTGAATTGTAGAGGCAGCAACGCGTGTAGCCTCATGCATTCGTTTTGCGGCGCGGCCCGTCGGTGCGCCGAGTAAAATTTTAACACGCTTAGCTACGAGAATATCGCACAGGGCTTTGAGAATCGTTGTTTTTCCAGTTCCAGGTCCGCCCGTGAGAATACTGACTTTATTTTTTAAGGCCATGATGACGGCTTGGCTCTGAGCCTCCGAGAAAGTAAAGCCCGCACGATCTTGAGCCCACACTACAGCCTTATCGGCAATGATAGGTGGTAGATTGCTTGGAGTGTTAACCAGTCGACGCAGCGATGCAGTGATTGAACGCTCTGCATTTTCCTGTGCGCGAAGTTGAATCAGGCGAACGCCATTGGTTTCAAGTAAGCATACCGAATTTTCTTTAATCAAAACTTTCAAGCGATCCTGTACTATGGAGTAATCTACTTCGAGCAGGGCGGTGGCTTTTTCGAGTAAGCCTACTTCAGTGAAAGCACTATGACCCTCGCCTTCAAGTTCTTCTAAAGTGTGCATAATACCGGCATCAACCCGTTGGGGTCCGGCCGTGGGCAGTCCTAGGTTTCGAGCAATTTTATCGGCGGTTTTGAATCCCACGCCTTCGACTTCACGACAAACCTTATACGGCTCATTCATTAATATCTTTTTAGCGTCGTTGCCATAAGCCTTAACAATACGAAGGCAGAGAGCGTTGGTTACACCGTAGGTTTGAAGAAACACCATAACTTCACGAAGAGCTTTTTGTTCTTCCCAGGCGGCTTTGATGGATTTCGCACGTCCGGGTCCGATGCCTTCAACTTCGCGGAGTCGCGCCGACTGATTCGAAATAATATCGAAGGTGCGAACACCAAATTTCGCGACAATTTTTTCGGCGTAAGTTTTACCGACGCCTTTGACTAAGCCACTACCTAAATATTTACGAATGCCGTGAACGGAAGAGGGGAGGCGTGAGGTAAAAGATTTTACGCGAAGTTGGGCACCGTGTTGATGATGTCGTTCCCAGAATCCGATTACTTCAACCGTCTCGCCGCATTGAACGCCGGAGAGATTTCCGAGAACCGTAATTTTATCTCCCGTTTCAGGACTTAATTCTGCAATCGTGAAAAAAGTATCTTCGTCCAACCACAAGATACGTTCGACCACACCTGAAAGAGTTATTTCAGGTCCGCGAGATTCTTGGCGCGGGGGTGACATAGTTAGAGCCAATCATTCCTTGGTCTAATGAGCGAAACAAAACCTTAAAATCCAAAGAGTGTTTTTTGCAGCGTGGGTAGGTCGATATGCACCGTGTCAGGACCGTAAGGCAATAACTCCTCAACGGTATGGCTACCTGTTGCCACGCAATGGATGGCGGCTAGTTTACCGTTTCTTGCGGTTTCGATATCAAAAGGCGAATCGCCAATCATGATCGTTCTTTCGGGCTTAGCTCCGAGCTTTCCGGTTACGAAATGAGTGAACTCTGGCTGCGGTTTGCGCCAGGGGTGGACATTGGTGCCGAAGACGCCGTCAACAAGATGATCAATTTTTAGATAACTAATAATTTTTTTAGAGTTAGTATCATCCTTATTGGTGTAAACAGCGGTACGCACTCCGCGGGCTTTAAGACCAGCAAGAATCTCTTCACACCCTTCGTAAGTTTTAACCCCTTGTAGCATTACTGACGGAAAATGTTCGCGGAATAGTTTGGTAGCGGTGGCGGCATTGTCCTCTCCTGCTAATTTTTGCACAGTAACGTTGACGGACCCACCGACGGCACGACGAATCTCTTCATAGCTTACACCCGGTAAGCCCATCAGTTTCATAACATCGTTATAACACTGATGGATGCCCTCAAAGTTATCCACTAAGGTGCCATCGAGGTCGAATAATACAGTTTCGGGAAGTTGGGCTGACATGCTAAGAATAACTGAGCCGTTATTGGGTATCTTTCCAAGTTTGGAATTGAAGAAAAACGTTTTACCCCTTCTTATTGCGATATTCCTATGACCTTCTCGCTCGATTTAACCAAACCTCTTAGCCGCGTCGGCCTAATTGTTAACCTGGTTTTCCTCACTGTGGTATTTTCAGCGATTTCCTGGTTAAGTTTTGGTTTTATGACGAATACCTTGCCGGCTTCGAGTGCGCACGAAGAAGAGCAGGCGATTGCTCAGAAAGTACAGGATCAGACGTTCTCTAAATTAAAATCAGCGTCTAAAGGAAAAGCTTTTGACGAAAAAGAAGCGACGGTTGAAGCTCACGCGAAAGGTGTCGAAGCTGCGGAAAAAGAAGCTGAAAAAATTCATCATCATGCGGTTGAAGGTTGGGCTCCGTTTGCGATTTACCTCCTCATTCTATCAGCGATTTTCTTCTCTGGTTTTTTAGCTATCGCTCTCCTGCGTCGCGCTAACGATGCCGCCGCACCCACTTTCTTAGCTTTCATCTCCATTGTAGGTGGATTGGCTTACGCCAGTTTCGTTGCCTTTGAGCCTTTCTTAACGCACCACGAGCTGACCAAGACTTGGGCGCCCGCTGGAATTGTAGGTTTAGTTTTGATTTTACCCTTATTATTCAAGGGTGAAAACCAGGCTCATACCGACGACGCTCACTGATTTTTAGAGTCGGCTGACTTGGCCGAAATCAAAAACGGTGTGACTGATTAAGCCTTCTTCAATGGCGCCTAAATCAGTGTCTTTTCCTGCCTTGATGACTTCACCATCGCTCCAGGCAAAACTGTATCCGAGAGCCGATGGCTTAAAGAGTGAACTGTGTCGAACCAGTGCCGGGATAGTTTTCTTAACTTTGGTTTCCGCAGTTACTTTACTTGGATAATTTAAACTGTGAACGTGTAAATCTGTGATTGGTTTACCGACTAAGCTTTTAGCAAACGCGGCGGCATGATCGCAGGCGGCATCGAGATGAGGCTGTATGCTGCTTGGGCAAATGCTCGGGTTGCGATGAACGGCCTCGAAGACGCTTTGCTCTAAGTCGAATGAACAAGCGACGGAGGGGAGGCCCCAGGCGCTTCCTTCGGTGGCACCAGCAAGAGTACCAGAGCTTAAACATAAAGGCATCGTAGCGTTGAAACCGATATTCATACCCGAAAGCACGACATCCGGTTTCTTTTTCAAAAGATTTCCCAGCGCGATATTTACGCAGTCGGAAGGGGTTCCATCAATCGCCCATGCCTCGTGTCCGCAATTCGGGTAGGACGAAACCGTGACTTCGCGATGTCGACTAAACGCACGACCGATCCAACTTCTTTCGCCAGAGGGTGCGGCCACCCAAACGTGAAACCCTTGCTTAACGCAGGCACGAACTAAATTCTGAAAGAAAGCAGCTCCGATGCCATCATCATTGGTAACAAGAATTGTGGGCGCTGGAGTCATAAGCCGAAGAGTGATAAAACTTGGCTAACGAGCAATGCGGAAGGCAAAGATTATTTTACCGAAAACTTCGTATCCAATTCAGAAATCTGATCCCTTAGCGCGGCGGCCGTTTCAAAATCTTCATTTTTGACCGCCTCGGCGAGTTCTGCTTTCGCTTTTTGGAGGCGATTTTTTAAATCAATTTCTGAAGGCTGCGGACGGCGCCCCGCATGTGAGATACCTGGCTGAATGCGTGACAGGGTAGGTAGTATTTCTTGTGTATGAGCCTCGTAGCATTGGGGACAGCCAATACGGTGGGTGCGCTCAAAGTCCTCCCATCGGAAGCCACAGGACGGGCAGGATCCTTGGATTTTTGGCATAGGTATATCGAGCTTTATGCCTAGAATCTGTGAGGGTAGGTTACCAGCCAAGGGGGAGTTGATCGGGCTGGGGCAGTGTGCACAGGAGGAATAGGTTATAGCCTTTCCGCCAGCCACTAATGTAATGAAAAGTGTGCAGGGTTTTTTGCACTGGGTGCAAACTGGAGGGACTGGTTCCACGGTTAAGACTATAGAACTTTTTGTTTCTAATACAAGCCGGAGGCTTTCTTTTCGGTTGAAGCCAAGCCAAGTCCGTATTGCCTAGTCTACGATGTATTTAACCTTTCTTCCTGCGATATTGGCCGACACTGAAAAAGGCGCGATTTGGTATTTCAAACAAATGGACAGTCCAGGTCTCGCTGTGGCCGGCGTCCTGGTGATTTGTTCTTTTATTGGTTGGGGTGCGATGATCCAAAAATGGTCAGACGTGCAAGAACTTCGTCGCCGCAATCACGGATTTGATCGTCGCCTGCGCGACCAAAGTTCCGTCGTCGCTCTCAATTTTCCTGGAGGCACGAATCTTTCTCCTTATGAATATTTAGTAGCAGAAGCTATTTCTGCCGTACAAAGACATAAGGGACGTTTAGTGAAACAATCCGATGTTCGTATGTGTATGGGTCACGTTGAAAATGCGCTGCAACGTGCGGTGTCACGTACGATGGTTAAATATGAAGATAAAATGGTTCTGCTTAGCTCGCTCGTTTCTGGTGGTCCATTCTTAGGTCTACTCGGAACCGTTTGGGGGGTGATGGTGACGTTTGGTGCTCTTACTGAAAAAGCCAGTATCGCTCAATTAGCACCAGGTGTTTGTGGAGCGCTTGTTACAACAACGCTCGGTCTATTAGTCGCAATTCCTGCCACGTTCGGATATAATTATTTATTAACGCAGGTAAAAATCATGTCTACCGAGTTAGAAAACTTTGCGAGTACTTTAGCGGATCGTATTGAATTAGAACTCGAAGGCGAAGCTCGTGCTAATTTCGAACAACAACAAGAACGCGAAGCCTTGCGCCGTGCTGCTCAGGCAGCCCAGAGTCCAGCGGTGAATACTCCAACACCTACAGTAACAATTCAACCTACGGTTATTCCAACGGATCCATCTAGTCACACCACGGCACTTCCAGGTTGGGAGGATGCTCAATAGTTCATGGCCCGATCCTTTTCCAAGCCCCATCGGTTGCATGTGATGAACGAGTTAAACGTCACACCGATGCTCGATTTGTGTTTTTGCCTGCTGATTATTTTTATGATTGCGACGCCTGTATTGGAGCAGACTACCGCAGTTAATTTACCTAAGGCTGAAAAAGGTTCGGGAAAACCAGCGGACACCAAACAACAGTACCGTTTTGTTTCGATTGGTCGCGATGGATTATATACCATGGGCGGCAAGTCGTTAACTAAGTCACAATTAGAGAGTGAATTTGGGCTGATTGCTGCGATGGCAGAGTCTGCGCAACCGATTGTTCGCATTCGTGGAGACGCCACTTTACCTTATCAAAAAATTATCGATGTCATGTCTCTAGCAAAAGCTAAAGGCCTAACCAAAGTGGGGCTCGACACAGAAATTCGCTAACGATGGCAAGCGACAGCAAAGGAGTTATTGGTTCAATTGCAGTTCACTTGGGAATTGTTGCTGTTCTGGTTGGTGCATCTTGGTATGCCGCCCACCAATCTGGGAAGTCGCTTGAAGCCGTTGATCCTCTCTTGGTTGATTTAAATGGCATTCCTGGGCGTCGTCCCGGTGAAGTCGGCAAAGCGGATGGTGTTGCTCAAGGTCAGGAAACTGGAACTAAAAAAGGCATGTCTATTATAAAAATCAAAAAATTTGATTTCGAAAAAGTTACGCAAGAATCTTCAGCCAGTAGTGAATCGAGTCGCTCCCAGAGTTCAAAAAATGCAACCAGTAAAAATACTTCGAAAACCACTTTGAGTGAGTTTAATAATTCTAAAGGCGGAAAAGGAACTTCATCGAAGGTTGCCGGAATTAGTGGAGTCTCGGTGAAGGCCGGACGAAACTATGGCAAGGGCGACAATGGCGGCGAGGGCGGTAGCGCCAGCGAACTACAACTTTATGCGGGCGAAGTTAAGGCACGTTTCCAATCAGCTCTCACAAGTCTGGCTTCATCTGAAGTAGATTTAAATTCGGGAACTTGCGGAGTTGTTTTACGCGTCGATGCTGGAGGTAACGTTAATTTCTCAAGTTGGATCAATAAACCAAACAGTTCGCAAGTGGCTACGATTGTTAAGCAGGCCATTGCCCAAATCGGCAATTGTGGAACTCCTCCTGGTAAGAAGTCATTCCAGATTGATTTAACCAGCGTTACTCTAAGTGATTTTTAATTTAACGGACTTCTAGAACAATCTGAACTTCTACGGCTGCACCGAGAGGGAGACCGTTGACGGAGACCGCAGCACGTGCGTGCTTTCCTGCGTCACCAAATACTTTTAATAAGAATTCCGAGGCACCATTGAGGACTTTCGGGCTATCACTAAAGCCATCGATGCCATTGACGAAGCCATTGACCATAACGACGCGGACAATCGCATCGAGCGATCCGAGTGCTACCTTCGCATTGGCGAGAGCGTTGAGGGTGCAAAGTTGAGCAGCTTCAGCGGCTTGGA
>Ga0007795_10000287_pt1 | contig 14999 bp, 13 predicted proteins | sample CryBogmetaGMA1M_FD_60369 | JGI IMG/M metagenome (GOLD analysis project Ga0007795, IMG submission 60369) | Freshwater microbial communities from Crystal Bog, Wisconsin, USA - MA1M | ecosystem: Environmental > Aquatic > Freshwater > Lake | place: Crystal Bog, Wisconsin, USA | collected 2009-07-06
CCTTTACTGTCGTCGCGACGAATATCCTTGATGGCTGCGAAGTCGACACCTTCGAGGGTGATTTCCTCGGGATCCTTACCAATCAGCTTCAAGACCTTGTCGATATTCTTGGCGTCGGCTGGGGTGACGATCATATAGGCCTTGCCGCTGCGGCCGGCGCGGCCGGTACGACCGATACGGTGGACATAATCGTCGGCATGGTGTGGCACGTCATAATTGAAAACGTGGCTGACGTCTGGAACGTCCAAGCCCCGGGCAGCAACGTCGGACGCACAAAGCAGCTTAAGTTCACCCTTCCGGAAGGCCTCAAGGGTTTTCATACGAGTCTGCTGATCCAGATCACCGTGAATTGCAGCAGCGTCAAACCCATGGGTTCTCAGGGACTTGGCCACAATATCGACTTCGGATTTTCGGTTACAGAACACGATACCGTTGCGCACATCATCCGCACCGATCAGCATACGCAAGGCTGTACGCTTGGCCTTGGGATCGGCCGTCGGGAGCCGAACCACGTATTGTGAGATGGTATCAGCCGTGGTGGCTGGCCGCGTCGCCTCGATCCTAACCGGGTCGTTCAGGAACTGCTTCGTCAGGCGCGTGATTTCCGGCGGCATGGTCGCCGAGAAGAACAGGGTCTGCTTCTTGGCCGGTGTCAGTTTGAAGATACGCTCAATGTCAGGGATGAAACCCATGTCGAGCATGCGGTCGGCTTCATCGACCACCATGATTTGAACCCCGGTCATCAGCAATTTGCCGCGCTCGAAATGGTCCAAAAGTCGACCGGGTGTTGCGATCAAGACGTCGACCCCTCGGTCGAGCTTGAGTTCCTGATCACTGAAAGAAACCCCACCAATTAAGAGGGCCCACGACAGCTTGGTCCTCTGTCCCTTGGCATACTTCTCGAAGGATAGGGAGACTTGGTCTGCCAATTCCCGCGTTGGTGCGATCACCAGGGCGCGGGGCATGCGTGCCTTGGATCGCCCAGCGGCAAGGCGGTCGATCATGGGCAGGGTGAAAGCAGCGGTTTTACCCGTGCCTGTTTGCGCGATCCCAAGAACATCTCGGCCTGCGAGGGCCACGGGAATGGCCTCGGCCTGGATGGGAGTGGCCGTTGTGTAGCCGGTGTCGGCCACCGCTTGGAGCGTGGCGGGCGATAGGCCCAGTTCAGAAAATTCGGTCATCAGTTGCTATTTTAGCGGAGGGAACCCGAAACTTGGGCCAGCCTGCCGCGGCGGCGCAGACGGCGATCGTCGCGCATCCCAAGGATAGGCACTGGGACGGCTAAGTCAACGCGTTCCCTTAGCTGACGGTCCAAGTCTTAAACGTCCAGGTCTGCTGTCGCAAATTCCGCATTGTCCTGGATGAAGCGGAACCGAAGTTCAGGCTTCCGCCCCATCAAAGATTCTACCAGATCCTCGACCGCCTCTTCGGAGCGGGGCAGGGTGACTCGCGCCAGGGTCCGTTTCGATGGGTCCATGGTGGTTTCTTTAAGTTGGGCTGGCATCATTTCGCCCAGGCCCTTGAACCGCCCGATATCTGGCTTCTTGCCCTTGAATTCGGTGCTGAGCAGCTCTTCCTTGTGGGCGTCGTCCCGGGCGTAAATCACCTTGCCGTTGTGACTGAGGCGGTAGAGCGGTGGCAGGGCCAGAAACAGACGACCCGCCCGGATCAGGCCTGGCATGGTGCGATAAAAGAAGGTGATCAAAAGGCTGGCAATGTGGGCACCGTCGACGTCGGCGTCCGTCATGATCACCACGCGCTCATAGCGAAGGTCTTCTTCTTTGAATTTGGCGCCGGGCTGCACACCTAGGGCCAGCATCAGATCGCTGAGCTCCTTATTCTGACCCATCTTGTCGAGGGTGGCCGAGGCGACGTTCAGGATCTTGCCGCGCAGGGGCAGGATCGCCTGACTGCGACGGTCTCGCGCTTGCTTGGCTGAGCCGCCGGCGCTGTCGCCCTCGACCAGAAAAATTTCCGTGCCATCCATGGCTTGGCCTGAACAGTCAGCAAGCTTGCCGGGCAGGCGAAGCTTGCGGGTAGCAGAGGCCCGGGAAACTTCTTTGTCCCGCCGCCGTTTCAGCCGTTCTTCGGCCCGCTCTATGACAAATTCCAAGAGGGCCGTAGCGGCCTTGGGCTGAGCCGTCAGCCAATGGTCGAAGGGGTCGCGAAGGGCATTTTCCACAAGGCGCTGAGCGTCACTCGAAGACAGGCGCTCCTTGGTCTGGCCCTGAAATTCTGGATTGGCCACAAAGACGCTGACCAGGGCTCCGGCTTGGGCCAGGACGTCATCGGCGGTGATTAGGCCGCCGCGCTTTTCCCCGCTGAGTTCCGCATAGGCCTTTAGGCCTCGAGTTAGGGCCGCTCTCAATCCGGATTCGTGTGTTCCGCCTTCGGGCGTCGGAACGGTGTTGCAGTAGGACTGCATAAAGCTGTCAGCTTCGCCAAACCCTGCTGGGGTCCAGGCAATGGCCCATTCAACCTTGCCAGCCTCACCCTTACGCTCGTATCGCCCGACAAAAGGCTCTGGGGTGACGGTCTCGAGCCCTTTCACCCGTTCCCCTAGAAAGTCAGCCAAGCCATTCGGGAAGCGGAAGGTTGCTTCGGCTAGGGTCTGGTCGTGAATGCGGGAGGGGTCGCAAGACCACCGGATCTCGACCCCGCCAAAGAGATAGGCCTTTGACCTCGCCATGCGATAGAGCCTGGCTGGTTTGAAGGTGGTGCCCTCGCCAAAGATAAGAGGATCAGGTGAGAAGCGAATCCAGGTCCCGTGCTTGCGGGTGGGGCCTAGTTTTTCAATACCGCCAATGGGCTTGCCCCGCGTAAAGGCCTGACGCCATTCGAACCCGTCTTTGAAGGCTGTGACTTCGACCCGTTCTGACAGGGCATTGACGACCGAGACGCCCACGCCGTGCAATCCGCCGGATGTTTCATAGGCCTTTCCAGAGAACTTACCTCCAGAATGGAGCACGGTCATGATGACTTCGAGGGCGGACTTGCCGGGGTGCTTGGGGTGAGGATCGACCGGAATGCCGCGGCCATCATCCTTAACGCAAAGGGATCCATCCGCCGCCAGGATCACTTCAATGAGTTTGGCGTGGCCCGCTACGGCTTCGTCCATGGCATTGTCGAGGACTTCTGCGAACAGGTGGTGCAGGGCCCGTTCGTCGGTGCCACCGATATACATGCCAGGGCGTTTGCGAACCGGCTCCAGCCCCTCAAGGACCTCAATATCTTTTGCCGAATAGCCCGCCTGTCCAGTGGAGGAAGCCTCCATACCTGAGCTCTGGGCCGCTAGAGGCGCTGGCGCGGTATCAGCGGTATCGAAAAGGGATGCTTGGGGAGGAGCCTTAGACATGTGGGCACCATAACCGAGATTCGGAGCGCCCTCTCGAATCATCTTGTGCATAGAAAAAGGGCCGCAGCGCGAGCTGCGGCCCTTTCAAGTGGTCCAGATAAGTCAGACTAGCACTTGTAATACATGTCGAATTCGACGGGGTGCGGGTGCAGGGCCAGACGCATGACTTCTTCCATCTTCAGTTCGATGTAGGAGTCGATGAAGTCGTCATCCATGACACCACCTGCCTTGAGGAAGGCGCGGTCCTTGTCGAGGCTGTCTAGGGCTTCCTTCAGAGAGCCGCAGACTTCCGGAACCTTCTTCTGCTCGCGGGGCGGCAGATCATAGAGGTTCTTGTCCTGCGGACCGCCCGGATCGATCTGATTGATGATGCCGTCAATGCCGGCCATCAAAAGGGCGGTGAAGGTCAGATAGGGGTTGCCCATGGGGTCTGGGAAGCGAGCTTCCAGACGCTTGCCCTTGGGGCTGTCGGTGTGCGGTATGCGGATCGAGGCCGAACGGTTGCGCGCCGAATAGGCCAGCTTCACCGGGGCTTCATAGCCAGGCACCAAGCGCTTGTAGCTGTTGGTGGTGGAGTTCGAGAAGGCGTTGATAGCCTTGGCGTGCTTGATGATGCCGCCAATGTACCAGAGGCACATTTGCGACAGGCCAGCGTACTTGTCACCGGCGAACAAGGGCTTGCCGTCACCCCAGATGGACTGGTGAACGTGCATGCCTGAGCCGTTGTCGGCGAACATGGGCTTGGCCATGAAGGTGGCAGTCTTGCCGTAAGCCGCGGCCACATTGTGGATGACGTACTTATAAAGCTGCAGGCGGTCGGCCATGACGATCATGGTGTCGAACTTCAGACCCAGCTCGTGCTGAGCCGGAGCCACTTCATGGTGATGCTTTTCAGGCTTCATGCCCAGCTCGCCCATGACAGCCAGCATTTCGCCGCGCAGGTCTTGGCCGCTGTCGACGGGGTTCACTGGGAAATAGCCACCCTTCGGGCCAGGGCGATGGCCCATATTGCCTTCAGGATATTCCTTGTTGGTGTTCACCGGCAGTTCGCTGGCGTCGTAGGAATAGCCCGTATTGTGCGGGGCTGTGGACCACTTCACGTCGTCGAAAATGAAGAACTCAGCTTCGGGACCGAAGAACACCGTGTCGCCAATGCCCGAAGACTTCACGAAATTCAGCGCGGACTTGGCGATAGAGCGCGGGTCGCGGTTGTAAGGGGTGCCCGTATCTGGGTTCACAACGTCGCAGAACAGGCACAGCGTGGTCTGCTGATAGAAGGGATCGATAATGGCTGTGCTCAGGTCCGGGCGCAGCTTCATGTCGCTTTCGTTGATGGCCTTCCACCCGGCGATCGACGAGCCGTCGAACATGGTGCCGTCATTGAGGAAATCTTCGTCCACCAGGTCGATGTCGAAGGTGACATGCTGCATCTTGCCGCGAATGTCGGTAAACCGCACGTCGACGTATTTCACGTCTTTTTCTTTGATCTCGTTCAGAATGTCTGTGGCCGTGGCCATGGTTCTATCCCCTTCTCAATAGTCTGCTTGCTGGCGGTCTAGACCGCTGTTGCGCCTGTCTCGCCCGTGCGGATCCGAAGCACGTCGAGGATTTCTGAAACAAATATCTTGCCATCGCCAATGCGGCCAGTTCGTGCCGCCGACACGATGGCATCTAGGGCGGGTTGCAATTGGTCATCGGCCACCACGACCTCGATTTTAATTTTCGGCAGGAAGTCGATGACGTACTCAGCACCGCGATAAAGCTCGGTATGGCCTTTTTGCCGCCCATACCCCTTGGCTTCGATCACAGTCATGCCCTGAACGCCAAGGTCCTGCAGCGCCTCCTTCACCTCGTCGAGTTTGAAGGGTTTAATGATAGCTTCGATCTTCTTCATGATCTCTACGTCTAGAGCAAGGGCGATGTCGTCCCGCTGCGAAGGGCTAGGAGCACGTCGAGCGGGAGCGGAACAAGAGCGGGGGCGTTCTGATCTGGGTTGAAAGAACCCAGGACGAGGCATTGTCTAGAATGTAGGCAGTCCGCGCACAAGAATTGATCACGACTGAAATCGTCTTGTTCGATGCTTTTCTACCCTTAGGATCGTGCGAACAAGGCGCGAAGAGGATGTCAGGCATGATAGACAGAACTCCGGTCCTTATCGGTGCGGGCCAATTTACTTTTAGAGGCGAGGCGGGAAGATCGCCGTCGCCAACGGAGCTGCTGAAGATTGCGGCGGATCGCGCCTGTCAGGATGCGGGGCTTCCGCTGGGCGTGCTCAGCGGTCTGGATGGCCTCGCAGTCATGGGTTTTGCGGTCGACGCAGAGGGGGACCCTCGGGTTATTCCCCATTCTTCGAACCCCCCTGCAACCTTGGCCAAGCGGTTAGGGGCGAAACCCCATTGGTCCGTCTATGCTGAAATGGGCGGCAACAGCCCCCAGCATGCGATCAATTTAGTTTGTGACCGAATTTCCAAGGGCGAGAACGACTTTGTTCTGGTGATTGGAGCAGAGTTCCTGGGATCTGGCGTCAAACGGCTGTCCCGAGGAATCGGCTTTGAAGACTGGGATGATGCAGATGACTTGCCGCCGCCCGATCGCATTGGCGATCGACGCCCAGGTGTCAGCGCCTATGAAGCGCGCCATGGCATGGGCCGCCCCATCAACACCTACCCGATGTTTGAAAATGCATTGAGGGCGCGGGCAGGGCGGTCGATCCCGGACCACCAGGCGCACCTCGGTAGACTTTTTGCCCCCTTCACCGAAGTGGCTGCAGGTAATCCAGAAGCATGGTTCCCCATCAAACGGACCCCCGAAGACTTAGTCACCGTGACCGAGCGAAACCGCATGGTTGGGTTTCCATACCCGAAATACCTCAATGCAATCATGGAGGTGGATCAATCGGCTGGGGTAATCATAACCAGTTTGGAGAGGGCACGTGCCCTCGGGGTGTCAGAGGACCGAATGGTCTACCTCCATGGGGCCTCAGATGCCCACGATCTGTGGTTTCCGTTGGATCGGCAGAACTATTATTCAAGTCCGGCCATGCGGCTGACGGCTGCAGATGCCCTGCAGATGGCTGAAATTTCCCTCGATCAGATCGCGCACTTCGACCTCTATTCCTGCTTTCCCTCGGCCGTGCAGATCGGGGCTCAGGAGCTTGGTCTGGCCCTGGATGATCCACGCGGACTGACCGTGACGGGCGGACTGCCCTATGCCGGAGGGCCAGGAAATAACTACGCCATGCATAGTGTGGTGGTGATGATGCAAAAGCTGCGCGCCTCGCCCGGCGCATTTGGCTTGGTAACAGCCAATGGCTGGTATCTCACCAAGCAATCCACGGGAATTTACAGCACAGTCAAGCCCAACAAGCCCTTCGAGCGTGACACCTCTGGACGCCTGCAGTCAGAGATCAATGCGCTCGCTCATCCAACTGTCATCGAAAAGCCATCTGGGTCTGCCAAAATTGAGACGTATACGGTCGTCCATGGGCGCGAGGGTTATATGTTGGGCATTGTGATCGGCCGGGACTCGGAAAATCGACGTTTTGTGAGCCAGACACCAAAAGACCCGGCAATTTTAGCTGGTTTGGAGGCGTCGGAAGGCGTCGGCCGACCAGGGCTTGTCACGTTTTCTGCGGAAACCGGCAAGAACACCTTCACTCCAGATTGAGCCAGATCAGCATGTCCCGACTTTATTTAATCCGCCACGGTAAGCCATCCGCAAGCTGGGGCGAGGTCGACGAAGATCCAGGTCTAGATGCTGTTGGCAAGGCCCAGGCAGAGGCGGCGAGGGACTATCTGTTGGGGTTGCCGGCGGATCAAAGGCCCACGCGGGTTGTAAGTTCGCCCCTTCGCCGCTGCCGGGAAACCGCCCAACCGACGGCCGATGCTCTCGGGATTGATGTGGAAATTGATGTTTCGGTTGGTGAAATTCCAACCCCCAAAAATCTGACTGCAGAAGACCGCCCAGCTTGGCTACGTGAGGTGTTTCAGGGCCTTTGGAAGGATGCCAAGGGGGACCTAGACTATGAAGTCTGGCGGGAAGCGGTCGCGGGCTCCTTGGTGTCACGGGGCGGTACCGCAGTTTTTAGCCATTACGTTGCGATTAATGCGGTGATGTCGCACTTGGCGGAGGATCCAAGAGTTCTCGTCTTCCGTCCTGACCACGCTTCAATCTCGACCCTAGAGACAGATGGCGAAACCTTGACCCTAGTCGCCCGAGGTCCAGAAGCCTCGACGGGTGTGCTCTGAGCTCAAAAATGGTCGGCACCCCTATCCTGACGGTTGGAGAAATGGCGCAGGCTGACGCCGCGGCGAGTGTTGCTGGGGTGTCGGTTGAAGACCTGATGGCCAAGGCGGGCCTTTCGGTGGCTGACGAAATTTGCGAGCGATACAGCCTTCGACCCACAGCTGTTCTCTGTGGCCCAGGTAATAATGGCGGCGATGGTTATGTGGTGGCCCGCATACTTTTGCAGCGTGGCTGGCCAGTCTGGGTCGAAGCCCATAGCGAACCATCCAGTCCTGCAGCTGTGCATGCTGCGTCACTTTGGCTCGGCCCAACATACCCCTTGGGGCAAACCAAGGCTGTGGCAGAGCTTACGGTCGACGCGCTTTTCGGTGCGGGGTTGTCTCGCCCCCTCGACGGCATAGCCGCGCGCATGGCGCGAGGGTCAGAGCTGAGAAGCGGGCCCCTGGTGGCGATCGATGTTCCCAGTGGCCTGGGCGGCGATACGGGCAAACCACTTGGTGACATTGCCTTTTGGGCTGATCTGACCGTCACCTTCCATGCCAAGAAAATTGCCCATGTTCTGACCCCTGGCGTTTCACGGTGTGGCGAACTGGTCGTCGCCGACATTGGATTGCCTGCGAGCCCATCACGGCTAACCGAAAATGGCCCTGAACTTTGGCTTTCCCATTTTCCGTGGCCAAGTGCGACGTCTCATAAGCATGAGCGTGGCCGCATGGTGGTGGTCAGCGGAGAGCCGTGGAACACGGGTGCGGCGCGTCTAGCCTCACGGGCGGGCCTTCGTATTGGCGCCGGCGTTGTCACTCTGGCCTCACCCCCTGAGTCGCTCGCGATCAATGCAGGCCATTTAGAAGCGGTCATGCTGCGTCCGTTCGAGACTGAGCTCGACCTGGAGCAGATTTGTGCAAATGTTGACGCCGTGGTGATCGGACCAGCGGCGGGCGTATCAGAGTCTACCCTACTGAATACCTTGGCCCTGGCGAGAACGGGCGCAGCCCTGGTGATCGACGCTGACGCCATTTCCGTCTTTCGGGACGACCCAGAAGAGCTATTTTCAGCCCTTGATGTGGACGATGTCTTGACGCCTCACCCCGGCGAGTTCGAACGAATATTTCCGGGTTTGCTTGCAGCGGGGCCTGAACGCATCACCGCAGCGCGTCGGGCCGCGGTCCAGGCCGACGCTGTGGTATTGCTTAAGGGCTTTGATACCGTGGTTGCCCATCCAGATGGGCGCGCGGCGGTCAGCACCAATGGCTCGCCCTGGCTCGCCACGGCGGGCTCAGGAGATGTTCTGGCAGGGTTTATCGCCGGTTTGATCGCCCAGGGTATGGAAAGTTTTGAAGCGGCCTGCGCGGCAGCCTGGATACATGCAGAGGCCGGCGATAGCTTCGGACCCGGATTGACCGCCGAAGACCTTCCAGCATTGGCCCCTTCAATTCTTCGTAAGCTACACGCAGCGCACTAGAAGGGGCTTGGCCTTCCGAAAGATGTCATGTTAGCGTCTTGGTCTCGCTCGGAGTTCTCCCCAATGACCCTGCTCGTCGGCGCTGTCTTGACCCTGATTGTGACGGCTGTGGCTTCAGCGCGCGCAGCGGCGCAAGCCAAGGTGCGAGTGCGCTCCAAGCACTAGCCTTCGGGGTCGGATCGCGCCCCGTTTTGCAAGACGATTAGGCAGCCCCGATTAAATGAGGGGCGCAAGATGCATTTGAGACCTGACCGAACGGGTCACATGAGCCCATATCCATAAGGTTGGACCATAGCTCGAACCTAAGACGGGTCACCACCCATCGGAATGTGCTCTAGGTCCTCGAAGGTTTCGCCATGTCACCGCAATTGCTGAGCGCCCTGGCAGCATTCTGTCTGGTTTCCTCCATCACCCCCGGCCCCAACAACACCATGCTCATGGCTTCCGGGGCCAATTTCGGTTTCCGGCCGACGATGCCCCACATGCTGGGCGTCTCCCTCGGGTTTGGCTTCATGGTCTTGGCGGTGGGTCTGGGGCTTGGCCAGGTTTTCAGCCGCTTTCCTGTCCTGCATCCGATCTTAGCCATTGGCGGGGCGATCTATATGGTCTGGTTGGCCTGGAAGATCGCTTGGTCCAATGGTCTGGGAGAGATGGGATCGTCAGGGGTACCTATGACCTTTCTGCAAGCTGCAGGCTTCCAGTGGATCAATCCCAAGGCCTGGATCATGGGGGTTACGGCCGTGACCACCTATGCGCCCCAGGAGAATTATGGTGCCAATGTCCTGGTCGTTAGTCTGATCTTCGTGGCGCTGAACGCACCGTGTATCGCCGCTTGGGCTGGATTTGGCGTTGGACTGCGACGTTTTCTAGATCGCCCAGAGCGCCTTCGCATTTTCAATATCTGCATGGCACTGCTGCTGGTGCTGTCGCTGATACCCCTGATCTTCGAATACGCCCCGAGCCTGGGGCGACCTTGACCCTCGGAAGGGTTGGTGCGGGCGAGAGGACTCGAACCTCCACGCCTTGCGGCGCTGGAACCTAAATCCAGTGCGTCTACCAGTTCCGCCACGCCCGCACTTAGGCTGGTCCTTACGTGGAAAGCCTCAATGCGCCAACAGTGATTTGAGAGAATTCGACGGGTTAAGCCTATCTTGTCGCTTTGGACTTGGCCCAATGCGGGTCGCATGACATAAGGTCGCCCGCTCGCCGCCAGCCTTGGCGGCGCTTACATTTTCACGCCCAAGGCGGGCTTGGCGGCGCGACGTCGCGCTGGGTCCGAGGAAATAAGAATGTCGATGCAGATTGTTGAGAAGTCTGGCGAAGGCCTGAGCCGCGTTTATGGAGTGACCGTTCCGGCGGCCGACCTGAACGTTCTGTATGAAGCACGGGTCGCAGAAATTGCCCCGACCTTGAACATCAAGGGGTTCCGTCCAGGTAAGGTTCCGCCTGCGCATGTCCGCAAAATGTTCGGCAAATCCCTGATGTCCGAACTGGTGGAAAAGACCATCAACGAGACGACGCAAAAGGTCATCGAGGATAACAACCTCCGCCCTGCCAGTGAGCCCGAACTGAAGCCTAAGGGTGACATTCAGGCGGTTGTCGACGGTAAGGCAGATCTTTCCTACGAGATTTCCTTGGAAATCATGCCGGAATTTGCCCTGACAGATTTGTCGAAACTGGCGCTGAAGAAGCCGGTTTATGAGCCTACAGCCGCTGAGGTGAAGGAAGCTCTCGACGATCTGGCCAAGTCGAATCGGACCTATGAGCCCCGGACCGGCAAGTCGCTCAAGGCCAAGGACGGCGATCAGCTGGTCATTGACTTCCTGGGCAAGGTCGACGGCGTCGCCTTTGATGGCGGGGCCGCAGAAGATGCGAATCTGACCCTGGGGTCGGGGCAATTCATCCCAGGCTTTGAAGAACAGTTGGTTGGTGCCAAGCCGGGCGATAGCGTTTTGGTCAAGGTGACCTTCCCGACAGAATATCAGGCCGCCAATCTAGCCGGTAAGGATGCGGAATTCGACGTCACGGTGAAAGAGGTCAAGGCCCCGGTAGCTGCCAAGGCCGATGATGCTCTGGCGGAGCGTCTGGGCATTGAAAACCTGGAAAAGCTCACGGAGCTGTTGAAGACCAATCTCGAGAACCAGTATGCGGGGGCTTCGCGCTTTAAGCTGAAGCGGGCCTTGCTGGACGCTCTGGACGAAAAGCATGCCTTCGATCTGCCACCCAAGATGGTGGAGGCCGAGTTCAGTCAGATTTGGGCCCAGGTTCAACAAGACAAAGAACAGGGCGGATTGCCGCCGGAAGACGCCGACAAGACCGAAGACCAATTGCAGACCGAGTATCGCAAGATTGCAGAACGCCGGGTGCGCCTTGGTCTTGTGCTGGCTGAAATCGGACGCACCAATAATGTCCAGGTCACAGACCAGGAACTGGGCGAAGCCATGCGTCAGGAAGCCATGAAATATGGCCAACAGGCTCAGCAAATCTTTGACTTCCTGCGCCAGAACCCCAATGCGCAGGCCCAATTGCGGGCACCCATCTTTGAAGACAAGGTTGTGGATCTGATCCTGGCGCAAGCCGAAGTGACAGATGAAAAAGTCACCAAGGATGAGCTCCTGAAGGAAGACGAAATGCCAGCGGGTTACGATCTCTGATCGCCTCTAGGCAGACGAACTTCTGCAAAATCCCTCATCAGAAATGGTGAGGGATTTTCTTTAGATCTTTCCATCATCTTGCAACCGTCCTGCTGACACGCGATATCGGCAGATAACGCGGCTCTAAGACCAGAGTCGCACCCACTTGATGAAGGGCCATCCTCCCATGCATGATCCGGCGACGACCGCCCTTAACCTCGTGCCCATGGTGGTCGAGCAAACGAGCCGCGGCGAGCGGGCGTTTGATATCTTTTCCCGCCTGCTGAAGGAGCGCGTGATCTTTGTCAGCGGTCCGGTCGAGGACGGCATGGCCGCCTTGGTCTGTGCCCAGCTGCTCTATCTTGAGGCCGAGAACCCCAAGAAGGAAATTCAGATGTACATCAACTCGCCGGGTGGCGTGGTGACATCTGGCTTGGCGATCTATGACACCATGCAATACGTGAAGTGCCCGATCGTCACCCTGTGCATGGGCATGGCGGCGTCGATGGGATCATTCCTATTGATGGCTGGGGCGCCAGGGCAAAGGATCAGCCTGCCAAACGCAAGGATCATGGTTCATCAGCCGTCAGGCGGATATTCCGGCAAGGCTTCGGACATTGAGCGCCATGCTGAGGACATCATCAAGACCAAGCGTCGCCTCAACGAAATCTATGCCAAGCATACCGGCCGGACCTATGAAGAGGTCGAGGACAAGCTTGATCGCGATACCTTCATGACGCCGGAAGAAGCCAAGGCCTGGGGTTTGATCGATCAAGTCCAGGAAAATCGTGGGGACGACTAGAGTCGTTTCCGGACGGTTTCGACCAGAACCGGCCAGTTGGCCTGATCGGTGACATCGAACCTATCAAAGTCGATCCCGGCCTGATCTCGCACATCTGCGAACAGGCCAGCTGGGTCTTCGTGAAAATGCAAGAAGGCCCGAGATTTTCGATAGAAAATCCCGGGCCTTTTCTCGTTCAGGTCCCCAATGTCCCGTAGGACGGCCAGAAGCCCTGAGAGGCGGGCAAGGGCTGCAGGGCCAGCGTGTTTCACGTGTCTTGGGGGTATTGGTCAGGGCGGTCCAGATAGTAGTCTGCGGCCGGTAGACCATGATCAGCTTCCACAGCTGCATTGAAAATCCGTCCGTCAAACCCACCCCGCGCTCGACGCTTTTCAAGTCTAACGGTCTCAACGTCTTGGGCAGTCAGGCCATGAAAGTCGGCCAGGGCCAAGATGACCTCTTGCAGATCCGCCAGTTCGTTGGCGAGGTCAGATTTAGTCTCGGCCGATTGTGCCTCAGTGGCTTCTTCGATCAGCTTGGCGCTGAGTGCGGCTTCAAAGGCTGTATCGCCCATGGTGTGTTCGAAGACCCGCAAACCTTGGTCACGCATGATTGTCGGCAGTTTGTCCCGGATGAGTTTGCCCACCTTGAACCTGTAGCGCGGCATGTTCAGGGTTTTTCCCGAAATTCGCGATAACCGGCATGTACAGCCAGTTTCAGCATCTCCCGATCGCCGCCAGTGTCCCCGTAGGCTGCGGCCAATCTGATATCATCGCCGAAGATGGCGCGCAGGCGCTTCACTTTTTCCGGACCTCGGCAATTTGGCGTGGCGAAGCCCCCTGTCAGGCGACCGGAGCTATCCACCGCAAGTTCAGTCGCGACGAGGGTGTCAGCAGCAAGGCCCCTCGCAAAGGGTGCGATAATGAGGTCGGGAGAAGCCGTGACAATGACCAGTCTGGCCTGCCTTTGTTGCCAATAGCGCCAACTCCGAAGCGCATCTGGGCGCAAGAGTCCCGTGGCTTGGCTCTCTACAAAGGCCAGGGCATCGGCTTCGACGGTTTCCTTTTTCAGCCCGGCCAGGAATTCCTTGGTGGTCGCTGCCTTCAGGCGGCCCCTGTCCTGGTGCATCAAATAAAACAAGGCCGAAGGTATCAGGCGCACCATTCCAACCGCAAACCGCAGAAAGGTCACGCGCCACCTCAGGAAGGCCATGAAACTGTCCCGGGCAGTGATCGTTCCATCGAAGTCGTAGGCGACGAGTCCTATCTCTTCGAGTTGGGCATCCACTGACAGCCGCAGGGGCGCGCCGCCGCCCAAAAGTTTCTTGGCCATCCTCGTCCTTTATCCCGTCTAAGCGCCCGTTCTTGCCGATCTTAACACGGCTTCCCATCTACAGATTCGTGTCATGCCACCACAGCTTGGGGTCTTGCTTCCACATTTGATCGCGGAGCAAGGCTTGTGATCCTCGTCAGGATCAGAGATTGTCAAGGATTATACAACTAGCTTGGGCGTAGTGTTAGGTGTCGCGTCGTTGATCGTCGCGCCAGGCTGATGGGTTCTCCTTAACGGTTGACCGATCAAAAGAGTGAGAAAGACCATGACCAAGGCCGCGAGCGGAGATTCCAAGAGCACACTTTATTGCTCTTTCTGCGGCAAGAGCCAGCATGAGGTTCGCAAGCTGATTGCGGGCCCGACCGTCTTCATCTGTGATGAATGCGTCGAGCTGTGCATGGATATCATCCGGGAAGAGCATAAGATTTCCTTTGTTAAATCAAAGGATGGCGTCCCAACCCCGAAGGAAATTCGCGAAGTGCTTGATGACTATGTCATCGGCCAGGACCACGCGAAAAAGGTCCTCTCGGTGGCGGTGCACAATCACTACAAGCGCCTGAACCATGCGTCGAAGAACAATGACGTTGAACTGGGCAAGGCCAATATCCTGCTCATTGGGCCGACCGGCACAGGTAAGACCCTTCTGGCTCAGACCCTGGCGCGAATCATCGACGTGCCCTTCACCGTCGCCGACGCCACAACCCTGACCGAAGCCGGTTATGTGGGCGAAGACGTCGAAAATATTATTTTGAAGCTGCTCCAGTCCGCAGATTACAATGTCGAGCGGGCGCAGCGTGGCATTGTCTATATCGACGAAGTCGACAAGATCAGCCGTAAGTCTGACAACCCATCCATTACACGCGATGTGTCGGGGGAGGGCGTGCAGCAAGCCCTTCTGAAGATCATGGAGGGCACAGTGGCTTCGGTGCCGCCTCAGGGGGGCCGCAAGCATCCTCAGCAGGAGTTCCTGCAGGTGGATACCACAAACATCCTCTTCATCTGCGGCGGTGCCTTTGCCGGCCTGGAAAAAATCATTTCGGCCCGGGGGCAGGGCACCTCCATTGGCTTTGGGGCGAAGGTTTCTGACCCTGATGAGCGTCGGACAGGGGAGGTGTTTCGCCAGGTCGAGCCCGACGACTTGCTGCGCTTTGGCCTGATCCCTGAATTTGTCGGACGTTTGCCGGTGATCGC
>Ga0007795_10000290_pt1 | contig 14951 bp, 14 predicted proteins | sample CryBogmetaGMA1M_FD_60369 | JGI IMG/M metagenome (GOLD analysis project Ga0007795, IMG submission 60369) | Freshwater microbial communities from Crystal Bog, Wisconsin, USA - MA1M | ecosystem: Environmental > Aquatic > Freshwater > Lake | place: Crystal Bog, Wisconsin, USA | collected 2009-07-06
GCCTCGACTGCTGCGCCTGCGCCAGTCAAGCCGACGCCGCCACTTGAGGCGAGCAGGACCGAGCTCGAATGGGGCTGGCCGTCGGCCGGACGGGTCGTTCAAACCTTCGACGATTCGAACAGCAAAGGCATGTCGTTTGCCACCACCACCGGTGAGTCGGTCATGGCTGCTGCAGACGGACGGGTGATCTTCAGTGGCGTCGGCCCTCGTGGTTACGGCAATCTGGTGATCGTCAAACACTCGAACGATCTGCTGTCGGTCTACGCCCACAATCGCTCGCTGCTGGTCAAGGAAGGCGTGACGGTCAAGCGCGGTCAGAAAATTGCCGAGGCCGGTGACTCATCCGGTGGTACCCAGCGCCTGCATTTCGAAATCCGTCAGCAGGGCAAGCCGGTCGATCCGGCCAAATTCCTGCCCAAGCGCTGAGCGGGTTTCGGGATGACCGCGACCCTGGTCTTCGATATCGAGACGATTCCCGATGTGGCCGGGTTGAGAGTGGCATGGGGCCTGGAGGGCGACGACGATGCGGTCGCCCAGGCCGCCTTCGAGCGCCGGCGCGAGCAGACCAACGGCAGCGATTTCCTGCCGCTTCACCTGCATCAGATCATCGTCATCTCGATGCTGATGCGCGATGCCGATGGCCTGCGGGTCAAGTCGCTCCAGGGCGGACCGGGCGAAGAAGGTCGGCTGATCCAGGCGTTTTTCAAGACGATCGAAAAGTACTCGCCCAATCTGGTCTCCTGGAACGGCAGCGGATTCGATCTGCAAGTGCTCCATTACCGCGGCCTGATCCACAAGGTTCAGGCACCCCGCTATTGGGATCAGGGCGATGACAACCGCGATTTTCGCTACAACAACTACATCAGCCGCTATCACTCCCGGCACACCGATCTGATGGATCTGATGGCTCTCTATAACGGTCGAGCCAATGCGCCGCTCGACCAGTTGGCCCGGCTGTGCGGGTTTCCCGGCAAGCTTGGCATGGATGGCGCACAGGTCTGGCCGGCGTGGCGCGAGGGTCGCCTGGGCGAAATTCGCGACTACTGCGAAACCGATGTGGCCAACACCTGGTTGCTCTGGTGTCGCTTCCAGCTGATGCGGGGAGCGCTCGATCCGGTGCAATACGAGGCTGAAATGACCCATACCCGCAGCACCCTCGAATCTCTGGAAGGAAAGCATTGGCGCGAGTTCATCAACCAGTGGCCCCAGTGATCCTGCGCCTCGAGATCGAATCGCTCGATCTCGATGCCAACGGCGTTGCCCGCAACGATGGCAAGGTGGTCTTCGTGCGGGGTGCTCTGACAGGCGAGGCCGTGACCGCTCGCGTCGTCCGTCGCAAGCCCAAGTACGACGTGGCTGAGGTCGACACCATCGAGCGCGCCAGCTCACAGCGTGTCGTGCCCCGGTGCCCGAATTTCGGTATCTGCGGAGGCTGTTCGATGCAGCATGTCGAGCCGCGCGCCCAGGTCTCGCTCAAGCAGCGAGTGCTCGAAGACACCCTTTGGCATATCGGCAAGGTCCGGGCTGAAACCATGCTCGCGCCAATCGTCGGGCCCGCCTACGGTTATCGCTACCGGGCGCGGCTGTCGGTTCGCCATGTGCCCAAGAAGGGCGGCGTTCTCGTCGGGTTTCACGAACGCGGATCGAGTTATGTCGCCGATATGCGCGAATGCCATGTCCTGCCGCCTGCAGCGTCGGCGCTGCTTGTGCCATTGCGCGAACTGGTCGGAGCGCTGTCAATTCGCGATCGGATGCCGCAGGTCGAGTTGGCGCATGGCGAGACGCACATCGAACTTGTTCTGCGGGTCTTGCAGTCACCGACCGATGCGGATCTGTCGCTGTTGCGGCAGTTTTCCGAGCGACATGGCGTCGCCTTGTGGCTTCAGCCTTCGGGCCCGGATTCAATTGAATACCTTTGCGGCCCCGCCGGCGATCAGTCCACGCTGCACTATGCATTGCCCGAATTTGGCGTTGTGATGCCGTTTCGACCGACCGATTTCACGCAGGTCAATCACGCAATCAACGCGACGCTGGTCAGCCGGGCCCTGAGTCTGCTCGATGTTCAGGCTGATGAGCGCGTTGCCGACCTGTTCTGTGGCCTGGGCAATTTCACACTGCCACTGGCCACCCAGGCTGCAGAGGTTCTCGGTATCGAGGGCAGCAAGACACTCGTTGAGCGAGCCTGCGCCAATGCGCTGGCCAATGGATTGGAGCTCAAGGCGAGTTTTCGCGCTGCCAACCTCTTCCAGATCACTCCGCAGGTATGGCAGGCGCTCGGTGCTTTCGACCGTTTGCTGATCGACCCGCCGCGGGAGGGGGCTCATGCACTGGTGCAGGCACTGATCGCACCGGGTTCGATCAGGCCCCGTCGGATTGTCTATGTCTCGTGCAATCCTGCGACGCTGGCACGTGACGCCGCCATTCTCATCCACGAAGGTGGACTGGTGCTTCGGACCGCCGGGGTGATCAACATGTTTCCCCACACCTCGCACGTCGAATCGATCGCAGTCTTCGAGCCGGCAAGCTGAGCAAAAAAAACCGCCCCGAAGGGCGGTTTTGGGTTCAGCGGCAGCCAGGGGCTGCTGCCCGAGCCTCAGTCGCGATCGCCGCCGAAGATGCCAAGCAGCGCGAGCAGGTTCGAGAAGACGTTGTAAACGCTGAGGTAGACACTCAGGGTTGCCGTCACATAGTTGGTCTCACCGCCACGAATGACGCGCTGCAGATCGACCAGGATGAACGCTGAAAAGATCCCGATCGCCAGCAGCGAGATGACCACCATCAGTGCGGGCATCTGCAGCCAGATGTTTGCCACGCCCGCCAGCAGGATCATGATCATTCCGATGAACAGGAATTTGCTCATGTTGCTGAAGTCGCGCTTGCTGACCGTGGCAATGGTTGCCATCGCGCCGAAGATGACAGCAGTACCTCCGAATGCGGTCATGATCAGTTGTGCGCCGTTGCTGAACCCAAGTATGTGGCCGATCATGCGCGACAGCATCAGCCCCATGAAGAAGGTGAAGCCCAGCAGCAGTGCCACGCCGATGCCGCTGTTTTTGTAGCGCTCGATGGCGTAGAAAAAACCAAAGGCGATCGCCATGAAGGCGATAAAGCCCATCAGGGGACTTTCCTGAAAGAACGAAAACCCGGTCGATACGCCGATCCAGGCGCCGAGCACGGTCGGTACCATCGACAGCCCGAGCAGTGCGTAGGTGTTGCGAAGCACCCGATTGCTCGAGGTGCCGATAAGGCTGCCATTGCTGCCATACGGCAGCGAAGGGTTCGAATTGCGTTCGTAAGCCATGGTGACTCCGATCTCCAGGATGTGGGTGCGCAAACTGCGCGTGAGCGGAATGTAGGGGAGGGTCGCGCATCTTTCAACCCGCTTGCTCGTGGGGGTATCAATTATTTTTTCGAAGGCGTCTCATCATGAGATCTGTAACCGGCAGTGACGACCGCCTATGGTAGACTAGTGAGTTAAGGTTTTCCCGACGACCTGTACGCTAACTCACTCATTTACAAGCAATTTTCGGAGCGACAATGGCTTTTGAACGAACCCTTTCCATCATCAAACCCGACGCGGTCGCCAAGAACGTCATCGGTCAGATTTATTCCCGCTTCGAGTCTGCCGGGATGAAGGTCGTGGCGGCGCGCTTTACCCATCTGTCGCGTGGCGAGGCTGAGGCCTTCTACGGCGTGCATCGCGAGCGGCCGTTTTTCAAGGATCTGGTCGACTTCATGGTGTCTGGACCGGTCATGATCACGGTGCTGGAGGGTGAGGGTGCGATCCAGAAAAACCGTGACCTGATGGGTGCTACCGATCCCAAGAAGGCGGCCGCGGGGACCATCCGTGCCGATTTCGCTGACAGCATCGATGCCAACGCGGTGCACGGGTCGGACGGTGTGGACACTGCCTCGGCCGAGATCGCCTTTTTCTTTGCCGGGATGAACGTCTACAGCCGATGACTGAAGGCAGCGCCATCGATCGTGTCGACCTGCTCGGGCTTGATCGCTCGGCGATGGTCGAGCTGTGTCGCGAGTGGGGTGAAAAGCCCTTTCGCGGACAGCAGTTGATGCGCTGGCTGCACCGGCGTTTCGAGTCTGAGTTCGACTCGATGACTGATCTGGCGAAGGGGTTTCGCCAGACCCTGTCCGAGCGCGCGCGCGTCAGTGCGCCGCCGGTCATCTCTGATCACCTGTCCGCAGACGGCACCCGGAAATGGCTGCTTGACGTCGGTCAGGGCAACGCCGTCGAGACAGTGTTCATTCCCGAATCAGGGCGCGGCACCTTGTGCGTCTCGACGCAGGCGGGCTGCGCAGTCAACTGCCTCTTTTGCTCAACCGGCAAGCAGGGTTTTGCCCGCAATCTGTCGGCAGGCGAAATCGTCGGGCAGTTGTGGCTCGCCAATCGTCTGGTTGGCGCTCGTAAAGCCGGGTTGGCAGATCCTGATGACGAGCAGGCTGACGAGCATGATCGGGCGGTCACCAATGTCGTCTTCATGGGAATGGGCGAGCCGCTGCTCAACTATGAGCCGACACTCGCAGCCATCCGGATCATGCTCGACGATCATGGTTACGGCTTGTCTCGTCGGCGAGTGACGGTGTCGACCTCGGGCGTGGTACCCATGATGGATCGCCTTCGCGACGATCAGCCAGTTGCCCTCGCAGTGTCCTTGCATGCACCGAACGATGGACTGCGTGACCGTCTTGTGCCGCTCAATCGCAAATATCCGCTGGTCGAGCTGATGGCGGCCTGTCGCAGATATCTCGAGCGGGCGCCCCGCGACTTCATCACCTTCGAATACGTCATGCTCGACGGCGTCAATGATGGCGACGAGCACGCCAGTCAACTGCTGGATCTCGTGCGTGACGTCCCGTGCAAATTCAATCTGATCCCGTTCAACCCCTTTCCGGCGGCCGGTCTGGGTCGTTCGTCGCCCGAGCGGATTCGCAGATTTTCCGCGCGCCTGCTTGATGCCGGCATCGTGACGACTGTCCGTCGCACCCGGGGAGACGATATCGATGCGGCTTGCGGGCAGTTGGCGGGCGATATTCTCGATCGCACGCGGCTGGTGCAGCGCACTGAGCGCAGTCCGATCATGATGGAACGGGTCTGAGAGTGTCCGGGTGCGCACGGTGATCAAGCGTGAATCACAATCGCCGACGGGTCGGCATGTCGCCATCGCGTCGCTTTGGCGAAGTGTGGCGGCGGTGTCTGTGCTGCTCGCCTGTGCCTGGATGACAGCCTGCACGACCGTCGAGCAGTCGCGCAAAGTGGTCGACGACAATTCCTCCACCGTGACCGATACCCGGACGAATCGACGCGATACGGTCGCTGCGCAGCGTGCGGAAGCTCGAGCGGCCGATCTGGTTCCCGGGGCGCCGAAGGTCGAAACCGATGTGTCGCGTCGAGCTCAGATCAGAATTGATCTGGCGGCTGGTTACTATCAGCAGCGCGCCTTCGCGCCGGCCCTTGACGAGTTGCGTGCCGCCCTGGCGATCGATGCCAACAACGCTCAAGCCTACGGCATGCTCGGGCTGGTCTACATGGAGCTGGGTGAGCAGGCACGAGCTGAAGACGGGTTTCGACAGGCCCTGAGGATCGCGCCGGACGATTCGGATGTGCTCAACAATTACGGCTGGTTTCTTTGCCAGACCGGGCGCGCGGATCAGGCGCTCGGGCAGTTTCAGTCGGCATTGAAAAATCCGCTTTACGCCACGCCGGCGCGACCTTTGCACAACGCCGGGATCTGTTCCCTCAGGCTTGGCGATCTGGTTGGCGCCGAGTCCTATTTCCTGCGCTCATTCCAGATCGATCCCCGCAATCCTGTCGCGATGTACAACCTCGCCGAGATCAATCTGAAGCGCGGCGATCTTGATCGGGCGCGCTTTTATTCACGCCGTCTGCTCGATACCTATCCGCCGAGTGCAGAGACGCTCTGGCTGGCGATCCGGATCGAGCGAAAGGGCAGCGATCGCGACAGTTTCAACAGTCTGTCGGCGCAGCTTCGCCGGCTTTTCCCTGGCTCCCGTGAAGCGGAGTTATTGCAGCGTGGGGCCTTCGATGGTTGATTCCTTCGACTCGTCGGAGCATCCGATGTCGGGTGTTCTGTCTGTCGGTTCACCTGCCGAACTGGCGGGTGTGCGAGAGCAGCGCGGCTGGTCGCAGGCCGATGTCGCCCAGCGGCTCAAACTGCGTGTGCGCCAGCTCGACGCGCTCGAGCGGGGCGATTGGGAAGCCTTGCCGGGCCGGGCATTTATTCGCGGCACCTTGCGGGCTTACGCAAGGCTGCTCGAGGTCGACATCGACCCGTTGCTGAAGGTTGTGGGCGGTTTTGCGCAAGCCGAAGAGTTGCGACCGTCAGCATCGCTTGGCACGCAGATGCCTCGCTCAGGCGGATTCGGTTTCGATGGCGATACCCGTGGCAATCGACTGCCGTGGGCGCTGCTTGGCGTGCTGGGCGTCATCGCGCTGGCGGTCTTTTTTGGTCGCGACGGCGAGATGACCAAGCCCTCCCAATGGTTCGGTCTGCCGCCGGCGGCGACACCGTCCGGCTCGGCGAAGCCTCCAGTAGCGGCCGGGTCGTCGCCGACTGATTCGCCGTCTGATTCGTCGGGCGCGACGGGTGCCCCGACCGTGCCGGTCGATGCGGCTGCAGCACCAACACTGGTTGTTCCGATGCCGAAGCTTGCCAACGGTGATCCGACGCCGGGCGTGACCGGTGCCGGCCTTGGGCAAGCGTCCGGCGCCTCGACATCGAATCCGGTCACCTCCGCGAGCCCGGGCACAGCGGGTGCGCCTGGCGGCAGCTCTGATGCGCCAAGGGCCGCATCTGCCGAGCCCGAGCGTGCTGTGTCGACCCTGCGAGTGACCGTCAGGCAGGATGCCTGGATTGAGGTCAGGCAGGCAGACGGTCAAACGGTTTTCAGCGCCACCGTCAAGCCTGGTTCGCCAGTCGATATCGACGCCAAGAAGCCGGTGTCGATGGTGATTGGCAATGCGAATCAGGTCAGTCTCGAATTCGAGGGCAAGTCCGTCGATCTGAAGCCGCAGACGGTCATGCCCAACAACATTGCGAAGGTGAAACTGCCGTGACCACTGCTCCGTCAGAACCGACTGACCTCGTGGGACGCCCCATGCCGGTCGGACCGCTTGCGCGTCGGCAATCGCGCCAGGTCGAGATTCGCTGGGGCAATCGTGTTGTGCGTGTCGGAGGTGATGCACCGGTTGTCGTGCAGTCAATGACCAATACCGATACCGCTGACCCGATTGCCACCGCGATTCAGGTGAAGGCGCTGGCGCAGGCCGGATCCGAGGTGGTTCGAATTACCGTCAATTCCCCCGAGGCGGCGCGGGAGGTCATCACCCTTCGCGAGCAGCTCGATCGGATGGGCGTGGATGTGCCGCTGGTGGGCGATTTTCATTACAACGGGCACAAGCTTCTGACCCAGTTCCCCGACTGCGCCAAGGCACTCTCCAAATACCGCATCAATCCCGGCAATGTCGGCACATCGAGTCGGCGTGATGGCAATTTCGCTCAGATGATCGAAGTCGCGGCGATGCACGGCAAGCCGGTGCGCATTGGCGTCAACTGGGGCAGTCTCGACCAGTCCCTGCTGGCCAGGCTGATGGACGAAAATGCTGCCCGCGCCAAGCCCTTCGATGCCATGCAGGTCATGCGCGAGGCGCTGGTCACCTCAGCCATCGACAGCGCCATCCAGGCCGAATCGCTCGGTTTGCCGGGCAACGCCATCATCCTGTCGGCCAAGGTGTCGAATGTTCAGGACGTGGTGGCGGTCTACCGTGAGCTCGCCCGTCGTTGCGACTACCCCCTGCATGTCGGTCTGACCGAAGCCGGTATGGGCAGCAAGGGCATCGTTGCCTCCACCGCCGCGCTGTCGGTGCTGCTCCAGGAGGGCATCGGCGACACCATCCGGGTGTCACTGACGCCCGAGCCGGGTGGCGATCGCACCCGCGAAGTGATCGTTGCCCAGGAAATCCTCCAGACGATGGGGCTGCGGGCTTTTACGCCGCTGGTCATCGCCTGTCCGGGGTGCGGGCGCACCAGCAGCACCTTCTTCCAGGAACTCGCCGAGCATATCCAGACCTTTCTCAGGACGCAGATGCCGGTGTGGCGGGCGAATTACCCTGGCGTCGAATCGATGCAGGTGGCGGTCATGGGATGTGTCGTCAATGGGCCTGGCGAATCGCGCCACGCCGATATCGGTATTTCATTGCCGGGCGCTGGCGAGGCGCCGGTGGCGCCGGTCTTCGTCGATGGCGAGCGTACTGTGACGCTCAAAGGCGATCACATTGCCCAGGAGTTCCAGGCCATCGTCGAAAACTATGTCCATCGTCGCTACGGCGGTTTTGCCGGCGGCTCAGTCACGACCGAGTCAGCAGCGCAAAACGCCTGACCTGCAAAAACCAGCAGCCTCGCTGCATCCACGTTTCCGATTCAACGTCTCCTGACCATGCCCGACGCTGTTCCCCGCTCCCCGACCGACACCACCGCTCGACCTGCCGCAAAGCTGGCCGGCGTCAAGGGAATGAACGATCTCCTGCCCGAGCACACGGAGCGGTGGGAGCGTCTCGAGCATGCGGTGGCCGCCTGGGCTCGCAGCTACGGCTATCGGCAGATCCGCACGCCGATCGTCGAGCCGACGGCGCTATTCAAACGCGGCATCGGTGAAGTCACCGATATCGTCGAAAAGGAGATGTACTCCTTTGAGGATGCCCTCAACGGCGAGCACCTGACCCTCAGGCCCGAGAACACCGCCGGCGTCGTCCGTGCGGTCATTGAGCACAATCTGCTCTACGACGGACCTCGGCGGCTCTGGTACACCGGGCCGATGTTTCGCCATGAGCGTCCGCAGCGTGGCCGCTATCGACAGTTTCACCAGATCGGCATCGAAGCCCTCGGGTTTGCGGGGCCGGATATCGATGCCGAGGTCATCGCCATGAGCCAGAGGCTGTGGGACGACCTCGATCTGACTGATGTGCGTCTCGAACTCAACAGCATCGGTGACGCCGCCGAGCGGCTGGCCCATCGCGATGCGCTGATCGCCTATTTCGAAGCGAATGCAACGCTGCTCGATGACGATGCACGTCGACGCCTGCACAGCAATCCCCTGCGCATTCTCGATACGAAAAATCCGTCGATGCAGGCCTTGGCTGAAGCGGCGCCGAGGCTGTCCGATTATCTGGGCGATGAATCGCGTGCGCATTTCGAGGGTGTGCAGGCCTTGCTGCGGACGATCGGCATCCCGTTCAAGATCAACCCGCGTCTGGTTCGAGGCCTCGACTACTACAACCGGACGGTTTTCGAATGGGTCACCGATCGGCTGGGCGCCCAGGGCACGGTCTGCGGCGGTGGGCGCTATGACCCGCTGATCGGTATGCTGGGTGGCAAACCCGCGCCCGCCTGCGGCTTTGCAATTGGGGTCGAGCGCTTGCTTGACCTGATGAGCCAATCTGCGCAAAGCGATCAAGGGCCGAGCTGCGATGTCTATGTCGTTCATCAAGGTGATGCGGCGAGCATGAGTGCCTTCAGCGTCGCCGAAGGCCTGCGCAGCGCCGGGCTCGATGTCGTGCTCAATGCCGGTGGTGGCAGCTTCAAGTCGCAATTCAAGCGCGCCGATGCGAGTGGCGCCGAGTTTGCAGTGGTGATCGGCGATGACGAAGCAGCCAACCGGACTGCAACGGTCAAGGCCTTGCGCAGCGCAGGCGGCGAGCGGGCGGCGGGTCAGCAGCATTCGGTGGCGCTTGATGCGCTGGCCGACTATCTGGTCGATGCGCTGGTCGCCACCGGCGACTGAGTCAGACAGACCGCATCACGTTTATCTACGGAAAGCTTATGGCCTACGATCTCGAGGAACAGGACCAGCTCGACGCCTTCAAGGCGTACTGGAAAAAATACGGCAACACCGTCATGACGGTGATCACTGTGCTGCTGCTGGCGGTTGCAGGCTGGCGCGGCTGGGGCTGGTGGCAGCAAAAGCAGGCTGTCGAGGCATCAGCGGCCTACGAGCAGCTGCGCCAGGCGGTCCAACTCAAGGATATTGCCAAGGTCAAGTCGGCCTCGGGCCAGATCTTCGAGCAGTATCCCCGCACCATCTATGGTTCGATGGCGGCCCTCGTGGCTGCTCGCGCCTATTACGATGCCGGTGATATCAAAGCCGCCAAAGCGCCGCTGCAATGGGCGATCGACAAGGCCATTGAGCCTGAGCACAAGATGCTTGCCCGCTTGCGACTGGCGGGTTTGCTGCTCGATGAAAAGGCCTATGACGAAGGTCTGGGTCTGCTGAGCGTGGCCGAGGCCGGATCGTTTGCCGGATTGTTTGCCGATCGGCGCGGCGATCTCCTCCTGGCTCAGGGAAAGCGCGATGAAGCGAAGGCAGCTTATGTCGATTCGCTCGCGCGCCTCGATCGCAGCAGCGCGATGCGATCGGTCGTGCAGATGAAGCTCGATGCGCTTGGAGGCGCTTGAGATGCCTGAGCGTCTGTTCAGGAGTCGGTCTGCACGCATTGCTGCGTTCGTGGCCACGCTCGTGCTGGCGGGCTGTTTCGGTTCGTCCCGCAAGCCGCCCGATCCGCTGCCCGCAAGCACGGGGGGCGTCAAGGTCTCGCAGCTGTGGCGAGTCTCGCTCGAGGGTGACTCCGGGATCGACTTTGCGCCGGTGGCGATCGGCGACAGTGTCTGGGCAGCGTCCAGCAAAGGCGTGCTGACCCGAATCGATCTCGACAACGGCCGGGCGCGCTGGCGCACCTTGACCGGCAAGACCCTGACTGCTGGTGTCGGGACCGATGGTCTGGTGTCGGTCGTCGCAACGGTCCAAGGCGAGATCCTCGCCTATGACATCGATGGCAAGTTCAAATGGTCGGCGCAGATCGGTGCCGAGATTGTCACCCCGCCGGCGGTGGCCGATGGCACCGTGCTGCTCCGAACCACCGACAACAGGGTGCTGGCTTTCGACAGCGATAACGGCACTCGTCGATGGACCTTCCAACGCCAGAATCCGCCGCTTGTCCTTCGCCAGTCCGGCGGTGTGGCCATGGTGCCGACCCTGGGCTTTGTCGGCATGCCGGGTGGCCGGCTTGTCGCGCTCGGCTTGTCGAGCGGATCGCCGCGCTGGGATGTGCCTTTGGCGCAACCGCGTGGCGCCACCGAGCTCGAGCGAATGGCCGATGTCGTGGGAACGCCGCTGGTCATCGGGCAGGAGCTGTGTGCTGCGACCTATCAGGGTCGTGTCGGTTGCCTCAATGCGACAAACGGTGAACCGCTCTGGACCAAGGAGTTTTCATCGGCAGTCGGTCTTGATGTCGATCGACAAGGCATCGTGATACCCGATTCCGGCGATATCGTTCATGCCTTCGACCGCACCGGCGCCGCGACCTGGCAGCAAAAGGGGCTCGCGCGCAGGCGTCTGTCGGCGCCGCTGATTGCCGCCCGATCGGTTGCTTTGGGCGATTTCGAGGGCAATGTACTTTGGCTCTCGCGTGATGATGGAACGCTGTCCGCGGTCCGCACGACCGACGGCAAGGCCATTGTTGCGCCGCCGACTGCCGTCGGTTCGATTCTCGTGGTTCAGACCTCCGGCGGGACGCTTTTTGCGTTCCGGGTCGAGTGACGCAGGGCAGGGTGCCGACGCCGGTCGTAGCGATCGTCGGTCGCCCCAATGTTGGCAAGTCGACGCTCTTCAATCGCCTCACTCGCAGTCGCGATGCGCTGGTTCACGACATTCCCGGCCTGACCCGCGATCGGCATTACGGTCAGGGTCGGTACGGTGACCGCCGCTTCATCGTGATCGACACAGGCGGTTTTGAGCCGGTCGCACGAGACGGTATTGCGGCAGAGATGGCTCGGCAGGCTCGCCAGGCGGTCATCGAGGCTGATCTTGTCGTGTTCGTGGTCGATGGGCGCGGAGGGATGGCGGCGCGTGACCGCGATATCGCCAACGAGCTGCGACGCACGGCCGCACGGGTGCTGCTGGCGGTCAACAAGACCGAAGGCATGGCCCGCGAGCAGACCATTGCCGACTTCTGGTCCTTGGGCCTCGGTCAGCCCTTTGCGATTTCAGCGGCTCACGGTGATGGCGTTCGCGAATTGATCGAAGACGCGCTGCCCGAACTTGATCAGCCGACCGTTGATGAGCCGCTTGCTGAAGACGTTCGCGCGCCCAGCGCGGCCGAGCTTGCCGCACTCGACGCCCAGCCTCCATCGGCTGATGGCGCGGCGCCGACAGCCGCGGCTGCCGTCGATCCGCGAGGCCCTCGTCGGGTCAAGGTGGCCGTCGTCGGTCGTCCGAATGCAGGCAAGTCAACGCTGGTCAATACGCTGCTTGGTGAGGAGCGAATGATCGCCTTCGATCAGCCTGGCACGACGCGCGATGCGGTCGCGATCGACTTCGAACGCAACGGCAGGCCCTACACGCTGATTGACACCGCTGGTATGCGCAGGCGGGGCAAAGTGACCGATGTGATCGAGAAGTTTTCGGTTGTCAAAACCCTTCAGGCCATCGAAGACAGCAATGTCTGCATTCTCCTGCTCGATGCGGCCGAGGACGTCGCCGATCAGGACGCACATATCGCAGGCTATCTGCTTGAAGCCGGGCGAGCGGTGGTTGTCGGTATCAACAAGTGGGACCTGGCCGATTCGCATCACCGCGACCGCATCAAGGTCGAATTCGCCCGCAAACTCGGCTTTCTCTCGTTTGCCCGACTGCATTTCGTCGTGGCAACCGAAGGCCGCGGTGTCGGGGCACTGATGCGATCGGTTGATGAGGCCTTTGCTGCGGCCACTGCCAAGCTCTCGACGCCACGACTGACCCGATCGATGATCGAGGCGGTCGAGCGGCAACAGCCGCCGCGTCGCGGCACGATCAGGCCCAAGCTTCGCTATGCCCACCAGGGCGGACAGAACCCGCCGATTGTCGTCATTCACGGCAACTCCCTCGACAAGGTGCCGGACAGTTATCGACGCTATCTCGAGGGCTGGTTCCGCGAGCATTTCGACCTTCAGGGGACGCCCTTGCGCATCGAATTCCGCACTTCCAGCAACCCGTATGCGCGCTGACGCCGGCGAATCCTGACTGGCTTGCCGGCTGTTTCGCGGATAGCCAACTCGCGGTCAATTCGATAGATTCATCCGGTGACACTTGCCATGCGGCGATTCACCCCCACAACACACAAGAAGATCAGGAAGATCCGGAGCCCCGATGAGCAATAAAGGACAGATGCTGCAAGATCCATACCTCAACCTGCTGCGCAAGGAGCAGGTACCGGTGTCGATTTATCTCGTCAATGGCATCAAGCTGCAAGGCCAGATCGATTCCTTCGATCAGTACGTGGTTCTACTTCGTAATACCGTGACGCAGATGGTCTACAAGCATGCGATCTCGACCGTCGTACCGGCGCGCCCAGTCAACTTCCAGGCAGAAGGCAGCGAAACCTGAACAACACTGAATCCCCTGTTTCCCGTGCGTTGCTGATCGGCGTCGCGCTGGGCCGTGAGCGTCGTGACGAGGCGTCACTCGATGAGTTGTGCGCGCTGGCCGAGTCGGCCGGTCACATCGTCGCTGCCCGGCTGATCTGCCATCGACCACGTCCCGACCCAAAGCTGTATATCGGCACCGGCAAGGCCGACGACATTGCGGCCTTGCTCGATGCTGACGGCACGCAACTCGTGCTCTTTGACCATGAAATCTCTGCGGTTCAGCAGCGCAACCTTGAGCGCTTGTGGAAGGTTCGAGTGCTCGATCGCACCGAACTGATCCTCGATATTTTCGGGCAGCGAGCCCGCAGCACCGAGGGCAAGCTGCAAGTCGAACTTGCGCAATTGCAGCATCAGTCATCGCGTCTGGTTCGGGCCTGGAGCCACCTCGAGCGCCAGCGTGGCGGTATCGGCGTGCGGGGCGGGCCGGGCGAAACGCAGCTCGAGATGGACCGCCGCATGCTTGGAAACCGTATCAAGCAGGTGAGGGAGCGCTTGGCCCGCAGTGAACGACAGCGCCAGACTCGCCGCAAGTCCCGCGATCGCAATTCAGCATTCAAAGTGTCGCTGGTCGGGTATACCAATGCCGGCAAATCGACCCTCTTCAATGCGCTGACCGGCGCCGACACCTACGCAGCCGACCAGCTCTTTGCCACCCTCGACACCTTGTCCAGGAAGTTGGTATTGGGCCCGGATTGCGAAATCGTTCTCTCCGATACCGTCGGTTTCGTTCGCGATCTGCCGCACCAGCTGGTCGAGGCCTTTCGTGCCACGCTCGACGAAACCGCACAGGCCGATCTGCTGCTTCATGTGGTCGATGCGGCGGCTCCCGACCGGGCCGATCAGATCGAGCAGGTACAACGGGTTCTTGCCGAAATCGGCGCAGATCAGGTCCCTCAGTGGCTGGTCTGGAACAAGATCGATCTTGCCGGTCTCGGGCCCGATATCGAGTTGGACGGCTGTGGTAGCATCCGCAGGCTGTTCCTGAGCGCCCGCACCGGAGCAGGTTTGCCATTGCTCCGAAGGGCGCTGTCTGCCACCTCCGGCACTCGAAGCCTCGACGGTGGTTTTCCCTCTCCCGACTTACTGACCAACCCCAACGGCCTGCCAGATGTGGACCCGAATTCGCGCTTTGTTGTCGCTCAATGATCCGGGCTGGGGCCGCAGCGGCTCCTCGGGTCAGGACGATCAGCGTTCCCGTCAGCAGCGCCCAGGCGGTGGCAATGACGGCCCGCCCGACCTTGACGAGCTCTGGCGAGACTTCAACCGCCGCCTGAATCGCGTCTTCACCAAGGGCGGCGGCAACGAGCCGCCGCGCGACGGCGGTGGTCAGTCCGGACCGTCCTGGCGTGGTGCCGGTACCGGCCTGGGTCTGCTGCTTGGCGCGGCTTTCCTGCTCTGGCTGGGCAGCGGCTTTTACATTGTTCAGGAAGGGCAGGCTGCGGCTGTTCTGCGCTTCGG
>Ga0007795_10000291_pt1 | contig 14927 bp, 23 predicted proteins | sample CryBogmetaGMA1M_FD_60369 | JGI IMG/M metagenome (GOLD analysis project Ga0007795, IMG submission 60369) | Freshwater microbial communities from Crystal Bog, Wisconsin, USA - MA1M | ecosystem: Environmental > Aquatic > Freshwater > Lake | place: Crystal Bog, Wisconsin, USA | collected 2009-07-06
CTCCTCGAGAAGATCGACAAGCTCAACGAGAGCAACATCAAGAAGCCGATCAAGACCTGGTCGCGCCGCTCAACCGTCACCCCCGATTTCGTGGGTCACACCTTCAACGTTCATAACGGACGTTCCTTCATCCCTGTCTTCGTCACGGAGAACATGGTCGGCCACAAGCTCGGAGAGTTTGCACCGACCCGTATCTTCAAGAAGCACGGATCACACACCGCCAAGGTCACCAAGTAACGCCGCTTACGGGAAACTCAGCATGTCCGCGCTCCGCAATCACTGTCAGCTTTCTGCTGTGACAGCCGTCGCCCTGATCGGGTTGCCGGTTGCCGCTGCCGTTGCGCAGGGTGCAGGCCAGGGCACAGCTGATTTCTACCGCGAGCGTCTTGTCCTTTCCGAGGCTTCTATCAAGGGGCTCACCGAGAGCCTTGCAGTGGCCAATGGAGAGACTGAGCTTTTCAAGCGTAAGGCTGATGACATCAGCGCACGCATTGAGTCTTTGGGAGTATCGCTCTCAGGGAAGGAAGAAGAGTCTCTCCGGATTCGCCTCATCGCCGCGGTACGCGACATGCGGCTTCTCCAGAAGGAGAACGAGACACTACGCGAAAAGCTTGTCACACTTTCCGAGTCCGTCATGGGACTGCTCAAAAGCTCCGAAGGAGTCAATGCGGATTCTCGTCTCAAGGTTGAGGAGAACCTTCGCTCTGTCTCCACGCTTCTCAACCCCTCCAAGTCATCAACAACCGAGCTAGGCCTGACCAGTGGCTCTGTTGTTGACGTGAAACCTGATCTCTCGCTCGTCGTCGCCAATCTCGGTGCCCGTCAGGGTGTCAAGAACGGTATGCCTTTCCAGGTGTGGCGTGGCGACAAGCAGATTGCCTCCGTCCGAGTGGTCGATGTCCGTGATGCCCTTAGTGGCGCCATTGTTCAGAACACCATTAACTCCACCGAGTCCGTCAGGGCCGGGGACACACTCCGCATCGATACCACACGCTAATTCTACCCATGCAAGTCATCTCCACATACCGTTACGCGAAGATCTCGGCCTTTAAGGCCCGCGAGGTCACCCGTGAGATCCAGGGCCTTCCTGCCGTCGATGCCCTCCAGCAGCTCGCTTTCATTCCCAAGAAAGCCGCTCCCATGATTGCAAAGACGCTCAAGAGCGCCATTGCCAATGCCGAGCATAACAACAATCTTCGTCCCGAACTTCTCGTTATCAAAGAGGCCGTGATCGGTGAGGCTCCTACCATCAAGCGCGTGCGTCCTAAGGCCCGCGGTAGCGCAGGTCCAGTCCGCAAGCGTAACAGCCACATCCGCATCGTTCTGACCGACGAGGTGCCGATTGTTCGCCGTTCAGACAAGCCAAAGAGCACTGGCAAGGCCAAGGCTAAGAAGGCAGCAGTTCTCGAGGTGCCCTCAGCTCCTGAGGTCGCGACTACTCCCGAATCAAACGCGTAATAGCACGCAACAAGCAACTTAACGAACTCTTACTATGGGACAAAAAGTAAACCCAATTGGCTTCCGCCTTCCGATCACCCGGGACTGGACCTCACGCTGGTATGCTAATGAAAAGGAATTCGCTGACTTCCTTTATGCCGATCAACTTATTCGCGGCTGGCTCAAGAAGAAGCTCAAGACTGCCGCCGTTTCTCGTATCGTCATCGAGCGCGCATGGAACAGCGTCCGCGTCACCATTTTCACCGCACGACCCGGAATCGTCATCGGCCGCAAGGGATCCGAGATCGAGACGATGACCCGTGAGGTTTCCCGTCTTGCCGGCGGCAAGCAGGCCAAGATCGACATCATCGAGATCAAGCAACCTGAGATCGACGCACAGCTTGTGGCTGAGAGCGTCGCAGGCCAACTTGAGCGTCGTATCGGTTTCCGTCGCGCCATGAAGAAGTCGATGCAGATCGCCATGGACATGGGTGCTGACGGTATCAAAATCCGCGCCAGCGGACGTCTTGGTGGTGCAGAAATTGCACGCACCGAGGTGGTCCGTGCCGGAACCATCCCCCTTCATACTCTCCGAACCACCATCGACTACGGTTTCGCAGAAGCAGACACTCTTGCCGGCAAAATCGGCGTCAAGTGCTGGATCTGCAAAAAGCCAGAGAAGCCAGTTGAGCCTCGCGGCGCAGCGGCAGGAACCACCCCGGCAGCAGCGGCAAACGCCGAAGCAGTTGCTTAATTTTTAACACAGGAAAATCGCCATGCCCTTGCTGCCCAAAAGAGTAAAGTATCGCAAGACCCAGCGCGGAAGCCGCACCGGGACTGCCTCGCGGAACATCAACATCGATTTCGGTGAGTTTGGTCTCCAGACCCTCGAGCGCGCCTGGATCACCAACACCCAGATTGAAGCTGCCCGTGTTGCCCTGACCCGTAACATGAAGCGTAAGGGAAAGCTCTGGATCCGTATTTTCCCCGACAAATCTGTGACCGCGCGTCCACCAGAAACCCGAATGGGTAAAGGTAAGGGTCAGCCTGAGTACTGGGTTGCTACCGTGCGTCCTGGAAACATTCTTTTCGAACTTGATGGTGTCTCTGAAACTGTTGCTCGCGAGTCCCTGCGCCTTGCCGCAAACAAGCTCCCGATCCGCACCAAGTTCATCACCCGTCACCACGCCTCCTAGGCTTAGAATTACCCGGCATAGAATATGACTCTTGACGAAATCCGCGAATTAACGCCTACTGAAATCTCTTCCCGTAAAAAGGAATTGCGCCAGGAGATTTTCCATCTCCGTTTGCAGCAGCAGGCCGGTCAGCTTGAGAAGCCCCATCTCCTGCGCACCCTGCGCCGCGAAATTGCTCGGCTTGAAACCGTGCTAACGGCAAAAACCAAGGCAACCACGGCGCTCTAAGCACAACTGGCCACCGCAACGATGAACGACACAGCTACAACTACTTCCAAGGCCTCCGGGGCTCCTGAATCTGCACGCTCCCTTCGCAAGACCCGCGTTGGTGAGGTTATTTCTGACAAGATGGACAAAACCATCGTCGTCAAAACCATTACCCGCGTTCCGCATCCTCTTTTCGGCAAGATCGTCAAGCAAGTGACAAAGTTCCACGTGCACGACGAGAAGAACGAGGCAAAGATTGGTGATCGCGTTTCCATCATGGAGACTCGCCCTCTCAGCCGTCTCAAGCGCTGGCGCCTCGTCGAGGTGATCCGCCACTAAGCCACCTCACAGATTTTTTAGGAAACACCACAATGATCCAGATTCGCTCCCGCCTTGATGTAGCCGATAACACCGGCGCACGCATGGCCACCATGATTGGCGTCATCGGTAAGCGCACACTGACGGCCGGTATCGGCGACGTCATCACTGCAAACGTCAAAGAGGCCGCAACAGGAGGCACCGTCAAGAAGGGGGATGTCGTCCGTGCAGTCGTCGTTCGCACCAAGCACGCCGTTCGCCGTGAGGATGGCTCCTACCTTCGCTTCGATAGCAACGCCATCGTCATCATCGACAAGGATCTCAATCCTCGTGGCACCCGCATCTTTGGCCCAGTCGCCCGTGAGCTTCGTGAAAAGAACTTCATGAAGATCGTCTCCCTGGCCCCTGAGGTTCTGTAATTATCATTAAGAACATGTCTGCTACTCAGCTTATCAAAACCCACGTTCATGCCGGAGACGTCGTGAAGGTCATCTCCGGAAACCACCGTGGTTCCGAGGGGAAGATCCTTCAGGTCATCCGTGCCAAGAATCAAGTCCTCATCGAAGGTGTTCGCATGATCAAAAAGCACGTGAAGCGCTCCCAGGAGCAGCCCAACGGCGCCATCATCGAGCGTGAGGGACCAATCCACATCTCCAACGTCAAACTCCTCGAGAAGGGTGCCTCATCGGTAACAGCTTCCAAGGGTGGCAAGGAGGCCAAGCCAGCCAAGGCTAAAGTCGTCAAGACAACCAAGGCCACAAAGGCTCCCAAATCCCCTGCAGCCCCCAAAGCAGAATAATTCCAGATAGCCATGTCACTGCCAATTGCCGAACTTCAGAACGAGTACACCCAGCGCATTATTCCTGCTCTTAAGGAAAAGCGCGGTTACAAAAATGTTCACCAGGTCCCACGCCTGGTGAAGGTCGTTATCAACACTTCCATTGCCTCCGCTCCTGATGTGAAGGCTGCCCTCGAGATCGCCAAAGATGAGCTTGAACTCATCACCGGTCAGAAGCCTGTTGAGACGATCGCCAAGAAGGCCATCTCCAACTTCAAGCTCCGCGCTGGTCAGCCGATCGGTGCGAAGGTGACCCTTCGTGGTCGCCTCATGTATGAGTTCCTCGAGCGTCTCATCAAGACGGCTCTCCCCCGCATCCGCGATTTCCGTGGAGTTTCCAACCGTGCCTTCGACGGAAGTGGCAACTACACCCTCGGAGTCTCCGATCAGTCCATCTTCCCTGAAGTCGAGCTTGATAAAATCAAGCGTAACATCGGGTTCGACATCACCATCGTTACATCCGCAACGGGAAATGACGAGGCGCGCGCTCTGCTCTCCGAGCTTGGAATGCCCTTCGTCGGTCGTAACTCCAAGAAGGTCGAGAAGGTCGAAGAGGCCGAAACTGCATCCGCAGAGACCGCTACCGAAACCGCTTCAGCCTAATTATCCATGAGTGCCCTTACTGATCCCATCGCCGATCTGCTCACCCGCGTTCGTAACGCTGTCGGTGTTCAGAAGACCGAGTTCTTTGTTCCTTATTCCAAGATCAAGAGCGACATCGTCGCCATCCTCAAGCGTGAGGGTTACATCGAGGAGTACGAGCTTGATAACCAAGAGACCCATCCCCGCATCAAGATCCGTCCGCGGTATGTAGGCAAGACTTCCGCTATCGCCGGCCTTCGTCGCATCAGCCGTCCTGGTCTCCGCCGTTATGTCGGCAGTGAAGAGATCCCTCGCGTGCTCGGTGGCCTTGGTATCTCCATCATCTCCACATCACGCGGTGTCCTCTCGGGTCATGAGGCCCGCAAGCAGAAGGTTGGCGGAGAGCTCCTCGCCTACGTCTGGTAACTCAGTAACTATTTCCTGCCATGTCACGTATCGGTAAAACACCCATCTCTCTCCCCGACAAAGTAAAGGTTTCCGTCTCCAACGGAAACCTCGTCACCGTCGAGGGATCCAAGGGCAAGCTCTCCTGGGAGCTTCCCAAAGGCATCACCATCTCCATCGAAGGAACAACACTCAATGTGGCCCGCGCCAATGACGAGCGTCAGGTGCGAGCCCTTCATGGTCTCTCCCGCGCACTCATCAACAACATGGTGACTGGCGTCAGCAATGGCTTCCGTCGTGACCTTGAGATTCAGGGTGTCGGTTTCCGTGCAGCCGTCAAGGGCGACAAGCTTGATCTCTCGATCGGGTACTCTCACCCTGTGCTTTTCCAGATCCCCAACGAAATCAAGGTGGCCGTTACCGACAACACGAAGATCTCCATTGAGGGAATCGACAAGCACCTTGTCGGTCAGGTAGCCGCCGATATTCGCGCCTACTACCCACCCGAGCCATACAAGGGCAAGGGAATCCGCTATTCCGACGAGGTCGTTCGCCGCAAAGAAGGCAAGACTGTCCAGTAACCAACGGCTTCATTATCCATGTCCGCTACAAATTCCCGCAAACTGCGTCACGTACGCCTCCGCAAGAAAGTCTCCGGCACCTCCGAGCGCCCTCGTCTCGCGGTTCACTTCTCCGGTCAGCACATCACCGCCCAGGTCATCGACGACCAGGTTGGTGCCACTCTGGCTAGCGTCAACACGACCGAAGAGTCCTTCAAGAAGGATGCTTCTGCCCGCGCCAATGTGGCCACGGCAATCAAGGTTGGAAAACTCATCGCCGAGCGTGGTCTTGCCAAAAAGATCGAGAAGGTCGTCTTCGACCGCGGCGGTTTCATGTACCACGGCAAGGTCAAAGCCCTTGCAGAAGCAGCCCGTGAGGGTGGCCTTCAGTTCTAATTAATATTTCTATGGACGACAAACGCCCCAAACGCGGACCACGCCGGGATAAACCCGTTGACGACACTCCTAAGGACACGATCGAAAAGGTTGTGTTCATCAACCGATGCGCCAAGGTCGTCAAAGGCGGCCGTCGCTTCAGCTTCAGTGCGCTTATTGTCACTGGTGACATGAAGGGCCGCGTCGGCATCGGATTCGGTAAGGCCAACGAGGTCAGCGAGGCGATCCGTAAGGGATCGGAAGCGGCCCGCAAGGCTATGGTTCCTGTTTCCATCTCAGGCACAACCATTCCGCACGAGACTTTCGGTGAGTTCGGTGGTGGCCGTGTGCTTCTTCGCCCTGCTTCACCAGGTACCGGCGTCATCGCAGGTGGCGGTGTCCGTGCTGTGCTCGAGGCAGTCGGCGTCCGCGACGTTCTTGCCAAGTCCCTTGGCTCCAGCAATCACTCCAATGTGGTCAAGGCCACTCTTTCCGCTCTCACCAGCCTTCGCCCTCGTGACGAAATCATGAAATTGCGCGGCAAGAAGGTCCACACACCAGCACCTGCAGCTCCCGTTGCAGCCTAAACAGACTCTTTGAATGACAACAATGCGACTTCATAATCTCGCGCCTCGCCCCGGTGCCAAGCACCGCAAGAAGCGTCTCGGTATCGGCGAAAGCAGCGGCCACGGAAAGACTTCCGGTCGCGGCCACAAGGGACAGAAAGCCCGATCCGGCGGCAGCGTTCGTCTTGGATTCGAGGGCGGTCAGATGCCCCTGATCCGTCGTCTGCCCAAGCGTGGTTTCAACAACTTCGATTTCAAGCCCGTCTATGCGGTCGTTAACCTCGACACTCTCGAGGAGCGCTTCCCGGCAGGTGCCAAGATTGACGAGGCTGCCCTTCGCTCCCTCCGCCTTGTGCACGGTCGCAATGACGGAATTAAGCTTTTGGCCCGCGGTGTCGTGACGAAGTCTTTCACTATTGAGGTCGATAAGGCCAGTGCCGCAGCACGAGAGAAACTCGAAGCCGCTGGTGGTTCCCTTGTCCTCCGTGAGCGCCAGACTAAGATTGCCACTCGCGCAACCTTGAAGGCAGCTCCCAGGAAGGCAGTCAAGACAGCCTAATTCGAGGTCAGCGTTACAATCAGGTAACGGTGGCCCGACACTAGCAAGAAACGCATGATTTCGGCATTTGCCAATATCTTCAGGATTCCCGAGCTGAGGCAGCGCATTCTCTTCACGCTCGGTATGATCGTGATCATGCGCATTGGAGCCGCGATCACGACTCCTGGCGTGAATGCTCAGGTCCTCCGTGAGTGGTTCATGAATGTGGCCGACCACAGTGCCGGCGGTGGTGCTGCGGCCCTTTTCAACCTTTTCTCGGGTGGTGCTCTTGGAAATTGCGCCATCTTCTCATTGGGCATCATGCCCTACATCAGTGCTTCCATCATGCTCCAGTTGCTTGGGGCGGTGATTCCGAAGCTCGGACGCTTGGCGCGTGAGGATGGTGGTCGTCAGAAGATCGCCCAGTACACCCGCTACACAACGATTGCACTCTGCGTTTTTCAGGGATGGCTTTTGGCCCTTTCCTTTGAGAGTCCTCAGTCGAATCCCTTCTTGCCTGGTATTACTGAGACGATCAACAGGCTGGGTGTTCCTCTCGTTTCTGATCCCGGAGTTTCCTTCCGTCTCTTGACGGTTCTCATCATGACTGCCGGGACGTTGTTCCTCATGTGGATCGGCGATCAGATTACAGAACGTGGTATCGGAAATGGCATTTCTGTCATTATCACGATCGGTATTTTAGCCCAACTTCCCGCAGGTCTTGTTCAGGCTTGGCGTACTTTCGTCCCAAGTGCAGGTGAGGCCTCGACAGTCAGCCCTGTGGTGCTCGTCATTCTCTGTGCTTTCTTATTCCTCGTGATTGCATCGGTCATTGCGGTGACTCAGGCGACCCGTCGTATCAGTGTCCAGTACGCCAAGCGCGTCGTCGGCCGTAAAGTTTATGGAGGCCAGACCCAATACATGCCTCTCAAGGTAAATTATGCCGGCGTCATGCCGATCATCTTTGCCCAGGCGATCCTACTTTTCCCCGCCACAATCCTGAACATGGCCTTCGGTAACAAGCCATGGGCAGCTTATTGGGCCCATCAGCTCTCCGCTGGCTGGATTCACTATTCCTTCTACGCCCTGCTGATTTTCAGCTTCAGTTATTTCTGGGTAGCCACCCAGTTCCAGCCAGCTCAGATTGCAGATGACTTGAAGAAGTATGGTGGCTTTATTCCAGGTGTCCGCCCAGGAAAGCCAACCGCTGACTTCCTTGACTACACCATGGGCCGCCTGACCTTTGCTGGAGCTGTCTTCCTCGTCATCATTGCCGTCCTTCCTCAACTCCTGAGTAATGCCCTCCAGGTGCCCTACATGGCGGCTCAGTTCTTCGGCGGCACTGGACTCCTCATTATTGTAGGTGTTACTCTCGATACGATGCGTCAGGTGGAGACGTATCTCTTGCAACGTCATTATGACGGATTCCTCCGTAAGGGAAAGATCCGCGGACGCAACACGTCACGGCCTTCAGTTGGCGGTTCCACTGTCAGTGATACCTCTCTTGTCTGGCTCTATGCCGGCTTAGGGACTCTTGTCATTGCGGGAGTCACCATCTACCTCACCACTCATCGCTAGGCAGGTGCTATCGTGGATCCGTTGAAACAGCGGATTGTCCTGCTTGGTCCCCCCGCATCGGGGAAGGGGACGCAAGCTGATCGTCTTTCCAAGGAATTTGGGATTCCACATGTCTCTACTGGCGCACTATTGCGCTCTGAGTGTGCCCGGGGGACTTCACTCGGCCGCGAGGCTGACGAATGGACCAGCAAGGGGCTCCTTGTTCCGGATGACTTGGCAGTTCGGATTGTCGCGACCTGGATGCAGGAACATGGCACCAACTTCCTCTTCGATGGATTTCCGCGCACCGTAGGCCAAGCTGAGCATTTGGACCAAGCTCTCAAGCGGATGAAGGCTCCGCTTGAACTGGTGGTCCTGTTAGAGCTTTCGGATCAGGACATTCGGCGTCGCATCTTGGAACGGCTCTCCTGCCTCAACTGCGGGGCAACATTTAGTTCTTCACTCCATGTGCATGTCGAGGGAGGTCCCTGCCCGAAATGCGGTGCACCTTTGGTGCGTCGCAAGGATGACACTGAGGAGGCTCTTGTTCAGAGACTCAAAGTCTACAGGGAACTGACCCTCCCGGTTGTTTCTTACTACGAAAAGACGGCTCCCGAGCTGTTGCACCGCGTGAATGCGGGTGAGGGGAGTGACGCAATCTTTGGAAAACTATCAGCAATGGTTGGCGGAAAACAGGTCTGAGGTCTGAAGTATGAAAAAGCACCTCACTGGTCCTTTCGATCTTTGCCGCTGATAGTAAAGGCGTCCTAACGGTGGTGTTTGCCTGTCGCGATTTAATGAACTCCTGGAACGATCGCTAATACCCGATCCATCATCAGTAATCCTTCAGTCTCTCGCTTGTTCCACTTTCGCACCTTTTACCTTTCCATCTTTTACTTCAAAGTCCGTTTCAGGTCTTATTTTCACACACCATCCTTCATCCTGCCTTCTCCCGATGCCCATTCCCATTAAAACACCTGCCGAGATTGATAAAATGCGCGCCGCAGGTCGTGCTGCTGCAATCGTCCTAGACCGCCTCTCGAAGCTCGTTGCGCCAGGGGTGACAACCGGTGAGATCGATAGCAAGGCAGCGGAATTCATGGCGGAACTCGGATGCAAAAGTGCCTTTCTTGGCTACCGGAAATTTCCTGGACAAATTTGCATTTCAATCAACGAGGAAGTGGTGCATGGCATCGGGGGTGAACGACGTCTTGCGTACGGTGATATCGTTAAGATTGACACCGGGGTGGTCCTGGATGGATGGATCGGAGACACAGCGACCACGGTACCCTGTGGCGCGGTGGATCCTGAAACGGAGCGTCTATGCGTGGCTACGAAGCGCATTCTCGAGGGGGCGATTCCCTTTGCCGTGGCTGGTCGCAGGTTGGGTGATCTCTCCCACTATATCGAGGCTGAGGCGCTGAAACAGGGGCTTGGCGTGGTGCGTGAATTCGTTGGTCACGGGGTTGGACGTCGTTTGCACGAGGATCCACAGATCCCGAATTATGGCCGCCGAGGGTCAGGGCCAAAACTTAAGGCCGGAATGACACTCGCCATCGAACCGATGATCAATCTCGGAGCCGAGGGGGTAAGGATCCTGGATGACGGTTGGACGGTCGTAACCTCCGACGGCAAGCCCTCCTCACATTTTGAGCACACCGTTTTAGTGACAGAAAATGAACCGGAAGTGTTGACATGCCTACCTCCGATAGCTTAAAACACCAGGCCCTAGTCGTAGAGAGACTGTCTATGGCCCGCTTCCGTGTGGAGTTGGCCGGCGGCAGAAGAATGTTGGCTACGGTGTCCGGTAAGTTGCGTCTGAAGTTCACTCGCATCGCACCTGGGCACCAAGTAGTGATCAGCGTTTCCCCCTATGATCTCAATCAAGGAACAATCATCCAGCGACTCACGCAGTCATCATCCAGCCCTAGCCAATAACCGACACCCTTCGACGCCTCAACCCCGTCGCTGATTTCACGCATGAAAGTCCGAGCCTCTGTCAAACGCCTTTGCGAAACCTGCAAGATCGTCCGCCGCAACAATGTGGTGCGCGTCGTCTGTAAGAATCCCCGTCACAAACAGCGCCAGGGCTGACACGAGACGTCCAGTCATCACTATTTCCCAGGCAACCAACTCTAAAGAACCAACACCATGCCACGACTCCTCGGCGTAGAAATTCCAGGCGACAAGCGTATTGAAGCCTCGCTCGTTTACATTTACGGCATCGGCCCGAAGACCTCCAAGCGCGTCCTCGAACAGGCCAACATCAATCCCGACATCCGCGCCAAGGAACTTTCTCCCGAGCAGATCGGAGCGATCATCTCCGCCATCTCCGGCCAGAAGGTTGTCATTGAAGGTGACCTTCGCCGAGAGATCCAGGGTAACCTGAAGCGCCTCCAGGCCATCAACTGCTACCGTGGCCTTCGCCACCGCCGTGGGCTACCTGTCCGTGGTCAGCGCACGCAGACCAACGCACGCACCCGCAAGGGGCCCCGTAAGACCGTCGGCGTCACCCGCGCGAAGGACTAATCCGTCAATTACTCAGTAAAGCAACAAGCTCATGTCCGAAGAAACGCCCGTCACACCAGACTCCAAAGAGACCCCAGAGGTTCCTGCAGTCGCTCCAGCCACCACAGAGGCAGCAGCGCCAGTAGCAGTTCCTGCTACCGAAGCAGCAGCTCCCGCAGCTGAGAAGAAAACCAAGGTAAAGAAGAGCAAGGATAAGAAGACCGAGGAGGCCGCTCCTGCAGCTCCCGTCAGCTTTAACCTCGATGATCCGATCGAGCCGCCCAAGATCGTCAAGGCCAAGGGAAGCAAGAACATCCTTCAGGGAATCGCCCACGTTCAGGCCACTTTCAACAACACCCTCGTCACCGTCACCGATCTCAGGGGTGCGGTGATCGGCTGGTCCAGCGCCGGCAAGATGGGCTTCAAGGGCTCACGTAAGAGCACGGCCTATGCAGCCCAGATGGTTGCTCAGGATGCCTGCCGTCAGGCCATGGGCCACGGCCTCAAGGAGGTCGAAGTCCGCGTGAAGGGTCCTGGATCAGGTCGTGAGTCCGCCGTCCGCGCCATGCAGGCCATCGGACTGGAGATCACCGTCATCCAAGACGTCACCCCTGTTCCTCACAACGGCTGCCGTCCTCCGAAACAGCGCCGCGTCTGATCTCACCACTTACTCCCAAGCCTTTTTAAAATATCATGGCCCGTTACACTGGACCCAAAACAAAAGTCAGCCGTCGCTATGGCGTGCTCCTCGCAGGATCTGCCCGTGCTTTTGAGCACAAGCCATATCCTCCCGGCATGCACGGCCCGAAGGGATCACGCCGCAAGATCTCCGAGTACGGCACCGCACTCGCCGAGAAGCAGAAGCTTCGCTTCCAGTACGGAGTTCTCGAGCGTCAGTTCCGTCGCTACTTCGAGACCGCCCTCAAGACCCGTGGCGTCACTGGTCTGATCCTGCTTCAGCTCCTCGAGACCCGCCTCGACAACGTTGTCTACCGCATGGGCTTTGCAAAGACCCGCTCGGCAGCGCGTCAGATGGTCTCCCACGGACACATTAATCTGAACGGCCGCAAGACTGACATCTCTTCCGCCACCATGAAAGTGGGTGATGTCATCTCCGTGCGCACCAAGGATGGTTCCAAGCGTCTTGCCCAGCGCGGGCTTGACCAGACCCAGATCATACAGGCTCCTGATTGGCTCCTTGTCGACAAGGAAGCCCTCAGCGGCAAGGTTGTCCGCGTGCCGACCCGTGAGGAGATCAATCCCGTTGTCAACGAGCAGCTCGTTGTGGAGTTGTACTCCCGCTAATCGCGGATTTCAGATCACTTTAAGAAGACCGCCCGGAGCAATCCGAGGCGGTTTTTTTATGCCCCACTTCGAACACTACCAAGTTTTCCAAGGCACATGTTTTCTCATCACTTGATGGAAGCAGTTATCGGGGTGATCATCCTGAAATGAGAAACTATTGCGGCATTCTACTAGGCTTACAGATGGCCGTGCTGGGTTGCTTCAACTTGGTGGCAGCAACTCAGAATCAGGAAGCGCCAAAAGAGCAGGGAATGCTGGAACGCATTACACATCCCGACCGCAACTCCAAGAGCGCCTACGACGGCAAGGTGTACAGCACGGACGGAAGCTTTTCCGAACGGAAGGTCAGCACGCGTGAGTATGCGGGAAGCAAGGCCTTCATCTCAAAAGAGTTCACCACAAAGTCGTATGAGGGGGAGAAGAAGAGCTGGTTAGGAAACCTGCTCTTTCCGTCAAAAAAGCTCCCGGAGAATCTGCAGGGAGTCAATCGGGATTCCACGAAGGAATTCGCCTCTAAGGAACTTCCGAACAAGAATTTCTCAGATCTGGATAAGAAGAGTCCCTACGGTTCCAAGGAAGCCTTTGAAACCAAGGAGATGTCCCTAAAAGGGAAGACTCAGGGGGCCATCGATAACGATCACCATCTTCAGGAGGCGGTAAAGAAAGGGCTTTCAGTCGAGGATGTCAGGAAACTACTCAACAAAGCCCCCTGATTGTGATTCTCTGTCGCCTTCCATGACATCTCCTGCCGATCAACTTGCCCCCCTTCTTGCTGGATGTGCCCAGGTCCTTAGTGAAAAGGAGCTACAGGCCAAGCTTGCGCTCGGGCGACCACTACGAGTGAAGCTTGGGGTTGATCCAACCTCTCCCGACATTCACCTCGGTCACACGGTGGGACTCACCAAGTTGCGTCAGTTCCAGGAACTCGGGCATGAGGCGATCCTCATCATCGGCGATTTTACCGCCATGATCGGTGACCCGAGCGGTCGCTCAGCCACCCGCCCACATCTCTCGCACGAGCAGGTGCTGGAGCATGCGAAAACCTACCAGGAGCAGGCCTTCAAGATCCTCGATCCAGAGAAGACAACCGTTCGCTTCAATGGCGAATGGTTTCAGGCAATGAGCTTCGAGGATGTCATGCGGCTCAATAGCCGTGTCACCCTCCAGCAGATGCTTCAGCGTGAGGATTTCCGCGAGAGGATCGACAAGGGACTTCCGGTGCGCGCCCATGAGATTCAGTACCCGATCATGCAGGGATGGGATTCGGTCGTTATCCAAGCCGACGTGGAACTCGGCGGCACCGATCAGCTTTTCAATATCCTCGTCGGCCGTGATCTCCAGCATGAGGAGGGACAGCACCAGCAGGTCGCCATGATGCTCCCGATCCTTACCGGTCTCGATGGCACGCAGAAGATGAGTAAGAGCCTCGGTAACGCCGTGGGGGTTTCGGAACCATCGTCTGAGATGTTCGGCAAGCTGATGAGCATCTCTGACGAGCAGATGGCGGAGTACTACAGGCTGCTTCTCCACGAAGCGATTCCGGAGGGCGTGCATCCCATGGAGGCCAAGAAGTCGTTGGCGGAGCGCTTGACCGCCCGCTACCACACTGCGCCCGAGGCAGCCCATGCACGAGGGGAATTCGAGTTGCGATTCTCCAAGAAAGACCTCGAGTCAGCAGATCTCCCTGCCTACACCCCGGCAGGCGATCTCCCGCGCGATATTATTTCCATCGGTGCTGATGCCTTCGAACGAGTCCTTGGCATCAAGAAGTCCAAGGGTGATGTCAGGCGTCTTGTGGAAGGTGGGAGTGTCTCCTGGCGTGGCGAGAAAATCACCGATCCCAAGGCCACCCTTCCCTCCGGGGAGCCGGGTGTCCTGAAGCTCGACCGAAAGAACGCAGTTCGGATTGGTTAAGCACATGACCAATTGTTCTGTTACTTTTGATCAACGCGCCTGCTTCATTGCTGGCCCAGACAAATCAGGCACCACGCTCATGTGCGCACTCTTGGACGGGCACCCCTCGTTGGCCACCTTTCCGGAGGAGACCAACTACATGCGTACCGTGCTTCCCCGTATGGGGGATCAACCAATCAAGGTGCGCTTTGATTATCTGACCAAGGAGGGCCCCTCCCGACTTCTCTTTTCACCTACTCCTCACACAGACAACCGGTACGCTGATTTCCCTCGCGGAGAATATCTGGCTGCCTTTACCGAAGCTGTGGAGAGTCGCGATAATCACGGGAGGGATCTGATGGTCCTAATGATTGAGACCCTCCTCAAGGTGCGGAATATTTCACCGGAAAGCATCATCCGGTGGGTCGAAAAAACACCTGACAACGCCTACTGCATCCATCGGATTCAGGAGCATTTCCCAGATGCCAAAATTATTGTCATGATGAGGGATCCCAGAGGAAAGTTTGCGGCCCACCTGGATCTGATGCGCAAAAGCGGACAAAACTTTGCGGCCTTCAACAATATCCGGAACTGGCTTCAAACAGCCGCCCTTCTTAAGGGGGCTGATCCATTGCCCAAAAA
>Ga0007795_10000292_pt1 | contig 14842 bp, 10 predicted proteins | sample CryBogmetaGMA1M_FD_60369 | JGI IMG/M metagenome (GOLD analysis project Ga0007795, IMG submission 60369) | Freshwater microbial communities from Crystal Bog, Wisconsin, USA - MA1M | ecosystem: Environmental > Aquatic > Freshwater > Lake | place: Crystal Bog, Wisconsin, USA | collected 2009-07-06
GCGCCGGAGCAGGCCCGGGGGGAGACCGAGGCGATCGACCGCCGCTCCGACGTCTTCGGCTTGGGGTGCATGCTCTGCGAAATCCTCACCGGATCCCCGCCGTTTCGTAGCGACGGCCCCGCCGACGCTTGGCGCCGGGCCGCCACGGGGGACATCGCCGAGGCGATTGCGTGGCTCAAATCCTCCGGCGGCCCTGAGCCTGTGGTGCGGCTCGCCTGCCGCTGCCTCGCCGCCGATCGCGCCGCGAGGCCTGCCGATGCGGGGGCCGTCGTCGACGAACTCGTGGCTTACTTCGAGAGCGGACAGCGGCGCGCCGAGCAGCAACTCGTGCGGTTCTTCGATCTCTCGGTCGACCTCTTCTGCGTCGCCGGCCTCGACGGGTTTTTCCGCCGCGTCAACGACAACTTCTACCGCGTCTTGGGCTACGCCGAGTCGGAGCTGCTCGCGAAGCGGTTCGTCGACTTCGTCCATCCCGATGACCGCGAGGCGACCCTGACCGAGGTCAGCCGGTTGTCGCGCGGCGAGACGACGCTCCGCTTCCGCAACCGTTACCTCCGCGTCGACGGGGAGGCGGTGTGGCTCGAATGGAACGCCCGGGCTGTGCCCGACGAGGGGGTGATCTACGCGGTGGCGCGAGACGTGACCGAGCGGGTACGCTTGGAGAACGATCTCGCGAAGTCGCGGCGCGACGCGGATAACTTCATGGAGAACGCGATCGTCCCCCTCCACCGCGTCGACGAGCGCCTCGCCCGGTTGGAGGCGGAGCGGGACGCCCTGCGGCGCCGCCTGGCCGACCTCGAGCACGATGCACGGGGCCAGACTCCGGCATCGGCGACGACTGAGAAGGTGTCATGAGCGAGGGGCGAGCAGCGCCGCCGATGCTGATCGCCGTCGGCGGGATCTGCACGACGACGCTCTACCGGGTGCCTGAGGTGCCGGCCGTGCCGGGGAAGGTGCTTGCCACCGACGTCGCCGAGGTGGTCGACGGGATGGCCGTGTCGGCGGCGTGTGCGTTTGTTCGCCTCGGGGGGCAGGCGGCGGTGTGGGGGCGCGTCGGCGATGATCTCCGTGGCGCGGTGATGCGCCGCGAACTGGCCGCGGCGGGCCTCGATGTCAACTCGGTACGGAGCGTGCCGGGGGGACGATCGTCGATTGCCGTCAGCATCATCGATGCCCACGGAGACCGGCTCGTCGTTCCGTACCACGACGCGAGCCTCGAGCCTGCGGCCGACTGGCTCCCGCTCGAGCGGATCGCGAGCGCTGATTTCGTCCATGTCGACACCCGCTGGCCTGAGGGGGCCGCAGCGGCGCTCGCGGCGGCGCGGGCGGTCGGCATACCGGGAATGCTCGATGCCGACATTGCCCCTCATGGCGTTCTCGCTCGGCTCGTGCCCCTCTCGTCGCATGCCGTCTTCTCCGACGCCGGGCTCTTCCTCCACACCGGCATGAGCGATCTCGAAGCGGCGCTGCGGCATGTTGCCGCTGGGCATCCCGGGCATGTCGGCGCCAGTTGCGGCGCTTACGGCTATGCGTGGATCGAAGCCGGGGAGCTTTGCCGAGCACCGGCGCCGCACGTCGAGGTTGTCGACACGCTCGCTGCCGGAGATGTCTTTCATGGGGCGCTGGCCCTGCGGCTGGCAGAGGGAGCGACGATCGCGGAAGCCGCCCGCTTCGCCGTCATCGCCGCGTCGCTCAAGTGCACCCGCTTCGGTGGCCGGATGGGTTGCCCATCGCGCGGCGAAGTCGAGTGTCACCACGGTTGACAGGCTTCGAGCACCGGGCCTAGACTCCGCCGCGGGCCGTCCGTCGACTGTCGACAGGATCGCTTTTTAGGGGGTGGCTGAGCGGGACGAGGGGCTTTCATGAAGGTCGTGATTACCGACCGGTCGTTCGACGACATCGATCTCGAACGGGCGATTCTCGAGCGGGCCGGATGCACGGTCATCGATCCGCGCTCCAAGGATCCGGCCGTTCTCGCCGCTGCGGTGGCGGATGCCGATGCGGTGATCACGCAGTTTGCCCCGATCAATGCCGACGTCATCGCCGCGATGGGACGGGCGAAGGCGATCGTCCGCTACGGGATCGGCTACGACAACGTCGACTGCGAGGCGGCCAAAGCCCGCGGCATCCCCGTCTGCAACATCCCCGACTACTGCATCGACGAGGTCGCCGACCACACCCTCGCCTTCATCCTCGCCCTGACGCGGCAGGTTGTCCCTCATGCGACGAAGGTCCATGGCGGCGGCTGGGGGCTGGCCGCCGGCGTCGAGGGCTTCCGCACGCTCGCGTCGATGACCACAGGCGTCGTTGGCGCGGGGCGCATCGGTCGCGGCGTGATCCGCCGGCTCGTCGCCTTCGGCGGCCGGGTGCTCGTCAGCGATCCGGCGGTGGCCGAAGGCGCGATCCGTGAGCTCGGGGCGGAGCCGGCGACGCTTGATCGGCTTCTTGTGGAGAGCGATCTGATCACGCTCCATTGCCCGTCGCTCCCGCAGACGCGCGGCCTGATCGGCACCGCGAATCTGGCCCGGATGAAGCCGGGCGTGTTGATCGTCAATCTCTCTCGCGGCGATCTCGTCGATCCGGGGGCGCTTGTGACGGCGCTTGACTGCGGCCATGTCGCGGGCGCCGCGCTCGATGTCTTTGCCCCGGAGCCGATTCCTGCGGGCCACGGCATCCTCGGCCGCGCGAACGTGATCCTCGCGCCCCACATCGCGAGTGTCAGCCCGGCGGCGGTGAAGCGGCTGCGCTCGGGCGCCGCGGAACTTGCCGTGATGGCGATCCGTGGTGAGACGCTGCCGAGCGTCGTCAACGGCGTGGGCTCAGCCAAGCGAGGCTGACGGCACTCGATCTCCGGAGGATTCCCGCGCGGGACAACGTCGATGACGAGCGAGTATGCGAGGCCCATCCCCGTCGTGATGCTCTCGGCGTGGGTCGAGCAGGCGTTCGTCCGCGCCGGTCTCTCGGCGACCGACGCCAGCCATGCCGCCGAGCCGCTGGTTCTCTCCGACGCGATGGGGGTGTACACGCACGGCACGAAGCTCCTCCCCGGCTATCTGAGGAAGCTCGTGGCGCGGGGCTCGAAGCCCGACGCCCGGCCGCGGGTCGTCCGCCAGGGTCCAGGGTTTGCTGTCATTGATGGCGACGCTTCCCTCGGCCAGATCGGCTGCCGCCATGCGGTCGACGTGGCGCTCGAGAAGGCGAGGAATGTCGGTGTCGCCTACGTCGGCCTGCGGAACACCGGCCACATCGGCGCCGCCGGTGCCCAGGCCGTCCGCGCCGCGCGGGAGGGCTTCTTTGCGCTCGTCGTCGGCAACGACAGGCCGAGTGTCGCCGCCGCCGGATCGCGCGGGGCGGTGCTGGGAAGCAATCCGCTCGCCTGGGGAGCGCCTGTGCCAGGGGGGGATCCGATCTTCCTCGACATCGCCACCGCGGCCGTCGCTGGCGGGAAGGTGTATGCGGCCGTGGCCCGTGGCGAGCCGATTCCCTCCACCTGGCTGATCGACGAGCGCGGCCTGCCCACTGCCGACGGATCCTTGTATCCGCAGCACGCGAGTCTGGCGCCAATGGCAGGCCACAAGGGCTACGGGATCGGCGTCCTTGCCGAATGGCTCTCGGGGATTCTTGCCGGCGGCGCGGTAACGTCGCAGGTGGGGAGCTGGCTCTTCGATCCCCCTGGCAATCCGACGTTCCACAACGCCGGGTTCATTCTCTTCGACATCAGTGCAATCGCCGATCCCGAAGCCTATGCCACCTCGCTCGCCCGGTTCGCGGCCGAGGTCCGCGGGGCCGCGCCGGCCGAGGGATGCGATCGGGTTCGCCTCCCCGGGGATATCGAGTGGGAGCGCCATCGACAGAGTCTTGCCACCGGCATCGCGCTTCCCGCCGATGTGCAGGCGAAGCTTGCGGAGGCGGGCGAGATCGTCGATCTTGGTTTGGCTTGGTGAAGCGTTCGCCGTGGTGGTGGGGTGTGGGGGAATCCCGGGGGTGTTGCATGGTTTTTCGTAGGCGTCTGTGGGGTTTGCCGCTGCTGGCAATCTCCGGGCTGCTCGGTGGCATCGGTGTGCGGGCCGCCGATGAGGACGATCGGGTGCCGCCGGCGCTCGTGCTCGGGAGCTCGGTCGCCGTACCGCGCGACCAGGTCCGCGACCTCACGCTCACCATCGCCCCCGAGCTTCCCTGTGTCTGGCCGGCGGGGATGACGCCGATGGCAGTGATCCCCACCGCGACGTTCGGCCGCAGCGGCCGCCACCGCGACATGCTCGTCATCGACGAGCACACCGGCACGCAGTGGGATGCCCCCGCGCACTTCGTGCCGCCCCCCGACTCGGGCCTCCCCGGCGCCGGTCCGATGGGGCTGGTGACGGGCGAGAAGGTGCCGGTCTGGCAGTTCTGCGGCGAAGCATGCGTGATCGATGTCCGCCAGGGGCGCGACCGTGCCGAGAACGGATCGAGCGTGCTCGTCGGCCCGGAGATCGTGCGCGAATGGGAGATGACCCACCGCAGGCTCGGCCCCGGCGACGTCGTCCTCTTCCGCAGCGACTACACCGACGACTTCTACAAGCCGTTTCCCGAAGGAGAGCGATTCGTGGCGGCAGCCTTGAGAAAGGAAGCGCCGGGGTGGCCCGCCCCGACGGCCGCCACGATGGACTATCTTGCCGACCGCGGCGTCATGACCCTCGGCCTCGACGGGGCGAGCATGGGGCCGCTGCCGAACTTCGCCGTGGCGACCCACCAAGCCGGCGGCAAGCGCGGGATGGTGTGGGTGGAATGTGCCACGAACTTGGGGAGCCTGCCGACGACGGGGGCGTTCTTCGCGCTCTTGCCCGCCAAGCATGCCGGGGGCTCCGGGGGGGAGTGCCGGTGCGTGGCGATCACCGAGCCGACGCTCGCCGCCGAGCTTGTCGCGCGAGCGCGGGCCCACCGGGTTGTCGATCTCTCCGTGACGCTCGACGAGGATCTCCCGGTGGTTTGGCCGGGGCGCGGGCCAGGGGAGGAAGGGGGGCGGTACGTGAGCAAGGTGCTCAACAAGTTCGGTGCCGCCCGCGGCCCGTTCTTCGCCCTCACCCACCTCTTTGACAGCATGGCCGGCACCCATGTCGTGCTCCCGTCTTTTTCCCTGCCTGCCAACCGGGCCGAGCGCGAAGCGGCCGAGCCGGCGATCCTTGCACGGATCGCAGCGCACGAGGCCCGCTACGGCGCACTTCCAGCGGCGACGGTGCGGACGGAGTCGGCGGAGCTTTCGCAGCTGATGGGGCCGGCGCACGTCGTCGACGTTCGCGGGATGCGCGCGGCGGGAGGCTTCGACGCCGACAAGCCGGCCGGGCCGGTGATCAATCGGGCGTTTCTCGAGGAGCACGAAGCGACGCGGCCGTTCCTTCCGGGTGAGGTGGTGGTCTTCTGGTCGGGCTATTCCGACGATCGCTTCCAGCCGCTCCCGGCGGCCCCGGAGAAAGACGGGATGTTCGTCGCGCCGCTCGCCGGCGAAGCCGAGGGCTGGCCGCAGCCGACGCCGGAGGCGATCCTCTGGCTCGCGAAGCGCGGGATCCGCTGCCTCGGCACGGATGGGCCGACGCTCGGCGGCGTCGATGCCTCCGAGTCGCACTCCATCGACTGGGTGGCGGCCACGGCGGAGATGGCCGTCATCGAATATCTCACGAACGTCGGCGCGATCGTCGACAAAGATGCCTTCTTCCTCTTCGCGCCGGTGAAGATCGCCGGCACCCGCGGCGGCTACGGCCGGGCGATCGCCCTCGTCGGCGATTGATTCCCGGTGGCTGATTCCCGGCGATTGACAACCCCTCACGTCGGACACGGTTCCTCACACCCCTGACCCACCTCCGGAGAAGCCCTGATGCGGATCGTCCGCTTTGCGACCAAAGGCCACGAGCACCTCGGCAACGAACATGGCGACGGCCGCGTCACGCTCCTCGAGGGGGATCTGTTCGGTGAGCTCGTCGACACCGGGGAAGTGGTCCGCGTGGAGAAGCGGCTGGCGCCCGTCGAACCGCGTGACATCCTCTGCATCGGCCTCAATTACCGCCGCCATGCCGAGGAGGGGAAGCAGGCGATTCCCTCCCATCCGGTGCTGTTCATGAAGAACTCGGGCACCGTGCAGAATCCCGGCGATCCGATCGTCCTGCCACGCCGACTCGACAGCCGGGAGGTCGACTACGAATGCGAGCTGGCCGTCGTGATCGGGAAGACCTGCCACAACGTCAAGCGGGAGCACGCCCTCGAGCATGTCCTCGGTTACACCTGCGCCAACGACGTCAGTGCCCGCGACTGGCAGCGGCAGGGCGGGGGAGGGCAGTGGTGCCGCGGGAAGACGTTCGCCACCTTCTGCCCGCTCGGGCCGGTGCTCGTGACGCGCGACGAGATCGCCAATCCCAATGCCCTCAAGATCCGCACCCTCCTCAATGGCCGGGTGATGCAGGACTGGAGCACCGACGACATGATCTTCGACGTGCCGACGCTGATCGAGTTTCTTTCCGCCTCGTCGGTCCTTCGTCCAGGCACGGTGATCCTCACCGGCACGCCGCACGGCGTCGGCTTCGCCCACACCCCACCGGTGTTCCTCCGTGGCGGCGACTCGGTGTCGATCGAGATCGAGGGGATTGGCACGCTCACCAATCCCGTTGCCGAGGAGCAGGCGGAGCGGCTCACGGGCGTGTGAGGGGAGAGTTCGTTGGATGCAGCGAAGGAGGCGGAATGGACACGATGAGCGACGAATCAGCGATCGGGAGACGGACGCTTTCCAAGGTGGCGTGGCGGCTCGTGCCGTTCCTCGCGCTTCTCTATGTCTTCAACATCATCGACCGCTCGAACGTCGGATTTGCGCGGCTGAAGATGACCGAAGACCTCTCGCTTTCCAATGCCGTCATCGACCTCGGCTACGGCCTCTTTTACGTCGGCTATCTCCTCTTCGAGGTGCCGAGCAATCTGTTGCTGCGTCGCTTCGGGGCCCGGGCCTGGATCGCCCGGATTATGGTGACCTGGGGGTTCGTGTCGATGCTCACGGCCTTCGTCACCGGGCCGGGGAGCTACTACGGCGCCCGGATCCTCCTCGGTGTCGCGGAGGCGGGCTTCTTTCCCGGGATCATCTACTACCTGACGGCATGGTTCCCGGCGGCGAAGCGGGCCCGTGTCGTCGCCGGCTTCATGCTCGCGATCCCGATTTCGAACATCCTCGGCAATCCGATCTCCGGGGCCATCATGGATGGCTTCCAGGGGACGGGGGGCCTCGCCGGCTGGCAGTGGCTGTTCATCCTCGAGGGGATCCCGGCGATCCTCCTCGGCTTTTCCGTGCTCTGGTATCTCCCCGACGGCCCCCGCGACGCTGCCTGGCTTGCCGCCGACGAGCGCGACTGGCTCGAGCGCGAGATCGTGGCCGAAGTGGGCGTCCGGTCGAGTGTCGGGGGCCATGAAAAGCTCGGGGCGCTTGCCGACCCGCGGGTCTGGGTGCTGATCGCCCTCTACTTCAGTGTCGCCGTAGGCACGAATGTCACTGGCTCGTATCTCCCCAAGCTCGTCAAGGATTCCTTTGAGCCACTCCTTGCCAACAGTGACGGCACCTTCTGGAAGGTGGGGCTCCTCACGACGCTCCCGAGCATCCTCTCGGTGATCGCGATGGTGGTCGTCAGCCGGATCTCCGATTCGACCCGGTCGCGGTCGACGCTCATTGCTGGGTCGCTGACGGCTGCGGCGGTCGGCTGGTACTTTGCCTGGCAGGGGGGGGATCCGTGGACAAAGCTCGCTGGGCTGTGCGTGGCGCAGGCGGGAATGATGGCGGTTCTGCCGGTGTTCTGGGCGCTGCCGCCGCTGTTCCTCGGCGGCGTAGCGGCGGCGGCGGGGATCGCGCTGATCAACTCCGTGGCCAACATCGGCGGTATCATCGCTCCGTCGATGGTTGGCCGTTTCGGCATCGGGCCGCTGGTCGCCATCATGCTGTGGGGCGTCGTCATGGCGCTGATCGTGTGGCGCTCGCTCGAATGGCCGGCGCTGCGGGCAAGGAAGATTCTGGAGCACAACTCTCGTGGCTGACGGCCTGTTCGATCTCGAAGGAAAAGTGGCGGTGGTGTCGGGCGCCGCCAGCGGCCTGGGGCGGGCCAGTGCCATGGCGCTCGCCGCCCACGGCGCCACCGTCGTGATGCTCGATCGCGACGCCGCCGGCATGATGCGGACCGGCGAGGCGATCGCCGCCGGCGGCGGCACCGCCTTCGCCCGCGAGCATGATGTCTCGAGCCCGAAAGCTGCCGAGGAGCTTTTCGCCTGGCTCGATGGTGAGATTGGCCGGATCGATTGTCTCGCCAACATCGCCGGCGAGGGGATCCTCGCCGACCCCCGCGAACTGACAGTCGAGCAATTGCGGGAGGTGCTCGAAAATCTCGTCGTGGGCCGCTTCGCCCTCTGCCAGCAGGCGGGGCGGCGGATGCTGGCCGCGGGAAGCGGCTCGATTGTGAATACGGGGTCGCTGGCGAGCATGACGGCCCTTGGCCGCGGCCACATCGCCTACAGCATGGCGATGGGGGCCGTGGTGCAGATGACGCGAGAGCTTTCCACCGAATGGGCCGGCGGCGGGGTGCGTGTGAATGCGATCCTCCCGGCGCAGGTCCGCAATCCGTCGCTCGAAAAGCGGATCGCCGCCGATCCCGCCATCGAGCAGAAGTGGCTCTCGGGAATCCCCGCCGGCCGGCTCGGCCGTCCCGACGACATCCAAGGGCTGATCGTGTTTCTCGCCTCGGACTCGAGCGCTTGGATCACCGGGGCCTTGATCCCGATGGACGGCGGCAACATGGCCATGAACGCCGGCGGCAGCCGCGGCTTTTCATCGCCGACGTCCTGATTTCTTGGCTCGTCCGTCTTCGGCTCAACCGTGTCTGCATCCTCTTGTCGGGCCACCCTGATGACCACCTCTGCCGCTGCGTCCGACATCGACGTCCTCCTCGACCGCTTCCGGGCGATGCTCGTCATCCGTCTCACCGAAGAGGAACTCGCCCGCAGCCACACGCGCGGCCTCGTCCATGGCGCCTGCCACACCTCTGTCGGCCAGGAGGCGGTGGCCGTCGGCGTCTGCGGTCATCTCTCGAAGAGCGACACCGTCTTCAGCACCCACCGCGGCCATGGCCATGCCCTTGCCAAGGGGATGCCGCCGGCTGATCTGTGCGCCGAGCTGTTTGGCCGCGCGGCCGGCTGCTCGCGCGGTCGCGGCGGCTCGATGCACCTCTTCGCCCCCGAGATCGGGATGATGGGCACCAGCGGCATCGTCGGCCCCTGCATCCTCCAGGCCTGTGGGGCTGGCTATGCCGCCAAGCTCCAGAAGACCGGCGCCGTGGCCGTCGCCTTTTTTGGTGATGGCGCCGTCAACAACGCCGCCTTCCACGAGGGGCTCAACATGGCAGCGATCTGGAAGCTGCCGGTGCTCTTCGTCTGCGAAAACAACGGCTTCGCCACCGAAGTCCCCTTCAGTTATTCAAGCGGCATTCCCCAGGTTGGCCGTCGGGCCGCCTCCTATGGCCTCGCTGGCGTTGAGCTCGATGGCAACGATCTCGTCGCCGTCCATGCGGTGGCCCGCGAGGCGGTGGAGCGCGCGCGAGGGGGCGACGGGGCCACGCTCCTCGAATGCCGCACTTACCGCACCCGGGCCCATTCCGAAGGGATGGGCGACTTCACCTACCGCACCCGCGAGGAAGTCGACGCCTGGAAACAAAAATGCCCGATCGCCAAGCTCCGGGGTGTCCTCACGCAGCTTGGCGTTCCCGAGGGGGATCTGGCGGCGATCGAGTCCGACGTGCAGGGTGTCGTGACGCAAGCACGGGCCGCGGCCGAGGCGAGCCCGACGCCTGTGCCGGCCACCGCGCTCGAGGATGTCTATGCGGTCACCGAGCCCTCGGGGCCGGTTCCAGCGCAGGCGCACGGCGTCACCACCGATGGCGCTCCGCGGACCTGGGCGCAGGGGACGCTGCAGGCGCTCGACGAGGCGATGGCGGCCGATCCGTCGATCTTCGTGATGGGGGAGGGGATCGGCGTTCGTGGCGGCAACTTCGCCACGACGACGGGCCTGTTTTCCAAGTACGGCCCCGAGCGCCTTTGCGACACGCCGATCTGCGAGCGCGGCTTCGTCGGGCTCGCCTGCGGCGCGGCGATGGCGGGCGCCCGGCCCGTCATCGACTTCATGTTTGCCGACTTCGTCCTCGACTCCTTCGGCGAGATCGTCAACCAAATCGCCAAGATGCGCTACATGTCGAGCGGCCGACTGAAGATGCCGGTGATCCTGCGGGGCTGCATCGGCATCGGCCACTGTGCCGCCACCCATCATTCGGGGAGCTACTACGGGATGCTTGCCCAGGTGCCGGGGCTACGGGTTGTCGTCCCGTCCAACGCCGCCGACGCCAAGGGGCTGTTTACGCACTCGCTCCGCGGCAGCGATCCGGTTCTGTTCCTCGAGCACCGTGAATTGATGGGGCTCAAAACCCCGGTGCCCGACGGGCCGTACGACATTCCCTTCGGCGTCGCCAACGTCGTCCGCCGTGGCCGTCATGTCACGGTGGTCGCGCTCGCCCGAATGGTGCAACTCGTGTCGAGCGTCTGCGATCGGCTCGCGGCCGAGGGAATCGAAGTTGAGCTGATCGACCCGCGGACGGTCTCGCCGCTCGATACCGCGACGATCCTTGCCTCGGTTGAGAGGACCGGTCGGCTGCTCGTCGTCGACGAGCCGCCGGCGTCGTGTGGCTTCTCCGCCGAGGTCGCCGCCCGCGTCGCCGACGAGGGGTTTGATTTCCTCGATGCTCCGATCCGCCGGCTTACCGGAGCCTTCGTGCCGACGCCCTATGCTCCGTCGCTCGAAGCGGTCGTCGTGCCGAATGCCGACGATTGCCTGGCCGCGATCCGGGCGCTTGTCGCCGAGTAAAGAAGAAAACCATGGCCAACGACATCCGCATCCCACGTCTCGGTTGGTCAATGGAGGAGGGGACGTTCGTACGCTGGTTGAAGGCGCAAGGCGACCGGGTGAAGCCGAGCGAGCCCCTCTTCGAACTCGAAGGTGAGAAGTCGGTTGAGCCGGTGGAGTCGATCGACGGCGGCATTCTTCATGTGCCGGCCGACGCCCCGGGGGAAGGGGCCGTCGTAAAAGTCGGCACGCTCATCGGCTGGCTCCTCGCCGACGGCGAAGCGCCGCCTGTCTATGCACCCGAGGCGACGCCGGCTCCCGCGGCGGCCCCGGCCGCAGCGCCAAGCCATCCCGCTCCCGTTGCGGCCGCCGCAGCCCCAGCGTCACGATCGCCACCGGCTCCCCGTCCGACCGGCCCGGTCGGCGGCCCGACCTCGCCGACGATCCGCCGCCTCGCGCGAGAATTGGGGGTCGATGTGGCGACGGTCGCCGGCTCCGGCCGCGCCGGACGGATCATGGCAGACGACGTTTTTCATGTCGCCGTGGCAGGCGTTGGGCAGGGGACCGCGGGCGCTGCTTACGGCCGCAGGGCTTCGACGCCGCGGGCCCGGGCGACGGCTGCGCGCTTGGGCGTCGACTGGGCGCTGCTCCCCGGCAGCGGCCGGGGGGGACGGGTGCGCGAGGCGGATGTCCTCGGGGCGGCGGCTAGGCTTGCGCCGGCCGCAGAGCGCCCTGCTCCGTCGCGCCTCGCCGGCCTGCCGAAGCGCCGGCGGACGATCGCCGAGCGGATGCTCGCAAGCCAAGCTGAAAACGCCCCGGTCACGCTCCATACCCGGGCCGATGTCACGGCGCTTGCCGCGCTTCGCAGTCGGCTCAAGTTCGCCGGCACGCTCCCTGTTCCCGCCTACACCGATCTCCTGGCCAAGCTCGTCGCCGACGTGCTCCTGCGGCATCCGAGCCTGGCCGGCTGCTGGGACGCCTCCGGGGCGCTTGTCTATCCCGATGAGAAGAGCCTTCACATCGGGATCGCCGTCGACACCGAGGCCGGGCTCCTCGTGCCGGTCGTTCGCGACGTCGGCAGGCGGACGCTCGAGGAGATCACGGCTGAGTCACGCGAGCTGATTGAAAAAGCCCGCGCTCAAAAGCTTCCCGCTGCGGCGATGGAGGGGGGCGTGTTCACGATCACGAATCTCGGCGGCTTTGGAATTGATGAGTTCACGCCGATCATCAACGGCCCGCAGACGGCGATTCTCGGCGTGGGGGCGATCCGCCGCGAGCCGGTCGTCCTCCGGGATGCGGGCGGCGTCGAATCGATCGCGATCCGCGACCTGATGACGCTCTCGCTGACCTTCGACCACTGCCGCGTCGACGGCGGCCCCGCCGCCCGGTTCCTCGATGACCTCCGCCGGGCGATCGAATCGCCGGAGTCGGTGGTCGCCTGAAGGCGCGGCCGGCCGACATCCGGCGATTCTGATCCGATGTCAAAGCCGAAGGATGTCGGCAGCGCTACCGCCGTCACTCCGCGGCGGCTTCGAAGCCGCGTTTCCGCATCAGCGCCCCCGTCCCCGGATCCTTGCCGCGGAAGGCCCGGTAGCCGTCGGCCGGATCGATGGTATTGCCGACCGAGAAGACGTGGTCCTTGAGTCGCTTGGCCACGGCCGGATCCCACGGGCCCGCAGCCTCGGTGAAGGCTTCCCAGGCGTCGGCGGTGAGGACGTCGCTCCACAGATAGCTGTAGTAGGCCGCTGAATAGCCGTCGCCCGAGAAGACGTGGTTGAAGTGGGGCGTGCGGTGGCGCATGACGATCTCCCGCGGCATCCCCAAGGCTGCGAGCGTGTCGCGCTCGAACGCGTCGGGGTCGGCCGTCGGCGTGGAGAGATGGAGCTTCATGTCGACCAGGGCACTGGCGAGAAACTCGACCGTCTTGAAGCCACGATTGAACGTCTCCGCCTTCTTGATCTTTGCCACGAGCGCCTCGGGGATCGGCTTCCCCGTCTCCACGTGGAGGGCGTACCCCGAAAGGATTTCGGGAGTGGGGAGCCAGTGCTCGAGGAGCTGGGAGGGAAACTCGACATAGTCGCGGGCCACGCTCGTGCCGGAGAGTGACGGATAGCTGACGTTTGAGCAGAGCCCGTGAAGGGCATGGCCAAACTCATGGAAGAGGGTTGTCGCGTCTTCCCAGGAGATCGTCGTCGGCTCCCCCGGGGGTGCCTTCACGAAGTTGGAATTGTTGGAGACGATCGTCGTCATCTCGCCGTCGAAGCGTTCCTGGTTGCGATAGGCGTTCATCCACGCCCCCGAGCGCTTCCCACGACGGGCGTAGGGATCGAAGTACCACAGTCCCACGTGCTTGCCCGCGCCATCTTTTACTTCCCACACCTTCACATCGGGGTGGAAGACGGGCACAGACCTTTCAGGTACCGGCGTGAAGTGGAGATCGAAGAGCTTCGCGGCGGTGTCAAACATCCCTTCGCGGAGCTTGTCGACCTGGAGGTAGGGGACGATCTCCGCTTCGTCGAGGTCGTAGAGCTTCTTCCGCACCTTCTCGGCGTAGTAGCGGTAATCCCAGGGCTCGATCGTGAGCTTCGTCCCTTCGGCGTCAGCGATCGCCTGCATGTCGGCCACTTCTTGCTTCACTTCGGCCACGGCCGGCCCCCACACCTCCTCCATCAGCGCCATGGCCCGCTCGGGGGTTTTGGCCATCGAGTTTTCCAGCCGCCAATGGGCGTGGGTGGCATGGCCGAGGAGGCGGGCGCGGCGAGCGCGGAGCTCGAGAATCTGGCGGATCGTGGTGTTGTTGTCTGTGGCGCCGCCGCCGTCGCCGCGGCTGACGAACATTTCAAACACCTTGCGGCGTCCTTCGCGATCGTCGGCATAGGTGAGGAACGGCTCGACACTCGAGCGGGTGTTTTGGATTGCCCACCTCCCTTTGTGGCCACGGGCGTCGGCGGCCGCGGCGGCGGCCGTCACTTGCGCTTCTGGCAGCCCTCTGAGCCCGGCGGCGTCGTCGATGATCACGAGACTGTCGTTCTCATCTTTGAGGACGTTTTGGGAAAACTTCGTGGAGAGCGTGGCGAGCTCTTGATTGATCGCCGCCATCTCCTTCTTCGCTTCCGTGTCGAGCGCCGCGCCGCCGCGGACGAAGTCGGTGTACACGAGCCAGGCAAGGCGCTGCTGTTCTGGAGTGAGCCCCGACGTGGTCCGGGCGTCGTAGACCGCCTTGATGCGGTCGAAGAGTTTTTGATTCTGGAAGATTCGGTCGACAAGGTCCGCCAGCTTCGGCGCCATCTCCCGCTCGACTTTCTGGACGGCGTCATCGGAGAGATTGCCCCCCCAGATGCCGTAGATCGTCTGGACGCGCTCGAAGTCGCGCGTCGCTTTCTCGAGCGGCTCAATCGTGTTGGCAAACGTCGGCGCGGCCGGGTCAGCGGCGATTCTTGCGACGGCGTCGAGCTCCGTGGCGATCGCGACCTCGAGCGCCGGGCCGAGGTCCTCGACGCGAACCTTGTCGAACGGCGGCACTCCGCCGTAGGGGCCAGTCCAGGGACGGTTGATCGGCGTCGGTTCGGTGGCGAGTGTCATCGGATGGGGGAGGCACGGGAGCCATGCCGCCAGCAGGAGCCGTGCGAAAGCCCTCGATCGGGAACTCGATCGGAAGCTGCCGGAAGGCTGGACGGAACGCTTCATGTGCCGGTTGTCCTCAGGACCTGAAGGAAGGGAAAGGAAAGGGCCTCAAGATCATAGCCGCTGCGAGCGAGGCTGCCGTCTGCCCCGTGTCGGTTCCCCGCTGCGCAATGCCCGTGACGCCCCGTGCTTCGCCACGCTAGGATTTGAGAGACACAGGTACAGGTGATGAACACCAAGGAGGACGCATGTCTGATTCATCGCCGCCATCGGGCGCCGAGCCGGTGACGCGTGACGCCCTCAGGGCGATGGTCGCTCGGGCCACCGCCTATC
>Ga0007795_10000294_pt1 | contig 14834 bp, 14 predicted proteins | sample CryBogmetaGMA1M_FD_60369 | JGI IMG/M metagenome (GOLD analysis project Ga0007795, IMG submission 60369) | Freshwater microbial communities from Crystal Bog, Wisconsin, USA - MA1M | ecosystem: Environmental > Aquatic > Freshwater > Lake | place: Crystal Bog, Wisconsin, USA | collected 2009-07-06
GCGGACCGAGGCTCTAGATGGTCATGACGACCGCTGCCACTGACACGGCTGTTGCGACGGCGGCGGCTGAGGCTGCGAGCCTGGAGCCGCTGATTCGCTGCGAATCGCTTGCCAAGCGCTATGAGGTCGGTGGCGGGACGGTGCATGCACTGCGCGAACTGAGCCTGTCGGTGATGCCGGGCGAATTCGTCGCGGTGATGGGTCCCAGTGGCTCGGGCAAGTCCACCTTCATGAATCTCGTGGGTTGCCTCGATCAGCCCACCAGCGGTCGTTACTGGCTGGGCGGCGAGGCAGTCGATTCGCTCAATCGTGACGCGCTCGCGGCGATCCGCAATCGTCGCATCGGTTTTGTGTTTCAGCAGTTCAATCTGCTGCCGCGAACCACGGCACTCGACAATGTCGAGTTGCCTCTGCTCTATGCCGGTGTGCCGCGTGTCGAACGACATGCCCGCGCCTTGAGGCGACTTCAGCAGGTCGGCCTTGGCGAGCGCATCGATCACCATCCGGCGCAGCTCTCAGGCGGTCAGCAGCAGCGCGTGGCGATTGCGCGTGCGCTGGTCAACGATCCCTCGCTCATTCTTGCCGACGAGCCGACTGGTGCGCTCGATTCGCGCACCAGCATCGAGGTGATGGCGCTGTTGCAGTCGCTCAACCGCGAAGGCATCACCATCGTGCTGGTGACCCACGAGGCCGATGTCGCAGCTTTTGCCTCGCGCATCATCAGTTTTCGCGATGGCCGGGTGGTTCGCGATATCGTCAATCCGCCGCTCGACGCTGCGAGTGCCCTGGCCGCACTCGAGCCGGTCTCCGACTGATCCTGTCCGACACGGCGAGCACCATGGACATCCTTTCCACCTTCCGGATCGCCCTGCTGGCCCTTCGCACCAACGCCCTGCGTTCGGCACTCACCATGCTGGGCATCATCATCGGTGTGGCGGCGGTGATCGCGATGATCGCGGTCGGCAAGGGTGCGCAGTCACGGGTCGAGGAGCAGGTGCGCAGCCTCGGTGCGAATGTGATGGTGGTCTATCCCTCGTCGCAGAACAGCGGTGGCGTGCGCAGCGGCAGCGGCGGCATCCAGACGCTGACCGAAGACGATGCCCGGGCGGTCGCACTCGAAGTGCCCGAGATCATGTTCGCAGCGCCCACTCACCGTGCCTCGGGGCAGGTGGTCTTTGGCAATCAGAACTGGTTTGCTGCGGTCTATGGCGTCAACAACGATTTCTTCGATGTGCGCGAATGGCCGCTGGTCGCCGGGCGGCCCTTCGAGGCCGGCGAGATCGCCAGCTCGGGCAAGGTGATCATCCTCGGGCAGACGGTGGCGCGCCAGCTCTTCGGTGAAGACACGCCCTTCGAGGACATGATCGATCGTGTGGTGAGGCTTCGCAAAGTGCCGCTCACCGTCATTGGTGTGGCCGAGCGCAAGGGGCAGAGTGCGGTCGGTCAGGATCAGGACGATGCGGTCTTCGTGCCGCTGTCGACGGCGCGTACGCGGCTTTTCGGCGTGGTGCAGGGCAAGCTTCGCCGCATCAATTCGATCTGGATCAAGGTCTCGCCGGGGCAGGATATGAAGTCGGCTGAAGACGGCACCCGCAATCTGCTGCGCCAGCGCCATCGGCTGGCCGCCGGTCAGGAAGATGACTTCACGCTGCGTAATCTCACCGAGATCATGCAGGCCCAGGAGGCGGCGAGCCGCGCCATGACCGCGCTGCTGGCGGCGATCGCCTCGGTCAGCCTGCTGGTCGGTGGCATCGGCATCATGAACATCATGCTGGTGTCGGTCACCGAACGCACCCGCGAGATCGGCCTGCGCATGGCGGTGGGTGCGCGCGGCGGCGACATCCTGTCTCAGTTTCTGGTCGAGGCGGTGACGCTGTCGTGCATTGGCGGTGCGATCGGCGTCGCGCTCGGGGTTTTTGCGGCCGAGATGGTCGGCAAGTCCGCCGAATGGCGCATCGAGATTCAGCCGCCGGCGATCTTGCTGGCCTTCGGGTCGGCTGCGCTCATCGGCATTTTCTTCGGCTTTTATCCGGCGCGAAAAGCCTCGCAGCTCGAGCCGATCGACGCCCTTCGATACGAGTGACATGAACGCACCCGTGATTCCCAATGTGCTCTCGGTGGCCGGTATCGATCCTTCCGGTGGTGCAGGGCTGTATGCCGATCTCAAGGCTTTCGCCGCCTTCGGCGCCTACGGTTGCGGTGTCGTCACCGCGCTGACCGCCCAGAATTCGCAGATCGTGAGTGGCATTCATGCGCCACCACCCGAATTCGTGCGACTGCAACTCGATACGCTGTTTGCCGATGTGCGCATCGACGCCGCCAAGACCGGCATGCTGGCCACAGCCGCGATCGTGCGCGCGGTCGCCGAAGGGCTGGCGGTGCAGCGCACGCAGGGCAAGCTCGCGCATCTGGTGGTCGATACCGTCATGCTCTCGAAAAGTGGCGACGCGCTGCTCACCCGCGACGCCATCGCGTTGCTGATCGAGGCGGTGCTGCCGCTGGCCACGATGATGACGCCCAATCTGCCTGAAGCCGGCGCGCTGCTTCGATCGAGTCCGCCCGACAGTCTTCGCGAGATGCAGCGCGCCGCCGAGCGGCTGCGCCGTCTGCTGCCCGACAGCGGCCAGTGCTGGGTGCTCCTCAAGGGCGGACATCTGCCGGGTGATGCGGTCGATCTGCTGCATGACGGTGATCGCATGATCGAGTTCTCCGCGCCCCGTATTGACACCCTCAATACCCACGGCACCGGCTGCTCCTTGTCGGCCGCGATTGCTGCGCTGCTGCCGCGCACCAAGGTGCCCGATGCGGTCGATCAGGCCAAGCGCTGGCTGACGCAGGCCATTAGTCGCTCAGGCGAACTGACGGTCGGGCAGGGCCATGGGCCGGTGCATCACTTCCACCACCTCTGGTCGCGCTAGAACCCGGTACCATCGCGGCAATCTGATTCCTTCAGCGCACGGCCTGCCCGTGCCACCTCCCTCCCGATGGAAGCACTTCACGCACTGCCGCTGCTGGTCAAGGCAGCCATTCTCGGCATTGTCGAGGGCCTCACCGAGTTTTTGCCGATCTCCAGCACCGGCCATCTGATCCTGGTCGGCAGCCTGCTCGGCTGGCATGACGACAAGGCCAAGGTCTTCGACATCGCGATCCAGACCGGTGCGATGGCCTCGGTCATCTGGTATTTCCGGGCTCGCATCACCCGGGTGCTAGGTGGCCTGGCCACCGATCCGGCGGCCCGCCGTTTCGCGCTCAATATCCTGATCGGCTTTTTGCCGGCTGCCATCCTCGGTGTGCTCTTTGCGAAAAAAATCAAATCGGTGCTGTTTGCGCCGGTGCCGGTCGCCATCGCCTTCGTGGTCGGCGGCCTGATCATTCTCTGGGTCGAGCGCCGGGCGCGACTGGGCGGCATGCGGGCCCGGATCGACGATATCGACGCGATGACCTGGGTTGATGCGCTCAAGCTCGGGCTGGCGCAGGCCGTCGCACTCATCCCCGGCACCAGCCGCTCAGGGGCCACCATCATCGGTGGGATGCTCTTTGGCCTGTCGCGGCGAGCGGCGACCGAGTTCTCGTTTTTTCTCGCGATCCCGACCCTGATCGGCGCCGGTGTGTACGACACCTGGAAATACCGCGCCCTGCTGAGCGCGGACGACCTGCCGCTCTTTGCAGTCGGCTTGCTCACCGCGTTTTTCAGCGCACTGTTGGTGGTCCACTGGCTGATCCGCTATGTCTCGCGCCATGATTTCGTGCCGTTTGCCTGGTATCGCATTGTCTTTGGTCTGCTGCTGCTGCTCACCGCCTGGACCGGCGTGATCGACTGGTCGGTGGGCTGACCGATCCGATGTTCTCGATCCTGATCCCGACCTGGAACAACCTGGCTTATCTGCAGCTTGCGGTGGCCAGCATCCGCCGTCATTCGGCCCATGCCCATCAGATCATCGTGCATGTCAACGACGGCAGCGACGGCTCGCTTGCGTGGGTGCGCGAGCAGGGGCTCACTCATACGCATTCAGCGCAGAACATCGGGATCTGCCTTGCGGTCAACGAATCAGCCACCCATGCCGAGCATGATCTGATCGTCTATCTCAATGATGACATGGTGGTCTGCCCGGGCTGGGACACGCGTTTGCTTGCGCGAATTGCCGCGCTGCCGACGCGCCTCTTCATGGTCTCCGGGACGATGATCGAGCCGCGCGAGACCGGCAATGCCTGCGTGGTCGTGGCCGACTTCGGCGACAGCGCCGAGTCCTTTCGCGAGGTCGAACTGCTGGCCGCGCTGCCGGGTCTGGCGCGACCCGACTGGGCGGGCGCCACCTGGCCGCCCACTGTGGTCCATCGCGATGTCTGGTTTCAGGTCGGCGGCTACAGCAACGAGTTTTCGCCGGGCATGAGCAGCGACAACGACTTTTCGATGAAGCTCTGGCAGGCAGGCTGCCGGCATTTCATCGGTGTCGGCGATGCGCTGGTCTATCACTTTCAGTGCAAGTCGACAGGCAAGGTGGTCAAGAACGACGGCAGGCGACAATTCCTCCAGAAATGGTCACTCAGCCAACGCAGCTTCGATCGCTATTACCTTCGTCGGGGTCAGGCCTTGCCCGACGGCGACGGCGCGGTGCCCGAGCCTCAGGCCACGCTCGGCTTGAGCCTGGCGAAAATCAAGGATGGCCTGAAGCGACGGTTCCGGCTGTGAGCGCTGCACTCGATGTGCTGCAGCGGGTCTTCGGCTACCCCTCCTTTCGCGATCCCCAGCAGGACATCGTCGAACACCTGATTGCCGGGCAAGATGCGCTGGTGCTGATGCCCACCGGCGCCGGCAAGTCGCTGTGCTATCAGGTCCCGTCGCTGGTCAGAAGCGGGATGGGCGTGGTGGTCTCGCCGCTGATTGCCCTCATGCAGGATCAGGTCGATGCGCTGCGCGAAAACGGCGTGCGCGCCGAATACCTCAACTCCACACTCAGCCTCGATGAAACGCGCCGGGTCGAGCGCGCGATGCGGGCAGGCGAGATCGACCTGCTCTATGTGGCGCCCGAGCGGCTGCTCACCGATCGCTGCCTCGAGCTGCTTGCGGCCAGTCGCATCGCGCTCTTTGCAATCGACGAGGCCCACTGCGTCTCGCAGTGGGGCCATGATTTCCGTCCGGAATATCTCGGCCTGTCGGTCCTGCACGATCGCTTTGCCGACATTCCTCGCATTGCGCTCACCGCCACCGCTGATGCCCAGACCCGACATGAAATCCGCGAGCGCCTGGCACTGCAGGATGCGCGCGAGTTCGTCTCCAGTTTCGACCGCCCCAACATCCGCTACAGCATTGTCGTCAAGGATGAGCCGCGTCGTCAGCTGCTCGCCTTTCTGGCCGAGTTCGCGGGCGAGGCCGGCATCGTCTACTGCGCCACCCGCAAGCGGGTTGACGACACTGCCGGCTGGCTGCTCGAGCAGGGTTTCGATGCGCTGCCCTATCACGCGGGCATGGGCACCGCCGATCGTGCCCGCAATCAGTCGCGGTTCCTGCGCGAAGACGGCGTGGTCATGGTCGCCACGCTTGCCTTTGGCATGGGGATCGACAAGCCCGACGTCCGTTTTGTGGCCCACCTCGATATGCCCAAGAGCGTCGAGGGCTACTACCAGGAGACCGGCCGGGCGGGGCGCGACGGGCTGCCGGCGAGGGTCTGGATGGCCTACGGTTTGCAGGACGTCGTCAACAACCGACGGCTGATCGACGAGTCACCGGCCGACGATGAGCACAAGCGCGCGTCGCGCCAGAAGCTCGATGCCATGGTCGCGCTGGCCGAGGCCGATGATTGCCGACGCGTGCGTCTTTTGCGCTATTTCGGTGAAGACAGCCGGGCCTGCGGCAACTGCGACAACTGCCTGTATCCGCCCGAGCGCTGGGATGCAAGCGACCCGGCACGCCGACTGCTGTCTTGCATCTATCGGATTCGCCAGACCGGCGGCATCGCCTATGGCGGCCACTATGTGATCGATGTGCTTCGCGGTGAGCGAAACGACCGGGTGATCGAGCGGGGTCACGATCGACTGTCCACCTTCGGCATTGGTGGCGACCTTGATGCTGCGGCCTGGCAGACCTTGCTGCGCCAGCTGGTGGCCCGCGGCCTGATCAATGTTGCGCACGATCGCTTCGGTGTGCTCGAACTCACCGATGCCTCGAGACCGGTTCTGCGCGGCGAGGAGGCGGTGCTGCTGGCCCGCGCAAACTTCGAACGGGCGCCGCGTACCCGCAAGGCCAAGCCGCGCGCAGCCGGATCGACCGCGGCGGCGACCGCCTCGGCGATCGGCCTCGATGCGCAGGCTGCAGCCCGTTTTGCGCAATTGAGGGTCTGGCGGCTCGATACCGCCCGTGCGCAGGGCGTGCCGCCTTATGTGATCTTTCACGATGCCCATCTCGCCGAGATCGCACGCCATGCGCCAGTCGATCTTGATGCGCTGCGTCAAATTCCGGGCGTCGGTGCGACCAAGCTCGAGCGCTACGGGAAAGCCCTGCTGGCTGCGCTGGAAGGCGGCTGAAGCCTTCGGAAACGCCTCGCTGGTCATCGGTCATTGTCAATACCGGGGTTGTCGGCGCTCGCCCAGCGCCGCCGTTGCGCTGCCGTTAGTGACCTGTCATCCCCTCAAAGTGTGACGAAATTGTCATGGCGGTGTAAAATGCTGCAGTGCGAGTTCAAAAGAGCAGGGTTCGCGTTGATTCGTTCCTTGCGATAGGGCTCATTAGCGGAGGTTCATCATGGAAAACATTCTTCTGGTTCTTGACGACGATCTTCTGTCAGTGGCCCGTGCCCTGGCTGACGCGATTTCGTCCTGGATTTTCTAGCTTCCGGCGACCGGCACCTGCCGGCTCGCGTTGCCCGGCTGATCGCGGGCGAGGTATCCTCGCCGCTTCGAGAAAGAAGCGGACGAGACCCATGGACCTCAATTATTCCCCCGAAGAACTGGCCTTTCGCGATCAGGTTCGCGGCTGGCTGAAAGCCAATCTGCCCGAAGACCTTCGCCGCAAAAACGCCGACGGCGGACATCTCGGCAAGGAGGATCTGCTGCGCTGGCACAAGATTCTGGCCAAACAGGGTTGGGTCGCACCGGCTTGGCCGAAAGAATGGGGCGGGCCCGACTGGAACGCGACTCAGCGCTACATCTTCGAAGAAGAGTGTGGCCTGGCCGGTACGCCGCAGATTGTCGCCTTCGGCGTCGTGATGTGCGCGCAGGTCCTGCTCAAGTTCGGCTCCGAAGCGCAGAAAAAGCAGCATCTGCCCGGCATCTACAACGGCGACGTCTTCTGGGTCCAGGGTTACTCCGAACCCGGCTCGGGCTCCGACCTGGCCTCGCTCAAGACCCGCGCCGATCGCAAGGGCGACAAGTATGTGGTCAATGGCCAGAAGATCTGGACCTCGCTGGGTCAGTACGGTGACTGGATCTTCTGTCTGGTGCGAACCAATTTCGACACGAAGATCCGCCAGGAAGGCATCAGTTTTCTGCTGATCGACATGAAAACGCCCGGCATCACCGTGCGTCCGCTGATCCTCATGGACGGCGGCCACGAGGTGAACGAGGTGTTCTTCGACAATGTCGAGGTACCGGTCGAAAATCTGGTCCATGAAGAAGGCAAGGGCTGGACGGTGGCCAAATATCTGCTCGGCCATGAGCGTCTGAATACCGGCCGCATCGGTGCCTCCAAGCGCGAGCTTGCGCGGCTCAAGGCCTTCGCCGCCAAGCAGCTCGACGCCGATGGCCGATCGATGATGGATGACCCGCGGTTTCGCGACAAGCTCACCCGCGTCGAGGTCGAGCTGATGGCGCTCGAGATCACCAACCTGCGCTTTCTTGACGCGATGCGGGGCGGTCGTCCGCCGGGTGCGGATGTCTCGATGCTCAAGATTCGCGGCACAGAGATCCAGCAGGCCCTGACCGAACTGATGATGCAGGCGGCCGGCCCGATGGCAGTGCCTTTCAAGGCGGTTGGCGAGTCGCTTGCCGGCGAGTTCGATGCCTTGACCGCCGGCCTTGCGGCGCGCTATGCCAACTATCGCAAGACCAGCATCTATGCCGGATCCAACGAGATCCAGCGCAACATTATTGCCAAGGCAACCCTGGGCCTCTGAACATGAATTTCGAACTCAGCGAAGAACAGCGGCTCATGGCCGAATCGGTCGGACGATTCCTGTCCGGTCACTACGATTTTGAACAGCGCAAGCAGATCATCCGCTCGGACGCAGGCGCAAGCGACGCGGTCTGGAAGCAACTCGCCGACATGGGCGTGCTGTCGATCCCTTTCTCGGAGGCCGCAGGTGGCTTCGGCGGCGGTGCCATCGACATGATGAGCGCGATGCAGTCGATCGGGCAGTCGCTGGTCGTCGAGCCGGTACTGGCCACGGTGCTGGCGGCGCGCCTCATTGATCGTTCCGGCAGCACCGCACAAAAGACCGAAATCGTTTCGGCAGTGGTCGACGGCTCGCGCAAGCTCGCCTTTGCCCATCTCGAAGACACTGCCCGCTATCGGGTCTCGCACGTGGCGCTCACCGCGTCCCGCGCGGCGGACGGCTGGGTCCTCCATGGCTTGAAGCGGGTCGTCGTCGGCGCAACGCTGGCCGACCTGTTGCTTGTCTCGGCGCGCACCTCGGGCAAGCCCGGCGACGCTCAGGGCATTTCCCTGTTCGTGGTGTCGCCGAATGCCAAGGGCGTCTCGATGACCGGTTATCGCACGCTCGACAATCAGCGGGGTGCTGATATCCGCTTCGATGGCGTGACGGTCGGGGCCGATGCGATGGTGGGCGCCGAGGGTGCAGCACTGCCGGTCATCGATGAAGCCTTCGATTTCGCGACCGCGTTGCTGTGCTCCGAGGCAGTCGGTGCGATGCAGTTTGCCAACGACACGACGCTCGAATACCTCAAGACCCGCAAGCAGTTTGGTGCCCCGATCGGTTCCTTCCAGGCGCTTCAGCATCGCATGGTCGAGATGTTCGTGAGCACCGAGCAGGCCCGTTCGATGAGCTATCTGGCGGCCTCAAAGGTCGACACCACCACCGATCCGGTCGAACGCGCTCGCATCATTTCAGCTGCCAAGATCAAGATTGCCGATGCCTGCCGTCAGGTCTCGCAAGAGTCGATCCAGTTGCACGGTGGCATGGGCATGACCGAGGAGATGAAGGTCTCGCACACTTTCCGGCGCCTGACCATGATTGCGCAGCAGTTTGGCGACGTTGATTCACATCTGGCGCGATTCGCGGCGCTGGATCACTGACCCGGCTTGTCGATCAGCACAAAAAAGGCCCGGTGTTCCGGGCCTTTTTCATTATTGCGCGATCGTGCCTTGCGAGCCGGAGATCGGCCTGGGCTCAGAACAGATGGCGAAGACCCAGGGCAGCGCGATTTGCAGTGCCGTAGGAGTAGGGCAGGGCCGCCGTACCCGAGCCGGCCCACTTTGTGTCGCCTTCCTGGCCGAACGCCACATAGACGTCGGTGCGCTTGGACAGCGGATAGTCGTAGGTGATGCCGAACAGGTTTTGCGCTTTGAGGTTCTTGTAGTTGTTCGGGTCCTTGTAGACATAGCTGCCGTAGAGCACGCCCGCACCCAGGCCGATACGACCGCTCACCATGATGAAGTCGGTATTGGCCGAGGTATCGGCAACCACGCCGTTCTTGATGTTGTTGTCCGAGCTGGTCACGCCGGTCCCCAGGCTGGACACCAGGTAGGTAACACCGATCTGCCCGGTCTTGCTGAAACGCCAGGCGCCACCGGCACCCCACTCGACCCGGCTCGAAAACAGGGCAAAGCCCGACTTGTCGACGCCGTAGTTCATGTAGGCGCCGCCAAGCGAGAAGTCGCCCTGATCCCAGCGGCCACCCAGACCATAGGAATCACCATTGCCCTGCGGATAGGCATTGGTACTGGTGTTGGCCGAAGGACCCTGGTTTTCGCCAAACGCATACATGGCTTGCACGACCAGACCGGCGAAGCTCGGGGCCTGGTAGAGCAGGGAGTTGCTGAGACGGTTTTGGAAGAATTGCGATTGGTTGTCGTAGAAGCGATAGCCGGTCGCGTCGACATTGGCGAGCGCGTTATACAGCGGGACATACTGGCGACCCGCGGTCAGACGTCCCATGCCGCTATCGAGACCGACCCAGCTTTGGCCGTTCCAGAATTTCACGTTGTCGCTGACGCTTTTCTTGTCGGACGGGTTGGGTGGCGATCCGGCGCCGCCCGAGGTGTCGCCTGTATCGACGTCGAACCGGTGCTCGATGGCGAAGATGGCCTTCAGGCCACCGCCAAGATCTTCGGAACCCCGTACACCGAAGCGCGAACCGTTTGAAATGCCGTTGACGATGCGCCATCCGTTGGCGCCAAGCAGGCCGCCCGATGCATTTTTGGTGCTGTTCGACCATTCGAGTGCCTGATCGAGAAGGCCATACATGGTGAGTGACGATTGGGCATGGACCGGGGCGACAGACAGGCTGAACGCAGCGATTGCCAAGGTTTTCGAGATCGTAGTCCTGGACATTTTCAAAATCCTTGAATGAATTGAGAAGGGCCGGGCGCGGCCTTGTCTGGTCACGGCCACCTCACTCCGGGTCGCCACCCTATCGCACCGTCATGACTGCTTTATTGGCGTCTCTGAATCATCATCCGGCATCGATTCAGACAGTGCAGTCGGTCAGAGGCTTGGCGTGAAGGCCTCGGCAGCCCGGGTGGGCGCAGCTTGGCGCGGGTCAGTTGCGCCGCAGGAAGATCAGATCAAACACACCATGCCCCAGGCGCATGCCGCGCTGCTCGAACTTGGTCAGTGGCCGCCAATCGGGGCGAGGTGCAAAACCTTCGGCCTGATTGAGCAGCAGTGGCTCAGCCGACAGAACCTCAAGCATCTGCTGCGCATAGGGCTCCCAGTCGGTTGCACAGTGCAGGTAGCCGCCCGGGGCAATGTGTGTTGCCAGATGAGCAATGAAGGGCTGCTGGATCAGTCGGCGCTTGTGGTGCCGCAGCTTGGGCCAGGGGTCCGGAAAGTAGATGTGCACGCCGGCCAGCGAGGCTTGCGCAATTCGCTGCTTCAAGACCTCTACCGCATCGAGCTGGATGATGCGCACATTCTTCAGCGCGTCGTCCTCGATGTGGCGCAGCAGGCTGCCCACACCTGGCGTATAGACCTCAATGCCGAGAAAGTCTGTCTCGGGGCGCGCAGCCGCAATCGCGGCCGTCGTGTGGCCCATGCCGAAGCCGATCTCGAGGACCACCGGTGCTCGTCGTCCGAACAGCGCGTCGAAATCGATCGGGCCAGCGCCTGGCGGCACCCCGAATTGCGGCAGCAGTCGTTCATGGGCATCTCTCTGGGCATCCGAGAGATGCCCGCGCCGCATCACGAAGCTGCGGATATGACCGTGATCCGTTTTGGCCACACCCGACTCGCTGATCGCCTCCGGGGTGTCGGCGACGGACTGCTCAGGCGATGGCGTCATCGGTGCGCGTTTGGCGTCAAATCAGATTGCTGGGCTGCGCCCGATCCGCTCAGGCCGACCCGATGATGCCGCCGGTGGGCGACGATGGGCTGGCGCTGTAAAGCTTGCGCGGCATGCGGCCGGCAAGAAAGGCCTCGCGACCGGCCTCGACCGCCTTGCGCATCGCACTGGCCATCAGGATCGGATCGCGGGCAGCGGCCACGGCGGTGTTCATCAGCACGCCGGCGCAACCGAGCTCCATGGCAATCGCCGCATCCGAGGCCGTGCCCACGCCGGCATCGACAATCACCGGCACCGTGGCCTTCTCGAGGATCAGCTGCAGGTTCCAGGGATTGAGGATGCCCATGCCCGAACCGATGAGCGAGGCCAGCGGCATGATCGCCACACAACCGATTGATTCGAGCACCCGCGCCTGGATCGGGTCGTCGCTGCAATAGACCATGACCTCGAAGCCTTCGCGCACCAGCGTTTCGGCGGCCTTGAGGGTCTCGGGCATATTGGGATAGAGGTTGTGCGGATCGCCCAGGACTTCGAGCTTGACCAGGGTGTGATCGTCGAGGAGCTCGCGCGCCAGCCGCAGCGTTCGCACCGCATCGTCTGCGCTGTAGCAGCCGGCGGTGTTGGGCAGCAAAGTGAATCGGGAGGCCGGCACGGTCTCGAGCAGGCTCGGCTCATTGGCGTTCTGGCCAATGTTGGTCCGGCGGATCGCGACCGTGATGATCTCTGCGCCGCTCGCGTCAATGGCCAGTCGGGTCTGCTCGAAATCGCGGTATTTGCCGGTGCCCAGCAGCAGACGCGATGAAAAGCGACGCGCACCGATCACCAGCGGGTCGCCGGTAACGGCAAGAGCAGAAGGATGAGCGGTCACGTCAGAGCAGCCTCAGAGGATGGTCGACCATTCTAGTCGCTGATCAGCGCGTCGATGCCGTACCGGGCATGGCGAGCTCACCCTTGCGACTGAATGAGGCGCCACCGAAGAGCGGGCCTGACAATCGTCCCTTGACCTCGTAATCGAGTGTTGCAGGGATGCCCCCCGACAGGCTCATGGCTTGTCTGACCAGCGCTGTGAATGGCACCGTGACCGGAATCTCCACGATGCTCTCGCCGAATCGGGGCACCTCACCGCTGTCGTTGCTCACGCCGCTGGCGACCCGACTGCCCCGGACATCGAGCTCGACATAGACGCCATTGAAATTGATCGGATGGTCGTTGGGGTTCTGCACGCGCAGCTTGACCAGAAACCGGGCCTCCAGTGCGTCGCTGCGCATCGGCTCCAGGCCGACCACATCGACGTTGATCGGCTCTTTCATGCCAATCCCGGCGCAGGCCGCAAGGCAAAGAATCAGAGCGGTCAGGAGAATCTTCGACAATTTCATGCTTGAGCACCTTGGAAAAAAACGAGCTGACGAATTTTCGCCAAATCAGCCCCCACCGACTGCCACGACGATTTCGAGCCGGTCGTTTTCACTGAGATGGGTTGTGGCATGAAGCGATTTCGGCACGATGTCCCCGTTTCGCTCGACCGCGACCCGCTTGCCAGCCAGACTGAGCTGGATCAGCAGATCGGCGACACTGATTCGGGCGGCGACCGCAAGCGGTTTGCCATTGACGAGAACTTGCATACGCGGATTCTAACCAGCGTTGAGCTCGATTGCCCTGGTGCGTGCAGGGCGAGGCGGTCGGTACAGAGCCAGCCGAGTACAATTTGCCGACGTTGTCGCTCAAGGCATCATCCCGTTGGGACCCACCCATACCGGATCGCGCAGGCACGGCGCACCCAGGAGACTTCAGATTGAAATCCACTGACACTGCAGGGCCAGACGCGCCCACGGCCGACAAGCCGGTATCTCAGCGCATCCGCGAGCGATTGCTGCAGGCAGGCAAGCGCTTTCATGCCAACGACAATATCGCCGACTACATCAACGGCGACGCCGAGCGTGCTGCCCTCGAGGCCGAAGTGACCGAGCGCATCGAGGCGGTGCTCAGCAGTCTCGTGATCGATACCGAAGGTGATCACAACAGTCGTGGTACCGCGAATCGAGTGGCCCGCATGTATCTCGGGGAGGTCTTCAAGGGCCGCTATCACCAGATGCCCCGGGTCACCGAGTTTCCGAATGCCGAGCTTCTCAGCGAGCTGATGATCATCGGGCCGATGACGGTGCGCAGCGCCTGCTCGCACCACATGGTGCCGATCCTCGGCCGCCTGTGGGTCGGCGTGATGCCCTCCGAAGGCTCCCAGCTGATCGGTCTGTCAAAGTACGCCCGGATTGCCGACTGGATCATGAGCCGTCCGCAGATCCAGGAAGAGGCGGTCATGCAACTGGCCGATCTGCTTGAAGCCCGGCTCAAGCCGGCCGGGCTCGCGCTGGTGCTCGAAGCCGATCACTTCTGCATGCAGTGGCGAGGCGTCAAGGACGCAGAGCCGCACATGACCAACAGCATCATGCGTGGTGACTTCTTGAAGAATCCCGAGCTGCGCCGGGAGTTTTTGCAGCTGATCAAACTGGGTTGATCAGCTGACTGCGGGGAGCATTTGTTAGACTCTGGCGGCGGTCGCGGGTGTAGTTCAATGGTAGAACGGCGGCTTCCCAAGCCTCAGGCACGGGTTCGATTCCCGTCACCCGCTCCAGTATCGGCATTCAGTCGAGGTCCAGGTCGAGCAGACCGCGGACATGTGCCTCAACGCAGCGCCCGAGTGCCGGCAGGTTGTAGCCGCCTTCAAGCATCGAGACGATGCGACCTTCACACAGTTCATCTGACAGGCTTGCGAGCTGACGCGTGATCCAGGCGTAATCAGCGTCGACCCAGCCGAGCTGGCTGATGTCGTCGTCGCGGTGTGCATCGAAGCCGGCCGAGATGAACAGCATCTGGGGCTTGAAGGCCCGCAACGCCGGCAGCCAGGCATCGGCGACCGCGTCGCGCAGTGCTTGCCCGTCGGAGTAGGGTGCAAGCGGCACATTCAGCATATTCGAGCCGAGCGCCTCGTCGCCGCTGTACGGATACAGCCTCGACTGAAAGGTCGACACCATCAGGACGCGTTCGTCGCCGGCAAGGATCTGTTCGCTGCCGTTGCCGTGATGGACATCAAAATCGATCAGGGCAACCCGCTTCATACCGAGAACATCGAGCGCATGCCGGATGCCAATTGCGATGTTGTTGAAAAAGCAAAAGCCCATTGCGGCACCGCGCTCGGCATGGTGGCCTGGCGGGCGTACATTGCAGAAGGCCCGCCTGAACCCGCCCTGCCCGACCAGTTCGGAGGCCAGCACCGCGGCGCCGGCCGCATGCATCGCGGCATCGAGGGTGTGCGGATTCATTGCGGTATCGGGATCGAGTTGCCGGTAGCCGGTCGCGGGAGACAGGGCAATCAGTTGCTCGAC
>Ga0007795_10000296_pt1 | contig 14804 bp, 19 predicted proteins | sample CryBogmetaGMA1M_FD_60369 | JGI IMG/M metagenome (GOLD analysis project Ga0007795, IMG submission 60369) | Freshwater microbial communities from Crystal Bog, Wisconsin, USA - MA1M | ecosystem: Environmental > Aquatic > Freshwater > Lake | place: Crystal Bog, Wisconsin, USA | collected 2009-07-06
CAATGCAGATTTAACGTAATTCCGTTAGGGGTTTGTTTTATCCAAATGGGTGTCATTAAAGTACTTTAAACTTAAACCATGATTATGAAGAGCGCTAAAACATTAGATCACCTATTTGCTAACAATCGCGACTGGGCTGAAGGCATGGTCGCCCAAGACCCTGACTTCTTTAAGCGCCTAGTTAACCAACAAGCGCCAGAATATCTTTGGATTGGTTGCGCCGACAGTCGGGTTCCCGCCAATGAAATTGTGGATCTTTTGCCAGGCGAGTTATTTGTTCATCGCAACGTGGCTAATGTTGTTGTCCATACAGACTTAAATTGCTTATCTGTTATTCAGTTTGCTATTGACTTGCTCAAGGTCAAACACATCTTAGTGGTTGGGCATTATGGTTGCGCCGGTGTTCATGCCGCACTGAGTGATCGCCGAATTGGTCTTGCGGATAATTGGTTACGTCACGTCAAGGATGTGCACCAAAAACATGAGCGTTACTTAGGAGAAGTTTTGCCTACTTCTAAACGTCAGGACCGCCTGTGTGAACTCAATGTGATCGAACAAGTCATCAATGTGTGCGAAACCACAATTGTTCAAGATGCGTGGATGCGTGGTCAAGACCTTACTGTGCATGGCTGGGCATATCGCCTAGATACTGGGCTGGTAAAAGATTTGGGGATGTCTTGCAGCTCTATCGAAGAGATGCAAACTCGCTACAAAAAAACCTTAACTCGCTACGACTCTGAGTAAAGCCCGCTTGCTCAAATCTTTTTCCAACCATGTAGTAGTTGCTGTTCTCAAGCTTCTCTCTCTTTTACCTTATAAGCTGTTGGTGTCCATTGGCTATGGCTTAGGTTACCTTGCGGCCCGTATTCCAGGGGATAGAAATCAAGTAGTAAAAACTAACTTGCATTTATGTTTCCCCAAACTTAATACAGCAGAAATTGATGTTCTGAGCAAACAACATTGGCGCTTGCTTGGTCGCAGCTTAGTTGAAAAAAGTATTATTTGGTTGGGCAGCAGAAAACAGCTTAGTGACATGATTGAGGTGAAATCCGCCGTAGATCTTACGAGCAAAAAACCTCGAATTCTAGTCAACATGCATTTCACGGGAATCGAAGGTAGCATTATTCTGAGCGCCCTTGCAAAACAACAGCACTGGCCACGTACATCGGGCTTTTTCCAAAGAATGAAAAATCCCTTCTTTAATAAGAAAATTATTGAGTGGCGCAATCGCTTTGGCGGTAACTCTATTGATCGTCAAGGTAACTCGAAAGAAATCATTCGAGAAATTCGTAATGGTGACTTCATTATCATCGCACCAGATATTGATCTAGGAACAAAAGATTCTGAGTTTGTTCCCTTTTTCGGCATTGAAACTAGCACCATCACGGCTGTGTCCCGCTTAGCCAAAATTACTGGGGCAGATGTTTGCTTGATGACCACAACCTTGAAACCAGATGAATCTGGCTATCTTTGTGAAATTGGCAAGCCCTTAGAAGATTTTCCAGGCCTTGATCCAAAAACAGATACCGCTCGCTTAAATCGCTATTTTGAAAAAGAAATTCTTCTTCGTCCAGCAGAATACTATTGGGTTCATAAGCGCTTTAAAAATCCACCGGGCAAAGAAGTAAACCCTTATAAGCGTTCCCATCCTTAAAGCCGGATAGGTGCCTTTATCGGCCCAAGCAAGTAATTGCCTGATAATAGGCGTATGGAAGAAAAAGTACGCGTTTCTAAATTGCTATCTGAGTTGGGCTTGTGTTCTCGACGTGAAGCAGACTCCTATATTGAACAAGGCTTGGTTACAGTTGATGGAGAAATAGTCAATGAACTGGGCGTGCGTGCATTTCGCCATCAAAAAATTGAGTTACAAACTGGGGCAAAAGCTCAACAAGCCTCCCGTATTACTGTGATTCTCAATAAACCTGTTGGCTTTATTTCTCACTACGATGACGAACAAGAATATCAACCAGCAGCTTCTTTAATTACTCCTGATAATTACTTTGGCAGCCCACTTGATAAAGGTCGCAACCCTCGCTTCAATACCAAAGGCTTAGCGCCCGCAGGAAGGCTTGATATTGACTCTACCGGCCTGCTGGTATTAACTCAGGATGGTCGCATTGCCAAACTATTAATCGGTGAGAACAGCCCGATTGAAAAAGAATATTTAGTCCGCGTTGAAGGCGCCCTCTCTTTCGAAGATTTAGATCGCTTAAAACATGGACTATCTCTAGATGGGATTGCTCTCAAACCTGCACAAGTCAGCTGGCAAAATGAAGATCAATTGCGCTTTGTACTGCGCGAAGGTCGCAAGCGTCAAATCCGAAGAATGTGCGAACTGGTTGGACTTAAAGTAGTTGGCCTCAAACGCGTGAGAATAGGTCGTATTTCACTAGGCGCACTGCCACCAGGGCAATGGCGATTTATAAGGCCAGAAGAACAATTCTAAACAAGCACACCCGCTTATAATTGCGTCCAAACTCAATTAATAAGTGCAGAATTACCATCGATACCATCACCTCCAGTACTCCAGCCGCAGAAGTATTAAGACGCCGCAGCTTTGCCATCATTTCTCACCCAGATGCCGGCAAGACTACACTTACTGAAAAACTATTGCTTTATGCAGGTGCTATTCAAATTGCGGGAAGTGTTAAAGCTCGCAAAGCAAGCCGGCATGCCACTTCTGACTGGATGGAAATTGAGAAGCAACGCGGTATTTCCGTTGCAAGCTCGGTAATGCAGATGGAATATCGCGACTGCATTATTAATCTACTCGATACGCCCGGGCATCAAGACTTTTCAGAAGATACCTATCGCGTATTAACGGCAGTAGATTCTGCATTAATGGTGATTGATGCAGCGAATGGTGTCGAGTCACAAACACTGCGCTTGTTGGAAGTATGCAGAGCACGCAATACACCTATTGTTACCTTCATTAATAAGATGGATCGCGAGGTAAAGCCTCCCATGGAGTTAATGGATGAGATTGAAACTGCTCTTGGTATTGAAGTGGTGCCATTTACTTGGCCTGTTGGTATGGGCAAATCTTTTGCTGGTGTGATTGATATTGCCAATATGCATATGCGCATGTTTAAAGCAGGGGAAGATCGTGTTACTGAAGGCTCGCATGCTGTAGTTGATGTAAATGATCCAGCACTCAAAGAGCGTTTAGGGTCTGACTTAGAAAATGCCTTGGCTGAAGTAGCACTTATTAAAGAAGCGATGCCTGCATTTGACCGTAAAGCCTTCTTGGCAGGTCGCCAGTCTCCTGTATTTTTTGGCTCAGCTATTAATAATTTTGGTGTACGAGAAATCTTAAACACGCTTGTAGAATTAGCGCCTTCGCCAGGATCCCGTAAGGCACTACAACGTGAAGTCAGTCCTGCTGAAAATAAATTCTCTGCTGTCGTCTTTAAGATTCAAGCAAACATGGATCCTGCACATCGTGACCGTGTAGCATTTTTACGCATCTGTTCAGGGCACTTTCAACGCGGTATGAAATTAAAAATATGCCGTAACAATAAAGAAGTTCGCACCAATAATGCATTATCTTTTCTTTCACAAAGACGCGATATTTTAGATGAGGCATTTCCAGGCGACATTATTGGTTTACCTAATCATGGCCTACTCCGCCTTGGCGATACCCTCACTGAGGGCGAACAATTGCAATTTACTGGCCTACCATTTTTCGCCCCTGAAATATTCCGCATGGTTGAATCTGCCGATCCCTTACGCTCCAAGCAATTAAGAACTGGCCTAATGCAACTCGGCGAAGAAGGGGCTATTCAGGTATTTCGTCCAATGTCTGGAGGCACTATGTTGCTAGGCGCCTTTGGCCAACTGCAATTTGAAGTAGTGAGCCACCGCCTGCAAACCGAATATGGTGCAGAGGTACGCTTACTACCCGCGCGTTATAGTCTTGCTCGCTGGGTTAGTTCAGATGATCCAATCACACTCAAAAAATTTATTCAAGAAAATATTCATCGTATGGCAGAAGATGTTGTGGGGGCCTCCGTTTTTCTAGCCTCCCATAAGTCAGAACTTGATGTCGCTCAGCAACGCTGGGAAGCAATTCAGTTTCATGCTCTCAGAGAACATGCTGGATTGATTTATCAATCAGATCTAGCTGGTTGATTATTTACTTTTAGCCTGAGGTGCTTTGCAATCAAACACTGCTACTAGTTGCGTATCACTATTTCTGAAAGAAGCAACTTTGCCGTATTGCTCACAATAGGCGCTTGCTTTTATGGTCAATTGAGCAATTGACTCGCCGCTACTGTTTAAAAAAGTAACGTGATTCGCATCCGATGCATCTGTATAAACAGCAGCGCATGCACTCAAATTAAAGGCAAGTAGCACAAGGTATATATTCGCTTTCATATAAAGCCTCTTTTGTCTCATAATTTTTTGCTAGCCTTCATTTTTGCATGTAATAGGACCGTTAACTTAGCAACAAAGGGCTTGTAGATCAAAATGCAAACAATGGCAACGGGATAGGCTACTAGCCATACCCTCATCCATTCAGAGAAGAAATTTCCGGGCAAGCCAAGGCGATCATATGTGGTGGCAAAAGTAATGCTTAAAGACATCACACAGCCCATAATGAGGGAAAAAATAATATTTGACAGATTGATCATGCCTTAATCATAGCGCCTAGTGTTTTTAGCTGTTATTCTGAATGGTGATCACTATTGTGCGCCCTAGACAGGGGGATCTCTGAGCATCCCTCTTGGATTCATCACTCCACCATCCTAGGACATCTCATGGCTGTAGGCCAAAATCAAAGAAATAGAAAAAACGATCCCATGCTGACTAAAACTGGCAAACCGCGCCTTGGGCCACTTAACACTGCGCAGTTAACCAAGCTACTGGAAGCGAGCACTAAACCCAAAGAGAAAAGTAAAATATTACGTGCACTTGGCAAACAAACTATTGTTGCCGCATAAATCCAAGCCCCGCTTTAAACGGGGCTTTTTTATTTCCAGCAAAGTGCTCAGCGTCGTTTTACCAACATACTTTTCCCTAGTATGACTGTGGAGACTACCAGCACAGCAAAAACCAAATTGAGCACAGTGATTGAATCGCCCAATAAGATGCTCGCTGCGAAGAGCGTACAAAAGGGTTGAATTAGCTGTACTTGACTTACTCGCGCGATACCGCCAATAGCTAGCCCCTCATACCAAAAAAAGAAGCCAATGAACATGGGGAACAAACTCAAATATACAAAGCTGATCCAAGGAATAGTGCCTGCCTCTAAATACTGAGAATTGAATGTTAAATAACTTAAAACGATATTGAGTGGCAATGAAATAACCAGCGCCCAGGAAATGACTGCACGAGGATTCATCTTTCGAGAAAGCTCACCGCCCTCAACATAGCCAATACATGCACAAATACCTCCAAGCACCAATAAGCCATCTATATAGGTAAAACTTCCTGCGTTTTTAAGTAAGGCATATATCACTACCAAAACTGCGCCTAGTAATGAAACCAACCAAAAGCCTAAAGATGGCCGCTCTTTAAAGCGAATTACGCCAATGACGGTTGTGGCCAAAGGCATCATGCCCAAAATAACTGCGCCATGAGAAGAAGACCCCTGTGTCATAGCAACGGTAGTAAAAATTGGAAAGCCAAATACCACCCCCAAAGAAATCACAATAAACTTACCAAAGTCGATTTTTGATGGAAGCGCTTCTTTTTTGTAAATGAGGTATGCCAAGGCAACTATGCCTGCAAGCGCTGCCCTACCAAATGCAATGAAGTAAGGACTAAAGCTAAGAACTGCAATCTTGCTTACTGGCAAGGTTAAACTGAATATCAGGATGCCAATAAAGCCAATCAGCATTCCTTTGGTTTCTTTATTCACTATCAACCCTTATTTTAGATAAGCTATTGTATTGAGAAACCTGTGGGTACTTCGTTAAACTGCTTATCATGGGTAACAAAGCGCCTCGAAAGAATAGAATGATTGCCTATAGAGACAATGCCAAAGTCACAGCAGATCAAGCCATTGATCTTTATGTGCGATCTACCTTAGGTGAGCGAAGGCCCATCAATAATGTAGAAACCTTTAAGGCAATGTTAGAGAACGCTAATCTTACAATCACTGCTTGGGATGGCGAGAAGCTCATTGGCATCTCTCGCTCATTGACTGATTTTGCGTATGTTGCCTACTTGGCTGATTTAGCCGTTGATCAGAAATATCAAAAAAGCGGCATTGGCAAGCAACTCATTGAGGAGACTAAAGCGCGTCTTGGCTCTGAATGCATGATTGTGCTTCTGGCTGCACCAAAAGCGAATGAATACTACGAACACATAGGGTTTGAGCATAATCCTCGCGCTTGGACCTTCAAAAAATAATTCCACATTGATAATTACCCAATGACTACAACACGCCTTTGCTTAGTCCGTCATGGCGAAACTGATTGGAATGCGGCACACCGTCTTCAGGGCGGCACTGATATACATCTCAACTCTCATGGCTTAGCCCAAGCTAAGCAGTTGGCCCAGGCCCTGAAAAAAATGAATCTTCAATTTGACGTGCTTTATACAAGCGATTTACAGCGCGCAGAGCAAACCGCCAAAGCTATCGAAATCCTTTATGAAGTCACTGCAGTCAAACATGGTGCATTAAGAGAGCGACATCTCGGCGCCTTACAGGGACTAACAACTGAAGAGGCTCCGACTCTAGAACCCGAGTTATGGAAATCGCATCTTAATAGGGTCCTTCATGAAGAATTGCGAGGTGGAGAAAGCATTCTTCAGTTTGCCAATCGCATCACTCTCGTCTTAGAAGAGATACGACAAAAACATTTTGGTAAAACTATTTTGCTTGTAAGTCATGGCGGCGCGCTTGATATGATGTATCGCCTCTCCAGCGGTCAAGGCTTAGATACAGAAAGGCGGATTCAAGTACCAAATGCCTCATTGAGCTGGATTAGCCATGATGGCTCTAGTTGGAAGGTGGACAGCTGGGCAGATACCAGCCACCTAGCTGGGATGGCGCTAGATAATCTTGATCTATAGCGGGCTCATTACATAGCATATGATGGGTCCATGCGATCACTTCTAAAGATCCCTATTTATCTACTTGTTGCAGCGTTATCAATGCCGCTTTATGCAATGGATGATGTGCCAGATGGATTGCCAGATCATATTGTTGGTGATATAGGGGCAGCAGTCTACACATCAAATTTGCACATTGGCACAGAGGGCACCCAATCGCTGGTTTTGCCCTATGCCTTTTTTGACTACCAACGTTTTTTTGCTCGCATTGATGAAGTGGGTATCAAAACATTCAAGATGGGGTATGGCTATTTTGAGGTCATTGGAAAAATTAGCTTAGAAAACTACACGGTTAAATCAGCAATCAATGGAACTTCAATCAACAAAAGTGACCCCATTCCACTAGGAGTTGGCACTTTTCAGGAAACTCCAATTGGTGGATTTTTCGCCAATGCTTATCATGACTTTGGCAAATCTAAGGGGGCGCTTTATGAGCTGCTTTACTTTGCCGAGGTGGAAACTTTTGAAAAAGTAGTGATCTATCCTCAAGTGGGCATTGAAAGACAATCAAATCAATATGCCAACTATTACTATGGCATCAATTCTGGTCAATCCGCTTTAACAGGCTATAGCGCCTACACTGCTCCAGCAACTAACAATTTGCTCGCTGGCGTAATGATTGAAATCCCTGTTGTTGATAGTTGGTATATCAACGTTTACGGGAAGCGGAAATGGCTAGGCAGCGGAATCAATAACAGCTCTGTCATGAACCGCTCTTACCAAGACAATATTTTTATGGCCTTAGCATACCGCTTCAAGTAACAGATAAAACTTTCCTAGCGCCCACCCATGCAATCTGGATTTCTATCTTGAGTAGGAGTTCTGGGACTACAATTTACCGCATCAGGGGAAGTGCTACTTAGGTTAGCGCATGCTGCTAATGAAATAGTGATCGCTATCACTGATGCGAAGAATAATATTTTTTTCACTTTAAGCCCCTCAATTTGCATGCGTCCATCATAGCAAGGTTTTTACATTGCCAAAGAATCTGGCTCCTAATGACACTAAAAAGACATAACTAGGATGGATGCGCCTGATATGAGCATTACAAGCTCCATCAATAATAGAAATTTCTTTTCAGGTAGGGCTAAAACAATTCTTTTGGAAAAAATGGAACCAATCAATACGCTGGCGCCAATCAATAGGCCTTGAATAATTGCAGTATTGTTTAAGAATCCTAGCTGATGGAAAGTAATCCCTTTGGTAAATAAAATAGATAGGGTGCTAGCGGCTTCAGTTCCTAAAAAAGCACCTTTTGTTAATCCGAATGCTAAAAAAAATGGTGTATTAATTGCACCGGTCGTTGCCACAATTCCAGTGAGATAGCCAATAGCAGCCCCAACAAGACTCATCTGCCATAGTTTTAAATAAAAATTTTTCTTCCTCATCCAGCGTCGAATTGGGATTAACAAAATTAAAAATAGTCCTAGAGTGATTTCAACCAATCGATCATTAAGAGATACCAATGTATTCACGCCCAATATCACAGCAGGAATGGCTGTGATGCTATAGACAAAACACACGCTCCAATTAATTGAACTCCACCATAAGAATATGCGGGATAGATTTGCAACCGTAGCAACAAGCGCAACAACAGGAATAGCCTGAATGGGTCCATAGAAATAGACGAGGGCTGGCATCAGTATGATGGTTGTTCCAAAACCAATGACGCCACCTAACACCCCAGCGCCTAGGCCTAGCAAGCCTAATACAAGAGCCTGAAGAAGAAGGTCGTAAGCAATCATACTAAGTACGCAATAACTTTAAGTAAAGCGTTTTTCATGCTGATGAATTCCTATTTTAATGACTCAGGGTGAAATCTTTTAAATCTCTGCACACCCTCTCAATTACTTCATCCCAATTGCCTGGATGAAGTTGGTTATAAATTTTTAGACTTGGGTACCAAGGACTCTGCTCTTCATCTACCATCCAACGCCAACAAGAGTCATAGCGATTCAATAGCCAAACTTTTTTACCCATGGCTCCTGCAAGATGTGCTGTTGAAGTATCAACAGAAATAATGAGATCCAAATGATCAATCAGAGCTGCTGTATCCGAAAAATCGTTTAGCTCGTCTACATAATTCAATAGATTGTCAGTTGGCCAATATTTTGCTTTTTCATTACGCAGCTCTGATTCAGCTGGATCGCCCTTTTGCAAGCTAAAAAAATGGATTCCTTGAACTTTCTGCAATTGAGCAATTTTTGACAAAGGGATATTTCTTCGTTCATTAATCGGCCAAGCATCTGGTTGATCCGCCCGAAATCCACCGCTCCAAACCAGGCCAACCCTTAAGGCTGTTGAGCTTGTAAGTCTTTCCTTCCATACCTGTGATTTTTCTTTATCGCACCTTAAATAGGATTTGGCGGAAGGAATACTCTCCAAGTCTGTTCCAAATAAAAGCGGCAAGCTTAAAAGAGGTGCTTGGTAATCGATGGTCATAATAAGTGGATCATCAAAGCCAATTACAGGGCAGCTAAATTGGTGGGCCATGAGCTTTTTAAGAGAGGGCTGGACCTCAAAGACAAGCTTCACGCCTAATTTCATTAATTCATTGATATATCGTGAAAACTGTAAGGTATCACCCAATCCCTGCTCAGACCAAACCAATAGGGTCTTACCAGCACAATTTTCTAAATGCTCAAGTGCCGGAATATCTTGGTGTCTTCTAGAGGGTGGGTTCTTGCTGAACCATCTTGATTCATAAAGACTCCAACCATTCTTAAAATTACCTACCGTTAAGTCTATTAAGGCTTTATTCCATTTAGCATCTGCGTTATCAGCCCGTAAAATAATTGCTTGCTCGTAGGCGTGTAATGATTCATTGAATAATTTTCGATCAGCAAAATTAATACCTTTGTTGTACCAAGTCAAAACATGCTGAGGATTTATCTTTAAGGCCCTATCAAAGCAAGCTAATGCCTCTTCATAGCGAGCAATTTCATTAAGAACTGCGCCTTTGTTCGCCCAAGCATCAGCATTATTTTCGCTAAGCGCCAATGCCTTATCAAAGCAAATCAATCCATCCTCAAAATGCCTTAAGGACTTTAAAGCGATACCCTTATTTGTCCAGGCCTCAACGTACTGAGGATTTAAAGCGATTGCTTTATCAAAAAATGTTAAAGCCTCTTCATAGCGCTTTAATTGTTGCAGTACAACGCCAATACCTGTAAAAGCACTATCAGCACAACTTCCCAAAGCCAGTGCTTTGTTATAGCAATCCATCGCCTCATTGAATTGCTTGAGCTCTTGTAAAGCATTGCCCTTATTGTTGTATGCCATAGCATATTGGGGTGCAAGTGCAATTGCCTTGTCATACCACTCTAAAGAATCCCCAAACCGATTAAGCGCTTGAAGTGCGTTGCCCTTATTGCTGTAGATCTCAACATTATCTGGAGCCAGTGCAATTGCCTTATCGTAGCTCTCTATTGCATCTCCTGCACGTCCTAGCTCTTGGAGTATGTTGCCTTTATTGCTGTGGGCCAAGGCGTTATCTGGGCTTAGCTCCAAGGCTTGATCGATTAAGATGAGGGCTGCTGGCCAGTTCCTCTTCATGGCATATAAAATGCCCATAAACCTTAATCCATCAGGGTGTGTCGGCTGCGCACCGAGCACCTCCTGTAATAATTTTTCAGCTTGATCATAGTTATTTTGCTGGAGAGCCTGTACAGATAATCCAAGCAAATGAGAAATTTGAGCATCCATTATGTAATAGTAGCTCAACCACGTATGAGGGCCCCTCCTAAGGACCCCTATAGGATAATTTAAGCAACAAAACATTTATTCCCTGGAAAGGAGAAGATGGATGCATGATCTGAACTCTGTTATTCGCGCGCTTGAACTCCAGCCACACCCTGAAGGTGGATTTTATAAAGAGGTTCATCGTTCAAAAACAATCGTCAAGGACACCGTTAATCCCAAGGATAAAAGTGCCTATACCAGTATTTATTATTTACTTGCGGGAAAAGAGTTTTCGTCCTGGCATCGCATTCAGTCTGATGAAACCTGGTTCTTTCATCTAGGTTGCGATGCGTTCATCTATTTCTTTGATGAACAGAATTGCTTGCAAAAAATTGCCCTGGGAATGGAGTCAAAAAGATTGCAAGTGACTATTCCTGCAAATACTTGGTTTGCTGCTAGGCCAGCAGTGGAAAACTCTTTTTGCCTTGTAAGCTGTGCCGTAGCGCCAGGCTTTGAATTTGATGAATTTGAGATTGCAAAGCGAGATCAGCTACTAAAATTATTTGGAAGTTCGTCCGAAAATATAAAGATAATCAAAGCTCTTACGAGAGATGAATAAGTCCTTTTAAATCACTTCCAATACTTTACTTAAGGAATTTCCTTCATAATCTGGTCTCTCACCAATCTCTTCATAAGGATGAGCTAAGCGATTTACCCAAAAGACATCAAAGCCATACCATTTAGCCGCCAAAGCATCCCAGGCATTACTAGAGACAAATAAAATCTCTTCCTTCTTCACAGGAAATGCTTTCAATAGAAGCTCATAGGCTTGTGGCGATGTTTTAAATAAGCGCGCCTCCTCAACCGTCACCACTTTATCGAGGTAAGGCTTTAAGCCATTGCTCTCTACAACGGTAGTCAACATATCTTTACTGCCATTAGACAAAATGGCGGTGGCAATACCCTTGCCTTTGATAGTTTTCAAAACAGCTAGGCTGTCATCAAAACTTGTCAGCTTGGCGTACTGATCCATAAGGCGCTTTTCATCATCGGACGATAGAGTTAAGCTCATACGCTTACAGACATAGCGTAAAGATCGAATGGTGAGCTCCCAAAATGGCAAATAATATTTGCTGCCATTAGGGTTAGGATCGCTCATTGTGACTAAGCGAGTGTATTCAATTTGGCGATCCCGCCACATTAATGCAAATGCTTGACCATTCCCGGGAAATAATTCTTCAGCAAGTTGACCCATGGAATAAACATCAAATAATGTGCCGTAGGCATCAAAAGCGATTAACTTATACATATTGACAATCTAAAGTGCCTTAAACAAGGAAAAGGGCAGAACAGCTCCCAATAATGAAAACTGCTTCATAAACTCTCTTTTGAGATTCAATTAGTATAGTAGTAGAAAATAACTTCGACTTCGTTGTTACAGCGATTCACAATCATGGAGAAAATCATGGCTACAAAATCTTTGGCGCAAAAAATTGATATTGGAATTAATGAAAAAGATCGAAAGGCTATTGCAAAAGGGCTGGCTGGACTTTTAGCAGATAGCTATTCTCTCTACCTGATGACGCATAACTTTCATTGGAATGTTACGGGCCCGATGTTTAATACGCTTCACACCATGTTTATGGCGCAATACACTGAGCAGTGGGCAGCTCTCGATTTAATAGCAGAGCGCATTCGAGCCCTAGGAGAGCCCGCACCTGGAACCTATAAAGAGTTTTCAAAGTTAACTTCGATTCAAGAGGTGGCCGGAACACCAAAAGCGATAGATATGGTTCGATATCTCGTAAAAGCACAAGAGGCTACAGCAAAAACTGCTCGAAAACTTTTCCCCTTGGTGGAGAAAGCTAACGACCAGCCCACAGCAGATCTTTTAACGCAGCGCCTTGATATTCATGAAAAAACTGCATGGATGTTAAGAAGCCTATTAGAGGAATAAATTTGTTCTGAGCGGCCTGTTATGAAACTAATCTTGATTGCCTTTGGATACAGAGCGCATGATTCTTAATAACTCAACGTCATGACTTGGTAGTCCATCTAGAAGTCCCGTCAGATGAGGAACATCCTTAGCAATTTGATCGCCGCCATAAAATCTCAAGGCCCAATTCGGAAATAATCTTTGATCGATCTCATCAAATTCAATTTGATGAAGGATCTTATGGCGCTGGTCTTTCTGAATATTTTCCCAAAGAGCTAGAACGTCTTCTCGCCTACCCTCAAGAATCTGTGCAAAATGGCCGTTCTCATAAAATAAGACGCCCGTAAGATCATGCTCACGATTCCACTTATGAGAAAAATCAAATAAGCTCACCAGACTTGACAAGCCCATATCCTGCGTGGCTTTACTAACATAGCTAAGCTCAACTAATTGATTTGGATCTTTTGAACTCACTTGCGCCCTTACGATGCCCATGAAAAATAAAACCAGTTTGTACCTTTATTAGTAGATCCAATACCAGTACTAACCCTAGCGTAATAAATAAAAAACCACCCGAAGGTGGTTCTCATCATTCTTAATGGTCTAGCGTATTAAGTCCATATTACTTATCAAGCTTGACGGTGACTCCGCTGGCACTCAGGTTCAATTGAAGTCCCTCAGAGGTGCTAGTTAAACGCATAATGACGCCATTCTCATTCTTGAGTATCGTACCTCCAACGCCACCGCCCAAAGTGATACTGCTCTCGAGCTTTGTAAATGTTCCAGGAAACTTCGCTAGATCAGCTAAGTCATAAACCTCACCCGTTGCCGATAGCTTAGACACTCCAACGTTTGCCCCAAGACTCATGCCACTAATTTTGAATGGATATTTTTTTCCTTGATAGGTTAGTACGCCACCACCAGTACTACCTCCCACGATTAAAGCAAACTGAGTTTCATTAATGCTTACTGAGCCAGAGGGCTTTTTAGGGGCATCGGCTGCACTAGCACTAAAGCTCAAAATAGATAAACCTAAAATTAAAAATGAAAGGACTTTGCGCATACTCATCATATAACTTCTCCACTTGTTGTAGCCATCAAATAGAATGCCTACTTAATTAGCAAGATTGCTTATTTAAGCTTACTCTGCTTATTTCAGTAATACAAATAAAAACTGCTCCTAGGTAATTGTTGATGATCCAGAGCGAAGTTTATTTACTGGGTTTGTTTTAGCAGCTGGATATAGGCCTTAAAACAGTGCACGTGACCTGCTTGGTAACCCGGGACAGAATTGACCCGGGTTGATATCCAAAACCTAATTTAACTACCCTCTGTAATCTTGCGGCCATTTAGCGGCATTACTGGACGCGCATTCATTGGGAAAATCTTTTTAAATGCGGCCAACTGTGCACTAGATAGCTCAACGGGAGTTTTTAGAATAAAGAACTGTACGCCTTCGCCACATCCAGGGGTTGTTAACGATCCGGCATAGTTGTAATACGCCAAGGAACTAGGCAATAGAGTGCTTGCATTAAAGGGGCTCTTCAGAGGCGCCTTACCTTCCTTGGCTGGCATATTAGCAAAAATGTCTTTGAGAGCGACATTCTCTTTACCTTCGTTGAACAGCACGCCTATCACCGCTAACTTACCATCTGCACTTTGATGCACTAAGTGAAAATTAAATGGAAAGCTTTTACCATCAATTTTTTCTTCGGCTGGTGTATGGCCGTGGAATTGCAAAATCTTATAATCAATTCCACCTAGGTTTGCCGTACCTCCATCAGTCAAATTGACTTGAATTGTATGGCCATTATTCACAATTTCGCCAGCAGAGGCCTGGTAATTTGTTTTAATTGCTACTGTTACTTTGGCAGCTTGCTTGGTTTGAATATCAATAGGGGCTTGCACTTGGCCTGTTTTACAAGTTGCAAACTCCTTGCTTAAGTCGCCCCAATTAGCAGGGCCGATTTTGCCATCGTAACCCCACTTTACAGCGCCCTCTCCATAACTAAAGCCAGCAAATGCAGTCAAAAAAACGGCAATTAATACTTTTTTCATTTTTTCTCCCAAAAATGTTTAGTTGTTTTTGTAACTCCCTCGCAGCAAATTTAGCAAAGTAGTTATA
>Ga0007795_10000297_pt1 | contig 14799 bp, 12 predicted proteins | sample CryBogmetaGMA1M_FD_60369 | JGI IMG/M metagenome (GOLD analysis project Ga0007795, IMG submission 60369) | Freshwater microbial communities from Crystal Bog, Wisconsin, USA - MA1M | ecosystem: Environmental > Aquatic > Freshwater > Lake | place: Crystal Bog, Wisconsin, USA | collected 2009-07-06
GTTCGGCGCGGACGTTTTCCAATGCCGTCACCCTCGGTGGCGATGTCACCGTCGGCGACGGCACCGGCACTCGGGGGCGTGCTCGCGCCGCTCCACGACTTCCGCAGCCGGCTCAACTTCATCAAGGGTCTTTACAACGCCGAAGCCCTCAAGGGGAACATCCACTCCTCGCAAACCGGCAACATCCTCTCGGGCGCACCGCTTGCGAGTGGTGGCGAGATCCGTTCCGGCACGAGCGTCGATCAGTTCGTGGCCCAGCGGCACGGCCGCTCGACGAAGGTGCCGAGCCTCGTCCTCGGCTGCGAGAAGAGCAACCCGAGCGTTCACAAGAATTACTCGATGCTCTATAGCTCCCACATCTCCTGGAGCTCACCGACGTCGCCGACGCCGCTCGAGATTTATCCCGCCCTCGCCTTCGACCGGCTCTTCAAGGACGAGACGACGCGCGAGGATGTGAGCGTCCTCGATGCCGTCCGGGAGGATGCCGAGGACTTTCGCCGCACGGTCAGCCGTGGCGACCAGCGGAAGCTCGACGAATATTTGGAGAGCGTCCGCGACGTGGAGCGGCGGATCGAGTCAGCGGGGCAGCGCGGCGAGCTCCAGGGCTGGAAGCCAGTGCTCTCCGGGCCCGATATGCCGCGGCCTGCCGATGGTGTCCCCCAGGACATCGCCGATCACATGCGGCTGATGAGTGACATCCTCGTGCTGGCCTTCATGACCGACGCGACGCGCGTCTGCACGCTCAAGCTCAACAACGACCACTCGTCGCTGCGATTCCCGAATCTCGGCGTCGACTACATGATCCACCACCTCCTCTCCCACTCCGACACCCCCGACTGGCTCAAAGTGAACCAGTTCTTCATCGGGCAGCTGGCCCACATCTGTCGCCGGCTCGACAGCGTCCAGGAGGGAGAGCGGACGGCGCTCGACAACACCGCCATCCTCTACTGCTCGAGCATGATGAGTGGCCACCACGACGCCTCGCAGCTCCCCGTCGTGCTCGTCGGTGGCGGCGGCGGGAAGATCGCCGGCGGCCGGGTGCTCGACTATTCCGGTCAGGAGCAGCGGCAGATGTGCCGGCTTTACATGTCGCTCCTCGACGTCTGCGGGACCCCGGTCGACTCGTTCGGCGACGCCACGGCAAAGCTGGCGGAGATCTGACGGCGGCGGGGTGCGGAGAGTGTCCGCTCCGCGCTGTCACTACGAATCGCTTGCGAGGGGTTGCCCATGCCCTCTCCTCGGCCTAGCCGGCAAGCGCAGCCATGGATGGCGGAGCGCAGGCGGGTCGGAGAGAGCGGAGGCCTGGAAGGCCGCAGCGAACGTCCGGGGAGGGGGCGTGGGCAATCCCGAGCCTCCCCTCGTAGAGGGCACGGGCGACCCCGAGCCTTCCCGCGCGGTGGTTCAGGGGGCATTGTCCCGTCTGGAGCCTGCCGCAGGTGTAAACTCTCCCCTGGCGAGGCCACTGATCGCGGAGGGAAGTCTCATGCAACGGATGAATCCCTCAGGTCGTCGAGTGGCGTCGTGCGGCGGGGCGATCGTGCTCCTTTTGGGACTTGCGGCACTTGCCCACGCTCAGCCTGCCGAGCGGGGAAAAAGTGAGACGGCCTCCCCTCAAGGCGTCACCGACCTGATCGCGGTCGCTGGCGACGGAGAGATCCGCGGCGCGGTGGTGAAGCGCTTTCCGGACGGCTCGCTTGATGTAGCAGTGCAGCGCGATTGGCTCGACGCCCACGCCCCTGAGGTGGCCGAGGTGCTCGGTGCCGAGGAGCGACGGCAGACGAAGGCGGTCATGGAGGCGCTCGCGAAGCGCCTCGCCGCGGCGATCGCCGTCCTGCCGGAGAGCCGGACGCGGACCCTCGGGCTTTTGCGCCGTGAGGCCGACCGGGTCGACGACTGGCTCGCGGCTGCCGAAGAGGCCGGCGATCGGGACGCGGCAGCGCGGAGCGCGGACGAGGGGGGGGCTGATCGACCGATCCGCCCGCGGGCGGCCCGGCGGGGCGACTCGCAATTCACCCTCCTACGGATCGCACCGAAGCGGGTGAAGAAGGTGCGGCCGAGCGGGCAGGACGCGCAACGCATCGCCCGCTGGGCGTGGAGCGAGCGGCTCGAGGATGTCGAGGGGCGTTCCGCTGCCGATCTCACCAAAGAATTGAAGGGGCGCGGGATCGATCCGCGCTCCCCGCCGCCGGGGCTCGGCGATCGCCTTCCTCCCCTGCCGCAGGATGATCGAGAGTGGGCGGCGCGGATGGCGCTCGTGGAGGACGCGCTCGGCGATACGGTGGCCTTTCAAGGATTCGGCGACACGGTCGTGAAGGCGGGCGAGACCGAGGGTGGGCTTGCAGGGATTCTCCCGCAGTTGGGGCAACTGCTCGGCGGTGGCAATGGTGGGCTCGGGGGGCTTGGGCTCGACGAGATTCTCGATGGGCTCAAAGGTGGCGGCCTTCCTGGCGAGCGGGCGCCACCACCGGCGACTCCCGGCGGCGCCAATCCCGCCGGCAAGCCGGCCGAGCGATGGCTCGTGTCGGCCCGTGCCCAGGCAGCCGACGCGGGGCATTACCGGGCGACGCGCGTGAACGTCGACGCGGCCAAGGGCCGGTCGGAGGTGGAGTCGGTGTTCGAGGCCCGCATGCCCGACGGCTCTTGGGAGACGATCTGGCGCGAGGTCCGGGCCGCCGATGCCGCGCGCGCCAACGAAGCGGCGGTGGAGCGGATCACGGCCGACGAGCGGATCAGCGGCCTCCTCCAGACGATCCGTGGCATCGGGCTGGTCGATGAGGCGAGCATCATGCAGGCGATCCGCGTCGGCGCCGCCACAGCCACCGCGCAAGGGGAGATCGACACCGCCTTCAACGACTTCCGCAGTCGCCATATCCAGCGTCTCGACGGCCCGCCACTGCGCTGGGATGGGCGGTAGCTGCCGGTGGGGAGCGACGGCCGTGGCGTTGGAATCACTCCGCGGCCGCGAGCCTCCGCTCGATCCAGTCGTAGGCCTGCCTGCGGATCTCGGTGGGGAAGTCGTGGCCGCAGTCGGGGGTGACGAGGACGAGCCGCTCGTTGGCCGGAGCCACACCGCCCTCGCCGTCAAAGAGGCGGTGGATCGGCAGCCCCTCGGCGAACGCCCGCCGGACGCCCGCCACGGCAAAATTGTGATCACCGACCGGCGAGTTTGAAAAGAAGCTCCGCGGCGCGAAGCTGGCGATCACCTCGGGGAAGTCGAAGGGGATAAGGCCGGCGTCGAGGGCGTAGGTGTCGCGGATCCGCGGCATGTAGCGGTCACTCGTCCAGCCTTTGACATCGCCTTGGTAATAGTCGGGGAAGGGGGTGAAGCCGCAGCTGCTCACCACGGCCACGAGGCGGTCGTCGAAGGCGGCGGTAAAGATGGCGTTGTGGCCGCCGAGCGAGTGGCCGATGGCGCCGATCCGTTTGGCCTCGACTTCGGGAAGGCTCGCGAGCAGATCGACGCCGCGAAGATTGTTCCAGACGGCCTTCATGCTGCCGCTGGAATAGCCTCGGTCGGGCTGCGCGAAGTCGTAGCGGTATTCGCCGAACGACGGGTAGTCGGGCACGAGACAGACAAAGCCCCGTTCGGCGAGCTCGTGGGCGTAGTGGAGGTTGGGAAGCCCCCCCAAGCCTGCCGGTTCGTCCTTGCCGACGTTGTTCGTCTGGTGGAGGCAGAGCATCGCCGCGGCCGGCTTCTCAGGCGTCGCGTCATGCGGAATCAAGAGCCAGGCCGGGACGCGGTCACCGGGCTCAGGGGTGTACCAGACCTTGCGCCGCAGGTACCGATCGGTCCGCTCCCCGGGTGTCATTTCCACGTCGAGCGGCACACGCCGATCCTCTCCGGGGAGCGGGCCCATGACGAGCTCCATCCGGCGGCGGATGTCGGGGATCTCCCGTTGCCAGGCGTCGCGCGAGGTCGCCTGCGGTGCCCGTGGCCGATCGGCGTCCTGGGCCACCGCCGGCAGGGCCATGAGCAGGGGGGTGATCCACAGCCAACCGCGGACACACATGCTCGATCCTCCTGCGGGTGATTCGCTCCATAACCGCGCAAACGCGCCCCGAAAAGAGTCGCCCCGACCTCGGGTGCACGCTCGGAATCCCCGGTTGTTCTGTGTTAGCCTACCGAATCGTCTATCGGTCCATCCCTGCCCTCCCGTCGGAGCCAATCCCGATGTCCGCCGACACGCCCTTCCTCTCGCGCCGCCAACTCCTCGCCGCCGCCCCGGCCGCAGCCCTCGTTGCGATCGCTGCCCGGGGGGCCACGCCAGCGGTCGCCGCCGACGCGGTGCCGGTCGACACGCTCATCGAGCCGCCGGCAGGGAAGAAGATTCTCCTCTCCTGCAAGCTCGGGATGATCGCCGGCGAGTCGGGCGGGAAGGCACTTTCGCTCGTCGAGCGATTGAAGATGGCAGCGGATGCCGGCTTCGACGGCGTCGATCTCGACCAGGCCGGCGGGATCACCACGAGCCAGGCCCGGGCCGCTGTCCGCGAAAGCGGCGTCTTCGTCCACAACGCCATCAATCACGAGCACTGGGGGAAGCGACTGACGAGCCCGAATCCCGACGACCGTGCCACCGCCGTCGCGAACCTCGAGCACTGCCTGCGCGTCTCCCATGCCGCCGGCGGGAGCGGCGTGCTGATCGTCGTCGGCCAGGGGGGGGACGGGCCGGAGGCGGAGATCGAGGATCGCTGCCGCAACGAGATGAAGAAGGTGCTGCCGCTGGCTGCATCGCTCGGCCAGCCGATCCTCATCGAGAACGTCTGGAACCGGATGATGTACGACCACGACGCGCCGCCGGAGCAGGGGCCGGAGCGGTTCATCGCTTTCGTCGACAGCTTCAAGAGCCCGTGGGTGGGGATGTACTACGACATCGGCAACCACTGGAAATATGGCCAGCCGAAGGATTGGATCCACAAGTTCGGCCACCGCTGCGTGAAGCTCGACATCAAGGGCTTCAGCCGGAAGAAGAACGCCTTCGTCGACATCGTCAGTGCCGACGACGACGTGCCGTGGGGCGAGGTGCGTGAGGCGCTCGCCGACATCGGCTTCTCGGGCTGGGCAACGGCCGAGGTCGGCGGCGGTGACGTCGCCCGCCTCACCGAGGTCCGCAAGCAGATGGAGCAGGCGCTCTACGGCTGACAGTCAGCGAAGGGACGATCGGCGGCTGGGATTTGCCGGCGATCGCATCCTGTCGCCGGCGTGTCAGCGAGCGGCGAACGGATCGACGACGTGGAGGAAGGCGAAGCGGGAGAAATCCCGGTCGCGGGTGTAGAGCCTGCGGATGTCGTGCTGCTTAAGGATCGCGGCGATGTGGGCGTCGGGCACGAGGTTGCCGCGGGCCGGGACGTCGCGGGTCAGATTCCGGTAGACCCCCCAGAAACCGTCGGTCTCACCGACGCAGCGCACGTGCGGCCGCGTGAGGAGGCGATCGATGTTCCCCTGCGCCTCGGTGGGGGAAAGGGGCTTCGCGAAGATCCTTGGGTGGGTCGCGATGCGCAGATAGCCCATCACGGTTGGCCAGGGGAGATAGCAGACCTCATCGCCGAGGGCGACCGATTGCAGGAAGGCGAGCGCCCCGGCATGGAGTGCCGAAGAAGCGTCTGAGGCGTAGAGGAGAATGTTGACGTCGAGCGCGAAGCTCACGGCCGGTCATCCTCCATCGCGTCGAAGAGGGCGTCGCGGTCGGCCAAGTCGACACGGGCGCCCATCGGTCGGGCCGTCCATTCGAGCGCCGGTTGCTCGTGCCACTTTCCGCGCTGGCGCCGTGTTGCCAACGCCGTGGCCAAAAGGTCGGACACGAGTCGACCGAGCGACTTGCCTTCCTGCTGCCCGAGAGCGCGAAGTTCGTCGAGAAGGGGCGTATCGATGTCGAGGGTCGTTCGCATGATGCGTGATGATAACATGGAGCGCATCTGATGCGAAATGCGTCGCAGTCGCAGCGAGTCATCGCCGCGGCGGGAGCGTGTTCACGTAGAGCTTCACGTTGTGAGTGGCGCGGCCGACGGCGACGATGTCGGGATTGCCGTCGCCGGTGAGATCGGCGGCAACGAGATCTTCGACCGTCACCCCGCCGGCATCGATCACGTCCCGGGTCCAGCGGGAGCCGTCGGCATTCGCTCGGTAGACGGCGAGCGTCGGCCCGTGCCCTTCGACGGCCGACGGATCGCTCGACCCGAACACGATCTCGTCGCCACCGTCGCCGTCGAGATCGACCGTGGCGAGAGCATGGCCGCGGGCATAGCCCTCGTCGATCACCGTCCGCCGCCACGGGGCCGAGGGGCCTTCGGCAGAAGGATGGTAGACGGCCACCGCCGTGCCGTGCATCGGCTCGACGGTGACGAGGAACTCCCGTCCATTGGCAAGCGTGCCGAGCTTGATCTCCCCGGAGCCGCTCGTGTCGGGCGTACCACCGGCGATCCCCGAGGCGAGCGTTGCCTTGGCGATACCGCTCTCGCGATGGCGGATCAGATGAACCCCCTCGCGGCTGGCGGTGAGGGTGTCGATCAGGCCATCGGCGTCGACGTCGGCCTGGGCGTGGTTGTGCATTCGATTGAGCGTGCCGTCGAGGATCGTCGCCGGCCAGCGGCTCCCCACCGGATCGGCCGGCACCGTAAAGGCTGTCAGAGCCACCCCCGGCTTGCCCTCGGGAGCCGCCAGTGGCGAGACGACCAGCTGTGCCTTCCCCGATCCGAGGACGTCGGCGAAGCGCATCCGGTGGGTGGAATGGAGGGGGCCGAGATCGTGGACCTTCCACGGCTCGTCGAGCGAGGCCCCGCGGCGGAGCCAGTGGACGCTGCCGGTCTTCGGCCAGGAGGCTCCGAGGGCGAAGTCGACCTTGCCGTCGCCGTCGATGTCGTGCGGCGCGATGCAGACGTTGTCGCGAGGCGTCTGATCGCGGATGACCGTGTGCTTCTTCCATTCGCCGCCCGCCTCAGCCGGGTTGCCATACCAGAGGACGGCGTTTTCGGTGACGACGACGATGTCCTGCCGGGCATCGCCATCGACATCAGCGAGCGTTACCGCGTAGCAGATCTCCCCTGGATGGGGATCGAGGACGCGCGCCTGAAAGGCCGGCTCGGCGGCGGCTGCCGCAGGGAGCCACGCGCCGGAGAGGAGAAACGCCGCGACACGGAGCCTGCGCATGGAAGACCTCGGGCGTGAAAAAATCCCCGAAAAACCCGAGCATCTCAGACGAGCTCGGGGAGTGGGGCGTGGTGGTCGGTGATGTACTGCGGCCGGCCGGAGAGATCGTTGACCGTCGAGAGATGATCGATGCCGAGGCGGTGATAGAGGGTGGCGTGCACCTCCTCGAACCGCACCGGCCGGTCCTTCACCTCGCCAGCCACCCGGTCGGTCGAGCCGATCACCTGCCCGGTCCGCAGGCCGCCGCCGGCGAGGAGCGCACAGGTGACGTTCGGCCAGTGATCGCGGCCCGCATCCTTGTTGATCTTCGGCGTCCGGCCGAACTCCCCCCACACGATCACCGTCACGTCCTGGTCGAGGCCGCGGCGGTGGATGTCGCTCACGAGCGCCGACACGCCCTGATCGAGCTGCGGGATGTTCTCCCGGCAGTTGGCGAAGTTGTTGCCGTGGTAGTCCCAGAAGCTGTAGCTGAGGGTCACGCAGCGCACCCCCGCCTCGACGAGGCGGCGGGCGGCGAGGAACTGCTGCATGAGCCGCGGGGCGCCGTCTCCTTGGTGCTTCTCGGTGCCGTAGCCGTATTCGTCGCGCACCGACTGTGGCTCCTTCGAGACATCGAGTGCCTCGGCCAGGGCGCTCGACGTGAGAACGCCGAAGGCCTGCTGCTGGAAGGCGTCCATCCCGTCCATCATGCCGGTGCGGTCGGCCGTGCGGTTGAAGGAGTCGAGGGCCCGGACGAGGCCGCCACGGTCGCCGAGCCGGTCGAGGGTGAGGCCGGAGAGAACGAGGTCGCCGGCGCCGTCGCCATTGGGCTGGAAGGGGGTGCAGGAAGGGCCGAGATAGCCGGGCTTACCGGAGTTGTAGGGGCGGTGCTGCATCCGCGGCGAGAGGCCGACATAGGGGGGCGCCGCCGGGCGTGCGGCCCCCTTGAGCTTGGCCACCACCGAGCCGAACTCCGGATGCCCACCCGGCGGCTGCCGCTGATGGCTGCGGCCGGTGAGGCACTGGAAGGAGTAGTGGTCGCCGGTGGCGCCGACGAGCGAGCGGATGACGGCGAACTTGTCCATCATTTTCGCCATCCGCGGCATCAGTTCGCAGACTTCGATGCCGGGGACATTCGTGGCGATGGGTGAGAACTCGCCGCGGACTTCGCTCGGCGCCTCGGGCTTGAGATCGACCATGTCCTGATGGGGCGGGCCCCCCGGCAGGTAGATCATGATCACGGCCTTCTGGCTCGCCGCCGAGCCGGTTGCCTGCTCGGCCCGGAGGACGTCGGCGAGTGTCAGCCCGGGCGCGGCGGTGCCGAGCGCCGCAAGGCCACCGATGCGGAGGAACTGCCTCCGGCTGCCGCGGTCGCAGAACCGGCCGGAGGGATTGCCCGGGATCGTGAGCATGGTGGGAATCCTGTCGGGGACGCTTGGTGTCGGTCGGGGAGGGTGTCGGTGGAGAGCGGTCGCGAGCGTGACGTGTGAAGGTCAGCTCAGCTCAGCTCAGCTCAGCTCTGGCAATGGCGTGGGGTTGTCGAGGAGGTACTGCGGCCGGCCGGTGTGATCGCGGAGCGAGGCTTCGGCCGGATCGATGCCGAGGTGGCGGTAGAGTGTGGCGAGGACTTCGGCAAAGTGGACGGGGCGGTCAACGATCTCGCCACCGAGCCGGTCGGTGGCACCGATCACCTGCCCGGTGCGGAAGCCGCCGCCGGCAAGGAGCCCGCCGCCGACCTGCGGCCAGTGGTCGCGCCCGGCGTCCTTGTTGATCAGCGGCGTGCGTCCGAACTCCCCCCAGGCGACGACGGCCACATCCTTGTCGAGGCCGCGGGCATGGATATCCTCGATGAGGGCCGAGAGCCCCTGGTCGAATTGCGGCAGGTGGGTGTCGCGCATGCCGTTGAAGTTGTCGGAATGGAAGTCCCAGCGGCCGAAGTTGAGGGTCACGACGCGGGCACCAGCTTCGACGAGCCGGCGGGCGACGAGGAAGTGCTCGAGATTCCGCGGTGCGCCGTCGCCGAACCGGTTGGGATCCCCCTTGCCGTACCGCTCGCGGACACTCTCGGGCTCGTCGGAGACGTCGAGCGCCTTGGCGAGCCGGGAGCTGGTGAGGATGTCGAAGGCGCTCCTCGTGAGCGAGTCCATGCCGTCGAGGGCGCGCGTGGCGTCGATGTCGCGCCGCAGTCGATCGACGTCGGTCAGCAGGCCGCGCCGGTCGGCCAGGCGGGCCTGGGTGAGGTCCTTCAGCACGATGTCGGTGCTCGAAGCGCCGTTGGGGCGGAAGGCGGCGTGCGACACCCCAAGAAAGCCGGGGAGCCCCGGCGAACCGTACGGGGGGTGGCCGGCGTCGGGGGAGAGGCCGACGAAGGCCGGCACCGCCTGGTCGACGCTGCCGAGGAGCTTGCTCGTCACCGCCCCCATGCTCGGCCAGCCACCGGGGGGCTGATTGCGGACGGTACGGCCGGTGTAGCAGATGAACGAGTCGTGGTTGCCATCGGGGGAGCCGTGAACGCTCCGCAGCGGGACGCACTTGTCCATGATCCGGGCGAGCCGCGGCATGTGCTCGCAGATCTCGATGCCCGGGACATTCGTGGCAATCGGCTTGAACTCCCCACGGATCTCCGCCGGAGCGTTCATCTTCAGGTCGTACATGTCCTGGTGGCCGGGGGCCCCGCACATGTAGATCATGATCACCGACTTGTGCGACCGGCGACCGGAGGCCTGCTCGGCGGCGAGGATCCGGGGCAGCGAGAGGCCGCCGACGGAGAGCGTGCCGATGCGGAGCATGTCACGCCGGGAAAGGCCGTCGCAAAACCGGGCGCCCCGGCCGCTCTTCTGGTCGACGATCGAGAGCATCGCATGTTCCTCTAGCCCGCCTCGGCGGGGCAGCCCGGCTCCGGCCGGTCCTGCCCCACTTTTTTGGCCTCGGCCCCAGTCCAACCATCACACCCCAACTTTACCGCACCAACCTTGTCGGCACGAACGGCATCCGCACTCTCCTCTTCGCGCGATATCTGGCAGCGGCCTGACCGCTTCCGGTCATCCTAAGCCATTCCTGCCCATGGGTTTAGGTCGATCGAGGGGGCCTGGGCCGGAGCCGAGGGGGGGAAAGGGATTCAAGCGGGGTTTTCCGGGGTAGAATCCGAGGACATCCAAGGGGGGCCAACCATGCTCACGATCCGCGGCGGTCAGAAGCGCTTTTGCGACGGAGTCAGCCGGCGCGATTTCCTCGCCATCGGTGGCCTGTCGTTCGGCATGGGGGGGCTTTCGCTCGGCGGGCTCCACCGCCTCGAAGCGGCCCAGGCTGCGGCCGGCGCGGGCTCGAAACTGGCCCACAAGTCGGTCATCAACATCTTCCTCGGCGGTGGGCCGCCCCATCAGGATCTCTGGGATCTCAAGCCCGATGCCCCGAGCGAAGTTCGGGGGGAGTTCAAGCCGATCTCGACGAATGTCCCCGGGATCCAGATCTGCGAGGTGTTTCCCCGCCTCGCGCAGCGCACCGACAAGTGCGCCATCATCCGCTCGATCGTCGGCTGCGACGGTGCTCATGCCGCGTTTCAGACCAACACCGGCTGGACGGAGGCGAGCCTGCGGACCCTCGGCGGCCGCCCCTCTCTCGGCGCCGCCATTGCCAAGATCCAGGGCCCGGTCGACAAGGCCGTGCCGCCGTTTGTGGGGCTCGCCGCCAAGACGCAGCACGGCCCTTGGTCTGACTCGGGGACGGCCGGCTTCCTCGGCCCCGCCTTCGGCCCCTTCCGGCCCGACGGCCCCGACATGGCCAACATGCAGCTCAAGGATGTCTCCCTGGAGCGGCTCTCCGATCGACGCAGCCTGCTTTCGAGCGTCGACAAGCTCCGTCGCGACGTCGACGCCAGTGGCACGCTCAACGGGATGGACGCCTTCGAGCAGCGGGCGTTCGACGTCCTCACCGGCTCGAAGCTCCTCGACGCCCTCGACATCTCCAAGGAAGACCCCGCCGTCCGTGCCGCCTACGGCGACGGCAAGCCGTATCAATTTCAATACGACGGTGCCCCGACCTGCAACGATCATCTCCTCGTCGCCCGCCGGCTCGTCGAGGCGGGGGTGCGGGTTGTCAGCCTCTCCTTCGGCCGCTGGGACAGCCACGGCGGCAACTTCGCCATGGTGCGCGACCATGGTCCGAAGCTCGATCAGGCGCTCTCGGCGCTGATCGACGATCTCGAGAGCCGCGGGATGCTCGGCGACGTTTCGATCGTGGTGTGGGGCGAGTTCGGCCGGACTCCGAAGATCAACAAGGATGCCGGCCGCGACCACTGGCCGCAGGTGAGCACGGCGCTCCTCGCCGGCGGCGGGATGCGCACCGGGCAGGTGATCGGGGCCACCAACCGGCTCGGTGAGCATGCCACTGATCGCCCCGTCCATGTCCAGGAGGTGCTCGCCACCCTCTATCACAACCTCGGCATCGACACGCAGACGTTCACGGTCGTCGACGCCACCGGCCGGCCGCAGTACCTCGTCGACAAGCCGGCGATCGCCGAACTGCTCTGAGCGACAATCGTTCGACATCGATGCGCATCGCAGGCATCTCCCGTCCCTTCGCATCGGCCAGGACGAACGGTGATCGCGAAGCCGCGGCTCGTCGTCGTCCGGACTCGCCGACGACCGCCCGTACCAGTACAAAGGCATTCTCGTGAAGTCCGGAGGCCAGCCGCCGCGATGCATCGTGATTGCCGGACCGAACGGCTCGGGCAAAACGACGTTCGCGCTGGAGTTTCTCCCAGAGGAAGCCGGTGTCCGGCACTTCGTGAACACCGACCTCATCGCCGCTGGTCTTTCTCCCCTTCGTCCCGAGGATGCGGCCGTGGCTGCGGGGCGGGTGTTCATCTCCGAAATCGAACGGCTCGCAGCCGCCGGCGAGGATTTCGCTCTCGAGACAACCTTGAGTGGTCGGACGCTCCTCTCCCGCCTCCGCGGTTGGAGGTCCAGCGGTTACCGCCTCGAAATGATTTTCCTGCGGTTGAGTTCTCCTGCCGTAGCGCTGAGGCGCATCGCTGCAAGAGTCAGGCAGGGCGGGCATGACGTACCCCGAGAAGACGTGTTGCGACGGTTCGCCCGTGGGTGGGCAAACTTCCAATCCGACTACCGGCCACTGATGCATGCGTGGGCGGTGTACGATAATTCCGGACGATGGCCGAAATTGCTGGAGCGATCCGAATGAAGAAGACTCCTGGAAAGGTCTCTGCCGGCGGACTTTCGGCACCGGGTGGCACGCTGCAGACATCTCAGCTTTTCGTAGAAGCGGTCGGCAGGGCGCTGCGGCGATCGGCGCGGACCGCCCGTCGGATCGCGCATATGCACGGCACGCCGGTGTATATCTGGCGCGACGGGAAAGTCGTGGCCGAGAAGCCCTGATCGCCGGCCCGGCCAGAGAAGCGGCCAAAAAAAGTTGTGGCAGTCGAAAGCAGGTGTGCTAAAGCTCTTTACAAAAAGGGGTTGCGACGTTTTGTTCGCCATCCGTGAGCCGGCCAAAAAAGCGGCCATAATGGCTGTATGAGCCAGCCAGTCGATCGCGGAGAGAGCACGAGCCTGATGGAGCCTATGCTCCTGGGCGAATCCTCGCCCAGGCGGGTGGCGCTGGCCGACAAGGCGCTCGAACTCGTCACTGCCTCGACCCGGCTCGACGGCACGCTGCCGCGGGGAGTTGCCGGTAGCCTCGCCGGCCTCGTCCGCTCGATGAACTGCTACTACAGCAATCTCATCGAGGGTCACGACACCCACCCGGTGGACATCGAACGTGCCCTGCGCGCCGACTACAGCACCGAGCCGCGGAAGCGGGATCTCCAGCTTGAAGCCCGCTCGCATATCGCCGTGCAGGCCTGGATCGACGGAGGAGCGCTTGCTGGTCGGGCTTCGACCGCTGCGGCCATCCGCGAAATCCACACGCGATTCTGTGGCGAACTTCCCGAGTCGCTGCTGACAGTCGGAGACATGGCAACTGGTGGTGGGATTCGTGTGGTGCCGGGGAGTTGGCGGGTGACGGACGTGGCCGTCGGTCGTCATCGTGCCGTCAGCCCTGGGGCCGTCGAGCGGTTCATGGATCGCTTCGAGGCTGTCTACGCGCACCTCGGGAAATTGGAGACGATTCTCGCGGCGGCGGCGGCCCACCACCGGCTCCTCTGGATTCATCCCTTCGCCGATGGCAATGGCCGTGTCGCGCGGCTCGTGTCGTACGCCATGCTCCGTGACTCCATCGGCGCCAGTGGCATCTGGTCGATCGCCAGGGGGCTCGCCCGCCGCGAGTTGGATTACAAGGATCGGCTGGAGGACTGCGACCAGCCCCGTCGGAGCGGCTTCGACGGCCGTGGAGCGCTCGGCGAGGGAGCCCTCGCCGACTTCGTGGAGTTCTTCCTCGACATCTGCTTGGATCAAGTGACGTTCATGGAGCGTTTGGTGCAGCCTGCCGCGCTCACTGGGCGCGTCATCCGATGGGCCGAAGAGGAAATGGCCGCGGGGCGACTCGCGCCGCGATCGGATCGGCTCCTCGAAGCGTTGCTTCTACGGGGAGAGTTCGAGCGTGGCGACGTCGAACGACTGCTGTCGGTCAGCGAACGGACCGCGAGGCGGACAACGTCGTCCCTACTCGAGGCCGGTGCGCTGGTGGCCGACTCGCCCCGGGCTCCGCTGCGGCTGGGCTTTCCTGTGAAGGCGGCGCACCGCTGGCTGCCCGGGCTGTTTCCTGATCCGCCGACCGGGAGTCGGTGACGTCGCCGCGAAGCGCCGCCCCCGGCGCCCGGCCGTCGCGAGCCGAGCAGACTGTGGATGAAGTCATCCGCTGCCGCTCAGGGCTTTGCCGGGGCGGGGGAGGGCTCGAGGGTGTGGGCGAGTTTGCCGTCGGCCACCGTCCAGATCCGCAGTTTGCCGTCCTGGCATCCGGCCGCGAGCCACGTCGGCCCGGCAGTCACCGTCTGAACGAAGTCGGCGGCCCCGGGGAACTCGCGGACCGTGCCACCATTGCCGGCGTTGTAGATCCGCACCGTCGGGTCGCCGGAGCTGGCGATCACTTCCTCGCCCGGGGCGATGAACTTCACCGCCGTAACTTCCTTCTTGAGCCCCGCGATCGTCCGCTGCTGCTCGCCGGTGACGACGTCCCACACCTTGATCGCGTTGTCGGCCCCGGCGCTCGAGAGCCGGCGGCCGTTGGCCTGCCAAGCGACCCCGAGGACATGCCCGGTGTGCCCCTCGAAGCTCTTGATGTGCTTGCCGTCGGCAACACTGTGAACCTTCACGAAGCGGTCGGTCGCCCCCGAGGCGAGGAACTGACCGTCGCGTGAGAACTCGAGGGCCGTGACGGCGTCGGAGTGCGGCGCGGCAAACTCGCGGACGAGCGCCCCGTCGGCCACGTTCCAAAGCTTGATCTCGCCAGAACGGCTGGCGCGGCCACTGCCGGTGGCGAGGGTCTTGCCATCGGGGGAAAAGGCGAGCGCCGTGACGCCGTCGATCGGCGGCACGCCCGGCTCGTCGTCGCTGGCCGGCGGCGTCAGTTCCCCGCCGATCGTGCGGGCGAGCGTCCACCGCGGGGCCACCTGCCAGATCCCGGCCGCGGCCGCACCGCCACCGATGAGGGCCCGGCCGTTGTCGAGGAACGCCACCAAAGCCTTCGATTCGCCGGCGCCGCCGTCCCAGGTATCCCGCGGG
>Ga0007795_10000302_pt1 | contig 14716 bp, 13 predicted proteins | sample CryBogmetaGMA1M_FD_60369 | JGI IMG/M metagenome (GOLD analysis project Ga0007795, IMG submission 60369) | Freshwater microbial communities from Crystal Bog, Wisconsin, USA - MA1M | ecosystem: Environmental > Aquatic > Freshwater > Lake | place: Crystal Bog, Wisconsin, USA | collected 2009-07-06
GGCCGTGGTACAGCGGCTACGACGTGGGCTACCCGGTCTACTACGACGGCGCGGCCACCGCGGCCTACCCGGCGGCGACGGATGCGGCGGCGCTCTGCGACAGCATCGCGACCACGGTCTGCAGCGACGCGTATGCGGCCACGCCCGAGCTCGTGCCCGCGTGCGTCACCCGCGTGCGCGCCGAGGTGTGCCTGGCCTGAAGAAGCCCGGAGTTCCAGCACTTGTAGGCTCGCAGGCTTTATCGGCCCAAGCCTGTGGCGTTTTCAGCCGCCCCCGCTCTCGCGCCCGCCATGAGCACCCTGAGGATGTCCGAGCAGCAGCGGGCGGCCGTGGCGCTGGCGCGCGCGGGCGACCTGTGTCTGCGGGCAGGTCCCGGTGCCGGGAAGACGAGCATGCTGTGCGAGATCTACAAGGCGCTGCGAGCGCTGGAGCGCGAGGTCGTGGTGATTTCCTACTCGAACGCCTCCGCAAATGCCTTCAACGAACGTCTGGGTGAGACGGTGGCGACGACGATGCACGTCTTCTGCATGCAGCGCCTGGGCATCCAGGCGCCGCTGAACGATGTCTTTCGCGAGGCCCTCCGAGTGCTCGGCACCCGCGAGGCGCTGCCGCCCGGCCGGCCAACGTCCATCCTCGTCGACGAGGCGCAAGACTGCAATGCCGACATAAACAGGCTCCTGCACGTGCTGCGGACCAAGGGCTACCACGTCGTCTACGTGGGGGACGCGCAGCAGAGCATCTACGGCTTTATGGGCGCTTCGCCGGGCGAGTTCCTCGGCCTGCAGGGCGCCGCGGACATGGCCAGCTTCGACCTGACGGAGAACTGGCGCTCGACGGCGGCGCTCACGCACTACTTCAACCGCTTTTCTGAGCGCAACTTCGAGCAGCCCCTGCGGCAGACGGCCGTGCAGGGCGGCGCGGGGGCGCCGCAGCCCTTCGAGGCTTGCTATGACTCGAAGGCCGAGCTGTACGGCTACGTCGCCGGCATCCAGCGCAGCCGGCCCATGCTGTCCGCCCTGCTCGTGCTCAACAACGAAGGCCTCGACGAGGCGCACGTCTCGCTCTTCAAGGAGGGCGCGGCGTGCATCACGTTCAGCGCGGCCCGCAGCGAGGAGTCCAGGCGGGTGCCCGCGGAGCTCGTGCGCCCCGACATCGCGCAGGGCCTCACGATCTGGGGCAGCAAGGGGCGCGAGTATGCCCGCGTCTTCCTGCTGGGCTGCGAGGACAAGGGCGATGCCAACGAGCACCTGGAGCGGGCGCGGTGCATCTTCGTCGGCATGACCCGAGCCACGACGGAGCTGCACCTGTGCAGCGTCCGGCGCCCAGGTGCGCCGGACTTCTCGCGCTTCCTCGTGTCTCTGGCGAGCGCCGGTGAGGCCCCGGCAGCCGGCGGCTCTGCCTGCCGCGCTGCCTTCTTGCAGGTGCGGCGCGTCTCCGAGACCTACGGGAACGAAATTGTCCAGGCCGTCTTGGGCGACGGCGCCGGTGACTTCTTCGCAGACGAGGTCCTGGACCTGGGCAGCGGCATCCGCGGGCCCGACCCGAACATGACCCGGCTCGGACTCGAGACGGCCCACGGCATCATCGTGGAGGAGCACTGCCGCCGCGCGCTCGCCGCAGACGCTGACGCTGCCGGCGTCGCCGGGCGCCAGCAGCAGGCCCGGCGGTACCTCACGGCGCTCCACCTCCCCGGTGGCCACCCGGCAGGCAGCCGGCTGCAAACGATCCGGTCGGCGTGCCAGGGCATCAGCCGCTGGCGGGCCTTCGCGTTCAAAAACGCCACAGTGCTCCAGGAATGCATCGCCGGCAGGCCCGGCCGCCTGCACTGGAGCGCCAAGGCCGGAGAGACGCAGGCGCAGCGAGACGCCTGCGAGGACTTCGTGCAACTGCTCTGCGACCTGGCGCAAGAGCAGCCCTACCACCAGAGCCTGTTGCAGCAAAGCATCGCCCTGCTGACCCCGCTGCAGCCGCTGCGCTACGCCGACATCTTCCAGATCGTCCGCGCGGACGGGCACCTCGACGCTCCTAACTTTGCGCAGGCGCGCGCCGCAGTGCTCGCGGCCCTGGCGAACGATAGCGGCGGCCCCGTGAGCTCCTTGGCGGCGCTGGGCCTGGCCCTGGTGAAGAAGTGGGACAACGGCCAGCTCTACGAAGACATGGCGGTGCTTCGGGCCCTGACGCACCTGCACCCGCCCCCGGGCTGGCCCGCCGGCCTCGACCTGACGGCGGCCGACATGGAACTCGGCCCGGGCGACGCGGCGAACGTGCGCCAGCAGGCGGCGGCGATGAAGGCCCGCGGCTGGCACCTCGCGCCGCCGAGCCGGCCCACCAAAAAGAAGTACCTGGGTCGCGAGACGCAGCTCTGTGGAGAGCCGGACCTCCACGGCCCCGGCTTCGTGGCGGAGGTGAAGGACGTGCAGAAGCTGACCGTCTCGCACGCCTGCCAGGCCGTGCTCTACGCCGCCATGACGGACGAGCCCGAAGCGCTGCTCTGGGACGTGCGGCGGGGCAAGTGCTACCGCTACGCGCTGGACGAAGTCAAGCGCCGAGCGCTGCTGCTGGCCGTGCTGCAGTTTGCGAAGCCCGAAGGCCCACACAGACCGCCCTCGCCGCCGGCTGTCCGCCGACGCCTCGGCACTGCGGAGGCTTGAGGATTGCACGTCGACCCCCAGACAAAAATCTGGGCCCGCGCAAAGAACGGGCGGCCGGGCATTTATGCAGCCCGCGGCACACAATTACAGCTGCCCCGCCCGTGGTCTTCGAGATTAATGCGGCGAAGCGCGCCTCCGGGCAGTCGCCGGGAGGCGCAACGCAGAGCGCGGCAGCTGAGAGCGAGCCTGCTCCGGGGGGCGCGCCGCCGGGCGCGCCAAAGGCCGCGCGCAGTCTCGTCGTCCTCCTCCTGCGCCACGCCGCGAGGGTGGCGGGCCGGGCACGGGTGCCGCGCTCAGTCCCGAAAGTTGCCGAGCCCCAGGGCCGCGTGCGCCGTCAGGCCCCAGCCGTTGAGGCCCAGCCGGGCCGTTAGGCCCCCCTCGGGCTGCAACATGCGGCGCAGCATGGCTCGAAACTGATCCCAGCGCGTGATGTCTTGCACCAGGGCGGCCTTCCCCAAGTCCTGCAGGCGCCGTTTCAGCACCGGCAGGTCGAGAATCATGGCCTCGTCCCGCATGAGAGCCTCCTGGAGCTCCGTGATCTCGCCGGCGAGCGCGTTGAGGCCTTCGGCCTGCGCGGCCCCTCGGGCCTGCAGCTGCGCGAAGGCCGCCAGGTGTTCGCGGACGAGCGCGAAGGAGGCCAAGCCGGCCGCCAGCCAGAACAGTTTCTGGTAGCGAAGCGCCGATCGTCGACTGAAGAGGCGCTTCAGGAGCTTAAGCATCAAGCTCTCGGTGAGGTCGGGAGCCTGGAGGCCAGCCGCCACGGCCTGCAGGAAGCTCTCGGCGCCCGCCTCGCAGGCAGCCGCCTCGGGCCCCCGGGTGCCGCAGCAGGCCCGCGCAAACGCGCGGGCGGCCTCGTGCTCGGTGGCCGTGGCCTCCTCGGCGCCGCGCCCGTCTGCCATCTTCACCTTCCGCCGCTTCTCCAGGGCGCCGACGTAGAGCGCCGCCTGATCGTGCAGGCACGCCAGGTGCGCCGTCGCAGCGGCCTCGGCTCGGGGCTGCCACGCGCCGAGCAGCGCTCGCACCAGCTTTTCCAGGTGCGGCTGCAGCGCCGTGACCTGCTTGGGACTCAGGTCCTGCTTGGCCAGGAACTCGCTCAGCTGCTCCACGGTGGCGCCGGCGACGCTGGCCCGCTCCTCGAACCAGACCTGGCGCAGCGACCGCTTCAGGGGCGCGGCGAGGCCCTGCGGCGGGCCGGGCACCTGCCCCAGCAGACGGTGCAGCGCCCCCCGCTCCTGCGCGTGGTCCATCGCCTTTGCAACAAGACCTAGACGGGCTCCGACGCCGCACGACGCCGCCCGCAGAAGAAATGAGCGCCGCCCTCGACCGGTTGGACGTGCGCGTCATCGCGCTCGACGAGGCCTCGCCAGGGGTCGCGCGGGCCCGGGAGCACTTCGCGCAGGCGGTCCGGTGGCCGGCCGTGGACTTGCGCCGCAGCGCGGCGCCGGAGCTCCTCGCCGCCGGCCTGATCGATCTGCAGACCGCGCACGTGCTGCGCCTGGGCCGCAAGCACCGCTGGGAGCTCGGCGCGCCCGGCGCCGTCGGCCTCCAGCTCAGCGTGCGGGCGGCCCTGGAGGCCGAGCCCGCGGCGCCCCTGCTGCTCGTGGAGGACGACTGCCGCTTCACCGCGGGCCTTCGGGAGGCCGTGGCCGAGCTGCTGGCCCAGCAGGCCAGCTTCGACCTCGCCGTCTTCGGCCCCCGCTTCGTGCGGGGCACGCAGAGCGTCAGCCCGCGCGCCCTGACGGAGCAGGACGTCCGCCCGCACCCGGCCCTGCCACGCTGGGGCGAGCTGCAGCCCGGCTTCGGCTTCGAGGGCACGCACTGCGTGCTCTACAGCCCCGCGGGCCGGCAGCGCGTGGCTGCCTTGCTGGCGCCGCCCGTGCGCCTGCAGTACGACACGCTCCTGGCCCTGACGGGCGCCGCCGGCCGCTGCCGCCTGCTGCTGGAGCTCGGCCGGCCCCGAGCCTTCGTGCCGGCGTCGATCCTCTCCTCGGTTCAAGACGCGGCCTCCTACCTCACGTGCCGCCTGCCCGGCGGCTGGTTCCTCACCGGGCTGCTGGCAGCCGCGGCGCTCGTCATCCTCTTCCTGCTCGTGACGCTCCGGCGCCTCCGGCCCGCCCTGACCTGCCTGCGCGCCTAAGATGGCGTGCGCCCACGCCCCGGTGGAGCGGAGCGGCGAGCGCGTCTGCACCCGCTGCGGCCTCGTGCTGGACAGCCACCTCTTCGAGGAGGAGCCCGGCGTGCCCGCCGTCGCCGGCCGCGAGTGGGCCTGGCGACGAGCCCTCAAGGCCTTCTTGCGCGGCGTCGGCCGCTCGGACGTGGCCGCCGGCAGCTTTCCGCCGCCCCCGCGCGCGGGCAACCTGTCCTACCGCGTCCTGGCCGCCTACGCCTACTGGCTGCGCTTCGCCGCGGAGGTGCCCAGCTCCTTCGCCCGCACGGCCGGCCAGGCGACGCCGAGCGAGTGGCGCCGCGCCGCCCGCGCGTACCAGGCCGCCGCCGCGGAGGACGACGCGCCCGAGGCCGTCGTGCGGCGCCTCTGCCGCCGCCACGGCCTGGCCCGCAGCCTCGCCGGCGCCGCCTGCCGCGCCCTGGAGGAGCCGCGCCTCGAGACGTGCGAGCCGCTGCACGTGCTCGTCGCCTGCACGGCCGAGAGCCTCGGCGACGAGCTCGCGGCCCGGATCTTCGCCGCCCCGGCGGCGACCGTGCGGCGCTACCGCGAGCGCCACCGCGTGCAGGCCTTCGCCGTGAGCCTCGAGGCCGAGGGCCTCGCGCTGCGCGCGCACGTCGAGCGCTGCGAGCACTACGCGGGCGCCGCCCCGCTCCAGAGCCACGTCCGCCGCTGCCCGAGCTGCTGCCGCCGCGCCGAGGAGCTCGAGCTGTCCTTCCTGCTGCGCACCGATGTCGGCTGAGGCCCGCCCGACGGCCTGGCGCGGCCTGCAGGACGCGCCCGCGCCGCTGCTGCCCGACGCCGCGGCGCAGCGCCGCTACCGGGCCGCGCTGGCCGCGGCCGGCAGCAACCCGGCGCACCCGCACTTCGACCACGCCGTCTCCTTGCTCGTCACCGACGCGCAGCTCGCCGAGCAGCTGCTGGGCCGCCGCGCCGCGCTGCGCCAGGAGCTCGGCGAGGCCGCCTGGGTGCGCTGCCGCGAGTGCTTCGTCAACAAGCGCGACGCGCCGCTGCAGCTCCCGGCGGGCAGCACGCCGGTGCTCAGCCAGTACACGCTGGACGGCGGCGACCTGGCGGTGCCGGCCGTGGAGGACTACGAGCGCTGCTGGCCGGGCGCCTACTTCGGGCGCGGCGCGCCGGGCCGGGCGCTGCCCGCGCCGCCGCCGTGGGAGGCCCGGCGCGCGACGGCCGTCTTCCGCGGCGGGGCCACCGGCGCCGGCGTGCTGCCCGAGACGAACCCGCGCCTCCGCCTCGTGCAGCTGGCGCACGCCTGGCGCCGGGGCGGCCAGGGCCAGTTCCTGGACGCCGAGCTCACGTCCTGGAACCTGCGCCAGAAGCTCGGCGCCGACGGCGTGCTGCGCCTGCTGGACCCGGCCGAGCTCAGGCGCCAGGGCATCGACTCCTGCGGGCGCCAGCACTACCTCACGTGGGAGCAGCAGGCCGAGTTCAAGTATGCCGTCTACCTGCCCGGCAACGTCGGGGCGAGTCGGCTGGGCGCGCTGCTCGGCCTCGGCTTCGTCATCCTGGCCCCCGAGCCCACGGGCCCGGCCCTCGGGCTGTGGCGCCAGCTGGAGGCCGACGTGCACTACCTGCGCCTCGAGCCCGACTTCAGCGACCTCCGGAAGAAGCTGCAGTGGCTGCGCTACCACGACGCGGACGCGCGGCGCCTGAGCGCCGCCGCCCAGGCCCTGGCCCAGCGGGAGCTCTCGCGGAGCGCCCTGGAGGCGGCCGCCGCGGCCGCGCTGGCGGCGCTGCCGCCCCCCGACGACGCCCGCCTCGTGCGTTCGCTCGAGTACGTGTGGACGCAGTGCCGCGCCGCGGTCTACGCGCTCGTCGACGGCCGCGGCCGGCTCCGCCTCTTCGTGCCCTTCGCGAACCAGAGCTTCCACAACGGCTGGCCGGCCCCGCCGCCCTGCGAGCCGGCGCCCCTCGAAGCCTTCCTGGCGTGCGTGCGGCACCGCACGCAGGAGCGCGACCACCTGCCCTGGCAGCGCTGGTGGACGAACGGCGGGCTGGTGTGCAACGTCCTGCCCGCCGACGTCTGGGGCGAGAGCATGTTGCCGGCGCTGCAGCTGCTCTTGGAACGTGCCGCGCGCCTGCTCGTGGCTCCGCAGGAGCGCCCGCCCTCGCCCAGTTTCGCCCACGATGTTTCCCCTCTGGGCGGAGCCGATGCCGCCCCTGAAGCGCCGGCGCCTGCCCCGAAGCTTCCAGCTGGCCGACGAGCTCGCGCGCGGGCGGCGTGAGCAGGCGGCCACGCGCCTGGCGCGCTTCTGGCGCTGGCGCCGCGGCCTGCGCCAGCAGCTCGACCCGCTCAGCCTCCAGCCGCTGACGCCGCGGCTGACGCTGCGGCTGGTCGAGGACCGCGGCGTGCACAACTACGACGCCCTGGCGCTGACCAACTACTTCCTGCGCTCGGGGCGCTTCGCCTCGCCCCTCACGCGGCGCGAGATCACCGCGACCGAGCTGCGGCGCCTGCAACAAAAATGCCCGTCCGCCGAGCTGCGGGCCCTGCTGCACAGCACCTACATGGCGCGCGCCGCCATCGCGGCGGTGGATTACAGCCTCGAGATCCAGCGCATGGCCGCCGAGAACGACGTCGGCGACGCGCTCGAGCGGCTGCTGGCCGAGGCCGAGAGCTCGCTCTTCGACCCTAACTGGAGCCTCTTGCACCACCACCTCGACGCCTACGAGACGGCTCTGCAGCTCTTCGCGGAGCGCTACGGCGGCGAGCTCGCCGCGCTGTGCAACGTCCACGCCGAGATCGTGGAGCGCCGCGGCCTGCTCTGCCCCGAGGCGCTGCTCACGGCCGTCCGCGACATCCAAGCGGCCGCCAAGGCCCGCCGCCTGGCCAGCGCCGACGTCCTCTGCCTGGCCTTCGCGCGGCTCGTGCGCAGCCTCAGCGGCTGGATGGAGCAGTGGCGCTGAGGCCGCTCAGCCGCGCCGCGCGTCGCGCAGCAACAGCAGCAGCGCCAGCAGCGCCGCCGGCTCGCTGGCCGCCGCGCGCGGCCCGACGAGGGGGCCCGCGGCCCGCGGCAGCAGCGAGTAGTAGAAGGCGCCGCTCTCGCTCAGCAGGCACTCCAGAAAGCCGGCCATGGCCTGGCGACTGAGAAAGCGCAGCGGCGCCGCGTAGCCGACGCGGACGCGGTACACGTCGCCGCCGTCGTAGCTCACGAGCGCCTCGCAGGGGCCAAAAGAGGTATACCAGTGTAGGTGCAACCTAAGTGCCTGGGTGCGCCGCATGGCTCGGGCCCTCCTTTCATCAGCCGGAGCACCTCGCCTCGCCCGCCCCGTGACGCGTGGCTCGACAGTATCAAACAGCACCATGCCGAGCGACCACGAGCAGTCTCACTTCAAGCTCTTCCTCCAGCAGCACCGGGATGAGGTGGTCGTCGGCAAGAGCAAGCGGCGCACGGGCGAGGCCGACGCCGTCCTCACGCACACCCTGATGTGCGGCACCATGGGCGGCAAGCTCGCCATCCCGCCGGAGCTCCTGGAGGCGTTCTACGACGCCTACGGCCGCGACGCGAGCCTGGGGCGCAAGCTCTACGTCGTCGAGGTGCATACGCTGCCCTGCTTCATCATGCACCTCGACGTGGACTTCAAGGCGCTGGAGCAGCCCGAGCGCGTGCAGGCCTTCTGCGAGCTGGTCCACGCCACGGTGGCCGAGTACTACCGCGACCCCGTCGACACCATCGTCTGCGCCGTGCTCGACGAGCGCGGCGAGCGCCGGCCGGGGGCCGCGGGCCTGCACTTCATTTTCCCCCGCTTGGCGGTGACCACGGAGCAGGCCCTCTGCATCCGCGCCGGCATCGTGGCGCGCTGCCTCGCGCAGCTGCCGTGGGGCGGCGACTGGGAGCACATCATCGACATCAGCGTGCTGAGCAACAAGGGCGGCAAGTTGCGCATGGTCGGCTCCGACAAGTGCCGCGCCTGCCCGCAGTGCGCCCTGGGCGGCTGCACCAACGCCGCCTGCCAGTTCGGGCGCGTCTGCGAGAACAAGCTCTACTGGCCCTGGAAGTGGCTGCCCGTCACCGAGGCCACCCAGCGTGAGCTCGGCTACGTCCAGGACAACAAGGCCCGCGCCGCCAAGCTCTGCAGCGTGCGCTGCCGCAACCCCGAGAAGAGCCGCGCAGACTTCGCGCCGCCGCGCATGGCGCCGCTGCCCAGCAGGCTCGTGCCGGAGCGCGTCAACGGCCGCGGCGTGCGCAACGCCGAAGGCGGCCTGGTCTACGCGCTGCGCGGCCAGGAGGGCGCGCACGAGCGCGGCTTCGCCGTGCTGCACGTCGAGGAGGCGCTGCTGGACGCCCTGCAGCAGGAGATCCGCAACTACCACCCCAACTACGGCCAGTTGAGCATCAAGCGCGGCGGCCTGCTGCGCAGCCAGGACGCCGACAGCGCCGCGACCTACCTCGTCAAGGTCCGCGGCTACGGCGAGCGCTACTGCTGCAACAAGGGGGCCGAGCACCGACAGAACGTCGTGTACTTCGCCATCTCGCGGCGCGGCGGCAGCATCTACCAGCGGTGCCACTGCGTGAAAACCGAGATCCGGGCCGGCGGCTGTTCCTGCCGCGAGTACAGCGGGCGCCGGCAGATGCTGCCCCCGGACGTCTTCGCGGCGCTCTGCGAAGGCGAGCCCCTGACCGCCGGGAGCACGCCGGTACCATGCGTGCGCGTGCCGGCCGTGCAGCCGCGGCTGCGGATGATGCCGCTCTTCTAGCGGCGTGCGGCCTGCTGGCCTCACCTCAGCCGAGGGCTCGCCGCATCGGCCGGCACGAGGCGCTGCACGACCGCAGCGGGGACCTGGGCGAGAGCCGGACGAGAGATAAATGCGACATGGCGCGGTCGCGGTGCTGGCCGCATTTGTGCTCGAGGACGCATCGATAATTTTAGAAGAATAATAATTAGATACAAGAAACGCAGCGTCCTTCTTTTCCAAAAGTTTTAAGCAGAGCCAGATAGCCGATCAGGGTTTGACTTCAGGAGATCTCAAAAATACCATCACAAACCTCGTACGTGCGCTAACCAACGTGTGGCGACCTCCTCCTCACTACTTTTTTTTTTCTGATCTCTTCAGCTGGTAGGCAGACGTGGCCTTCTGCAGAGTGAGGACGATAGCCGATTTGCAGATAATTCGAAGTCACCCTCCGCTCGAAGCCATTTACTTTCTCTTTCCAGAGGTAGGGGTGGGGCCATCGTCAACAATTCTTCAAGATGGTCAGAGAACTGGCGCAATTACCCCAGGGTGTGTTTCTCCACATTCTGAGCTTTGCGAGCCCTGCATGCCGTGCTTGTTGCATACGTTGGCAGTCGCTTGCTACTCCAGATCAAGAAGAAGAGCTGGAATGCGTCATCTTCGAAGGTAGGGCCATTCGAGTGTCTTCGCAACTGTGGGCGATATGGGCGCCTCTACGTCGTTTTCATCCTTGCGTGGTGAAGGTGTACGAATTCGAGCTGGAGATTTGGCGGGTAGGTTCCGACATCGTCACGCATCAGGGTTCTGCACGGGGAGATTGCTGCTCCTGCGATGATAACTCCGGAGATGACGCCGATGATCGGTCGCTGTGTGGAGACGAAGTTGCAATCGCGAGTCTCAGGCCTCGCAGCTTTGGGAGGATTGGCGAGGTCTTTTACGATACTGTATTGCAACGCTGCTGCAAGGAGCTGAGGTCCAGGTTTGAAGAAATTGTTCCTACTCACAGTGATGTGTATTTTGACGTCTCGCTGGAATCCGGTGAGGGAATTCCCGTGCGCTTCTGCGTGGACGTTTGTACATAGCTCCGATTCAGACGCCGCGCTAGTCTTTCACAGACCCAAAAAAAATCACATCTGCCGCGCGGATGCGGGGCGCCGTGACGTTCCGCAGCACCCGGCGCAGCTTGGCGCGCTACCTCGCCGGCAGCTCTCGCCGCCGGGGCTTCTGCAGGAGCCTCGTGAGTTTTTGACGCTGCTCTTCGTAGTCTTTCACGGCGGCATTCGCTCGCATGGCCTGGTCCGAGACGTGCTCGAGGGCTTGCCGCTGGTCCGCCAGCCGTGCCTCGAGCGCCGCTTTCCGCGCGGCGGGCGACGGCCGTTCGCTGACGGAGCGGCAGCGCGAGTGCGGCCACGGGCGAGGCGTGGAGTCCCAGAAGCAATTGTTGTGGCAGCGGCTTTGCGGCAGAGGCGCGCAGTAGGCGTTGCGCATCTTGCGCGAGAAGTTCACCAGAAAATGCCCCATGGTTTGATGATAGGGCGTGCCAACGCCCGGCCGCCGATCCAGGCATCCCCATGGCGGCCGAGCTGCCCATCGTGTTGTGGCAGCAGGTCTTGACGTTCGAGACCCGGGCGTCGTCGCTGTGCGCGCTGGCCGGCTGCTGCCGCAGCTTCGCCGCCGTGGCGGCCGACGCCTGGGGCGGCCTGGCCGCTGCGGTTGTCGGCGCGTCCCGGCTGCTGGCGAGCCCGGTGTTCGGCGACCGCGCCGCCGTGCGGAGTCTCCGGGCCCTGCGCGAGCTCCTGATGGAGGCGGTCCTGGCCGAAGCGCCGCAGTCGACCTGGCCGGGCGAGGGCGGCGAGGCCGAGGGGACGCAGCGCCCCGAGGGCCTGCCGCGCGGCCAGGCGCCCATGGTCGCGGGCAGCTACGCGCTCTGGGCGTACCTGACCAAAGTGCTGCGGCGGCAGGTGGCCTGGACGCCCAACGACATCGACCTCTGGTTCCCGAACCGGGGCAACGTGGAGTGGCTCGCCACCACCACGGCCGCGGCGCTGGAGCGCCGGCTGCCGCTGCGCGTCCGGATACGCCGGCCGAGCGCGGCGCACGACTACTGCCGCTTCAATGCCGCTCCGCCGCCCCCGAGCGGCAGCCGCTGGACGGGCGAATTCGAAGGCTACAGCGGTCCGTGGCCGCTGACCGCGGAGCACCTCCGGGGGGGGCGCTGCGTCGTCGCGCACGTGCTGGACCTGGAGTACGCGCTGCGCACGGCGCCCGACGAGCCGCTGGGGAAGCTCAGCTTCATCGGCACCTGCGCTGGCCGGGTCGGCAGCTTCCACTGGCGGCAGCAGCCGACCGAGCCGCCGCTGACTCACGCCGAGATCCTGGCGCGCTTCGACATCGACGTGTGCCGCCTCGGCTTCTTTCCGGGCACGCAGGCCTTCTGCGTGCCGGAGGCCGCGGTGCTGGCCCGGCACCTGGCGACGGGCACGGCCGTGCAGCTGCACTTCGGCGCCGACGCGGACCGGGCCGCGGCGCGGCGGGCCAAGTACGAGCGGCGGGGCTTCGCCTTTCCGGGCGGCAAGAAATCGTGATCGGGCGTCTTCTATGGGCTCGGGGATGGTTTCCGGGAGTCAAATAAATGGAGCCAGCCCCGAGTCAATGCACGTTCGACACCGACTGCATCACGAAGCAGGGACTGGCTTCGTCCTGCGAAGAGCACGCGTGCCAGTACGCCCTTCCAAGAAATCCCACCGTCCCGGGGGAGTGCCAGTTCAACCACGACTGCCCGCTTTCCCGCCATCATTGCGTCAACGCGCAGTGCGTCCAGGATGCACCCAATCCCACGGAAGACCCTTTGAACCCGTTGTTCTACACCACGCCCGCATACAATTACGTCATTTGCACCCTCCAGCAGACCAAAGAGAAGGAAGGGCCGGTGGCGGGGACGCTGCCAGAGATGGTCAAGGCTTGCCAGTCGTGCATGGACGGTTATGCCGGTATTGACAGCAAGAAGTATGACGCCTGCTCGCAACGTCAGCTTGCCTACATAGGGTATGCCAGCTCCGCCGGCGTTGTAAGCAAGGGAATGGACTGGTTCTGCCAAGCCTATCCGCCGTTATGTCCGAATATGCGGCGCCTGCCGCCGGACGCTTTGCTGCCGGGGAATGACGAGTTTCGAAGACTCGTGATTGCGGAGGAGTTGGCCGCAGCCGGCCTCTAGCCCGGACACGCGGCAGTGAAGAAGCACCTCACTCCGATGCCCAAGGCGTCATCGCCGATATGGGCTTCAGCTCTCGGAGATCGCAGCGGGCGCGAGCAGGTAGCGGAGCGTGGTTTCGATCCACGGACCTTTGGGTTATGAGCCCAACACGCTACCTCTGCGCCACCCCGCTGATACATCTTGGGGTGGCGAACAGCTGGCCGTTGGACAGGGCGTCTCCCACGGCCGCACGCAGCGGTCCAGGGTCGCACACCAGCGGTAGCCCCCATCGGCCACGCAGCCGTGAGCATTCGCGCCGCCCCCGGAGGGGCAGGGCGTCTCCCACGGCCGCCCGCACGTTTTCGACGACTCGCACCAGTGATAGCCGCCGTCGAGCGAGCAGCCGTGGGCGTCCCTGCCGCCGCCCACCTTGGCGACCTCGCCGCGGTTGAACTCCACGTCGAGCGCTGCCAACAATTTCTTGAGGCTCTGGACCGCCGCCTCCATCTTTACGCTCACCAACCTCTCGCAGTCCGCCCATTCCCAGACCGCGACGAGCTCACGCGGCGAGCCTGGCCACGTGGCCCTCCCGAAAGGCTACGGCACCGTGCTCGGCCAGGCGCAGCAGGTTGCTGTGGTGCTCGCAGAGATCGCCGAGGCTAGCCGCGGCGCGGACGCTGCTCGCACACACGCCGGACCAGAGGTCGGGGGCGTTCACGAACAGTTCGTCGTTGTTGCTGTAGCGTTGGAAGAGGCAGGAGATGCCGACGCGCCCCTGCACCTCGTATTTGAGAGCGAGATAAAAGCGGCCGCAGGTGTCCGTCCCGTAGAGGATGGGCCGGCCAGCTGCGAAGTGCGCAGGCGTGAGAAAATCGATGTACCCCGTGGAGCCCGTGCCTTGCTCATCGGCCCGCCGCGCCCTGGCTAGCGCCTCACCGACGTCGACCAGCCGCAGCAAAGCCGCAGGGGCGCCCGCGTGCGCCAGCCGCTCGTCGGCCAGCAGCCGCCTGGCCCAGATGTACCCGGCGCCGAGAGGGATGTCCCGCCGCGCCGCTCGATCGCAACACATCGCGGTTGCCCGTGTCGTGAAATCGCAGTAAGGCATGATGGCGCCGACGAGAACGTCGCGATTGAGCATGTTTGGTAGCAGGCGAATTGGCCTCCGAAGAACCTGCCTGACGACCCTTGTCCAACCTTGCTGGGGTGTTATCGTTGTTGTTGGTGTCATCGTCATCGTCGTTGTCATTGTTGTTGTTGTCGCTTATTGTCGCTTATTGTTGTTGTTGTTGTTGTTGTTGTTGTCGTTGTTGTTGCTGTTGTTGTTGTTGTTGTTGTTGTTGTTGTTGTTGTTGTTGTTGTTGTTGTTGTTGTGAAAACAGACATGATCTTTCCGAGATAAGCTCAGACTTTTCTCCCTTCCCAGACATGGCCCTGGAGGCCGTGCTGCAAGTCCACACCCTCTTTTTATGCCTTTCTTGCTCCGAGGCCCATAGCTTGCACGTTGCCTCCAAAGGAGTCGGCATATGCACGAGGCCTTCCCTAAGGCCTTGCGTGCGGCGAGAGCTCGCCTACAGGGTCATCGCTCGTCGGGTCAGGAATATGACACGGGCCAGGCGCTGGATGGATGCCGTCCTGCGAGACGCAATCCACCATCATTGGTTTCCCAACCGCATGAGGATTAATCTGCAAGAACTGGAGCACCATTTCAATTGTGGCATACAAGGCAATGAGGCTCTGGTGCAAAAGACCTCGTTCTGGAAAGGGCCGCTCCCCGCGTGCCCCTTCTGCCACGATTCCAAGGCCACGGCCGCCGTCTACAGCGCCGAGGGTGACAAGATGAGAACTTCCCACCCCTGCCTAAACTTCGGGTGCCGCCTGTGTCTGCAGAGAGCTCTGTCGCGGTCTTTTCGAATGGGGTACGGACACGGCGAGTTATACCATGACCCCGAAATAAGCGAGTATCCCGTCAACCGTTGGGACCCCTTGACATGGCGTTACTCGGGACAGGGCTCGGA
>Ga0007795_10000303_pt1 | contig 14715 bp, 18 predicted proteins | sample CryBogmetaGMA1M_FD_60369 | JGI IMG/M metagenome (GOLD analysis project Ga0007795, IMG submission 60369) | Freshwater microbial communities from Crystal Bog, Wisconsin, USA - MA1M | ecosystem: Environmental > Aquatic > Freshwater > Lake | place: Crystal Bog, Wisconsin, USA | collected 2009-07-06
ATCAGGAAGAGGCTGCTTGACGGAAGGGCGAAGGGCGTAGATCGAAGAAACAGTGATGGATTCCATTTTCGACGCTCCCTTCCCTTGTGGAAGAATGGGATTCATTTTGCGGAAAACGGATTGCTTCATTCACATAAGGAAGGAGTGTCGGCAAAAATGAAGTGGACTCTCTGGTATCACGATCCGTCGAACAATGACTACAGTCTTGAAAGCTACATCCGTATTTATGACGTCACAAGCATCCCCGAGTTCTGGAGCCTCGTGGATGGTATTCCCAAAGATGTGTGGGAGTCTGGTATGTTCTTCTTTATGAAGGACGGGGTGCGCCCACTGTGGGATGCGCCCGAGAACGACAAGGGTGGTGCCTGGTCGAAAAAGGTCGATGCGTCGGATACGCATACGGTCTTCATCGATTGCATGGTGCACTGCCTAGCAAATTCATTCCTCAAGAACCACAACGAGTGTGTCGCGGGCGTGACAGTATCTCCGAAGGGTCAGTTTCACATCGTAAAGGTGTGGAACCTCACAACAACGGTCTCAGACCGTCGCCTCTTCAGTCCTAGTCTTAAGATGAAGCTTGGCGACGACATTGCCTACAAGGCACATAACCTCCGCCCCAAGTAATCATCCATGTCCACATTCAGAGAACCACCAGAAAGTCGTATAGATGATCCATGCGTGAAGGGTTGTGACCACTACCACTAGAACGAGATTCGTAGTCTCGTTATCCATTGTTTTTTCAATTGAAGTTATTGGTTGGCAATTTAAGAAGAGCACGGCATCAAGCACAGCTTAATGTCACCCAGATTCGCGATCACGTAGCGGATCATCAAAAACCAATCATTTTTCATATGGATCTCCAGGTTGTTCGACAGGTTCGAACACTTGGTGAACAGAACAAGGTGAGGCAGACTAAACGTACCGCTGACAATCTCATCGGGCTTTGTCTTACTAATCGCCATGTCAGACGTTGAGTCACCCATCGTGACCGTCTGAGATGCGAACGGCCCCTTGCAGGTAAAGGTCAGTGTTCCTCCCACGTTCTTGACATCCACCGTCTTCGCAGACAGAAGGGTCATATCGCGACAGATCTTCTGGAAATCCATGCTAGGCATCGTGATGCGCGTAGCGAACTCCGTGTCCGGCATGTTGATGTCTGACTCGTCGCGGTCCAGAAGGTTCAGCTTATTACGGATACGACGCTTCTTCTCACCGTTCTCGAGGGTGATGCACAAGTGATTCGACTCAGACTTCGAGACCGAGAAGGTGATCGTGTCATCGTTCGTCACCGTCTTGACAATGCGATAGAAGTGGTCCGTGTTCAAGCCCACGTCGAGCTTGGGAGCAGAATGGTTATACTCATACTGTTCGAATTTGGACGCATGCAGGCGCATGTGCGTAAGCACAGTGCGTGTATTGTCCATTGCAATCATACGGATTCCGTCCTTGTCAAAGACCAGGCTCATCTCCACCAGCATTGACTTCAGACCCTCCGCGAGGATACGAATGGGGGCAGTCTGAACTGTCTTGGCAATCACCAAATCATCTGACATTTATCAATGCTTACGATTTCTCCTGAAAGTCGATTTACGCAGTTTACGCTTTTTAGTTCCACCACCGGGCCTCCACGGTGGCGGAGGAGGGGCCGTGTTAAAGCGGTCACGAGCTTTGGCTGTCCTCGCCATAGTCGCTTTGGCTGCCGCGATTGCTTTATCAGCATTGCTCAGCGTATCCCCGATAGGAGCAGACGGAGGCATAGCACGGAGTGATGCAGGCACATCTGCTAACGTCCGTTCAACCTGAAGCAGGTAAGAGAATTCCAGTTCAAGGCGTTTATCTATATCTGCGTTCCACCCCTCAGCATTGATTTCATCTGGAAACTCCGTTCGAGCGGATTCTAATTGGGTCTTGTACTCGTTGACGAGTGTCTCTGCATCCGTTAGATTCTTCTCGATGGTTGCAATCTCGACCGCCTCTTCTGGAACAATCTTTGCTCGCCTGGTTTGCGCTTCGTTCTTAATTCCTGCTCGCCTGGTCCAGCGCTCTTCACGTGCCGTCCTCTGCTTCTCAACCTCTGCTGCATTCACTCTGAACGTGGTTGATTCGTAGTGCTTATTCAGGTCGGCTGCAGTGATACGTCCACGCTTGACTTTCTTGAAGCGTTTGTTCTTCTGCACCGAAACCTCAAGTGTATCCATACTCAACTCGGCTTGGCGGCGCAGTGCCTGTAGCATCTCAAACTTCTGCTTGGCCTTTTCCAAACGCTCTACGAATCCAGGTGGAAAAGGATCGGGAAGTGGAGTGAAGGATGTCTGTGCCTCTTCCATAGGCGCAGACGCCTGTACCGACTCGTTGATGGGAACAGGTGGGGGCAGAACTGGAGCCGGAGTTGAAACGGGGGTAGGAGCAGGAGTTAATAGTTCTTGGGTGGGTGGTACAGGTGGTTGTGCGGAAACAGGCAGTGGAACAGCTGCAGATATAAGCTCGGGACGAGTGAGTAGCTCAGCAATGTGCTCGAGAACAATAGGGTCAACCAGGTTCTGTGCGAAAAGTATAGCATCTGCAGCGTCTGTCCACTCAATTGTTATGTCACTCGGGTCGACGATCGGTTCAATTCGATTACGATTGATGCGCTGTTGAAGTTCTGCCATATAATCCATTGGCGTGTTACGAGGAGTAGATGGGATCCTACTTGCTAAACTAATCGCACTAAGACCGGCAGCAATCGTAGACACGGTGGCATCTTCTTCATCCGGTGTCGGCGGAATACGAATACGCAACCTCGATATATCATCCTGAATAGCCCGAATTCCATCGTCTTGTGATGGGTTATCAAGAGCATCTAACTCTCTGTTGATCTCTTCGATGGTGCGTCCTGGATAATATTCGTGGATCCTAATAGCTAGATCTGCTGGAGCGGGCGCTGGGGCGGGCGGAGGAACCTGAGCCGCTGCCCGCGCAGCTTCTTCAAGACGACGGATCTCCTCACGCAGACCTTCGGGCGGCGGACGAAAAGGTGCAGGTCTAGGAAGCTGAGCCGCTGCGCGAGCCGCAGCTTCTTCTTCAAGACGACGGATCTCCCCCTGCAGACCTTCGGGAGGCGGACCAAGTGATGTTGGTTCGGATTCCATAAAAGGGGTGGTTGGTGTATCAGGTTCGGGAGCAGGAGCTGGCGCAGGAGCTGGCGCAGGAGCTGGCGCAGGAGCTGGCGCAGGAGCTGGCGCAGGAGCTGGCGCAGGAGCTGGCGCAGGAGCTGGCGCAGGTGTATCGCCCATAATCTCCTCGTCGACCGGGTTCTCGGCAAGACGACGTTCCTCCGCAATCCTCTTTGCTTCGACCGTAGCCTTAGGATACCAGGTTGCATCCTTGAAATCCTTGCTTCGTTTTATGAACACTGGGTTGATGGTCTCATATACTTTGAGTGCGTCAACAAACAGCGTCTCTGCGTCAGCCACCGTCTCAGGAGAATAGAATCGTGGGGTACGCATCACCCACGTCCTCCATGAAATGAACGCATCGAATACCGGTAGGAGTGTTGTAGCAATTTTATCACCTTCAACCGTAACCAGAGTCTTGAACGAAACACGCGGCTCTTCATCGGTGGGTTTGAGAACCTTAAGCCTAGCAGCCAGACGCTTAGAGAATGCGTTTCCGCCGGCGCGCTGTGTCTTGCGTCGACCACCTAACTTACTGTTCAACTCTTTCATTTGATCAGTACTTACCCGCTTTCCAACCCTGTCGAACCGTGCTTTATATGCAGCCTGTCTCCTAGTCTCTGCATCCCGTGTATTAGCAAAAGGCCGGAATCGCTGGTACATTGTTCCGCGATCTGGCGCTAACGAGTTGCTTGTTGCATCAATAATTGCTTCATCTACGATCTTATCGAGCGTATCAACCGGTTGCGGGTTCTCGTCCGCAGGTTCCGCAGGTTTGCGAGTGAAAAAAGACCGCCAACTCGACTGGGGATTAGAAGCCGCAGGAGAAGCCGCGTACACGTTTTCAGCCTCAGGTTCAGGTGCATCAGGCTGTGTATCTGGAAGCTCAGTGATAGGCTGAGAAACGGCAGGAGCGGGCGCAGCAGGAGCGGGCGCAGCAGGAGCGGGCGCAGCAGGAACCGGTGCATTGGTAGGTGATCTGCCTAACGAATATGCCGCAGCGATCGCGGCTAAGGCTGAACCTTCAGCCACCAACAGTCCAATCGAGGACGGATCCATTATCTTCCTCGTGTAAAAAAATCAGACCGAAACGTAAATGGGTTTCGACGACATAGTGATGCTCTCTGTCGTGGAGATCTTTGGTGATTTTAACCTACGTTGGTATGCACAGTCAAACCAGCTCTATTATCTGGTCTATGGCGTTCTGGGATATATTGGGATTGTCGTATATCTGATCAAGTCTCTTCGCAGTGATAACGTACTCTATGTGAATGGAATGTGGGATGGAGTATCGGGACTTATTGAAAGTGTTGCTGCATACATTATATTGGGGGATCGTCTTGAGAAATGGTACCAGTATATGGGTCTTATATTTGTAATTACTGGCATTTACCTGCTTAAACATGAATAATGAACATGGAGGTGACATACGTGACTGCTCTGTTTAACCTTCGAAAGCGTGAAGGATTCGATAACGTTGACTCCGATCATTTCAGTAGCATGCGTGTCTATTTGGAACATGCGCGAAAGCTACTGGATACACCCTTTCCATTTGTCATTTTCTGCGAGCCAGATCTAGAAGCATCTCTTCGTGAGATTCGAGGAGACCGACCGACAAAGTTTATCGTACTTGAGTTTGAACAACTACCGTTCTGGCATCTCTTTCCAACGATCATTGCGAATAACGAATGTAATCCCGTTGTATGGGTCTCACCAGAGAAGTTCACGAACCACTACTACCTTATCATCAATCACAAGGCGGAGTTCATGCGTTCGACTGCGGAAGAGAACCCATTTAATACGGAATGGTTTGCATGGGTTGACGTGCGAATCGTACTACCAGAGACTCATCTGAATGGATTGACCCAATGGTGGGATCCGGACCGCGTGAACCTTACGATGATGAGTCTGATTGATCGCAACCGAGTGAAGGATAGATACAGCTTCTTCCGAAACAATCACGGATGGACCGCAGGTGGCTTCTTTGCAGGAAAGCGGAGACCTATTCTGGACTTTACGAAGACGATGATTCATGAATGGAAGAGGGCGTTAGAAGAGAGATATTGTCCATCGGATGAGACGATGCTCTCCTATATGTGCTGCATCTATCCTAACGCAGTGACACCGTGTTCATTTGGAGAATATGGAGATCTCTTATGTAATCAGGCTGCTGTGTGTCGTAGACAGGATCGTATCTACAACATACAGGAGTTTTCACTCGTTCAAGGAGATATACGGATTTCAATTCAAGCAGGAGAAGGGTTACGAAGGGCTTATCTGAAGAACGTTCTTCCACCAATGGCAGATCATGAAGTCTTTCATATTTTCTATCGTCTATTGCTAGCATATGAGCGCGCTGACAAGTTTCACCTCGCAGAGGAACGCAAGAAGGAGATTCAGAGTCTACCAGAGCTGCGCCCAATGGTAGAGAGGTTTGCACCTCATCTGCTCACATATGGAGCATCTGTCTAGTGGCGACGAGTGAACGCACGCGCTGACCGAGCATGTGCAGCCTTCTTACGTGAAACAATACGACCATACTTGTTCATCATGAGGTCGCCCTTCGTCAGCCCACCAGGCGTCTTCTGGGCCGTTCCATTCCACACCTTACGACGAGAACCGATCACACGCTGAGTCTTCATTATGCATCACCGAGAAAGTTTTAGGAAATTCAAGCTCAGACTGGGACGTGGTTGCGGTCCTACTTCATCTACGAACCCCGTACTCTCTACCTTTCCACAGTAAAAGTTATTCGGGTCTGGAAATGGGAATTCAACCGCACGTTCGTTTGGAAAATGGGGTGCACCGTTTCCATAATGAACGAGTAGGCTCTTCAATACAAGAGGATAGATCCTGACCATCAAGAAATCTTGGTCATGTGCGAGCCCAATCAGCACTGGGTTGTTTTTGAATGCTTCATACTCGGTGTGGATGTTCAGTCCCTTACGAATTCCCCATAGTCCGCCCATCAATGGAGCGGTATGAACCTCGCTGTCACGAATAACATGTGCGGTAAAACTCGAGCGTTCAAACTGTCGGATTGCCCATCGGTCTCGCCAATGAACGCGTGAATCTGCATCACGGACCATCATCAACTCAACACCTGGTTCGTCAATAGCGAAGAACCGATGAATCATATTCTTGGCGCCCAGTTCTCCGGTGAAGCGTAGAATGACTCGAGGTGCGGAACCCAATATACCCACTGTATGTGCATCGACATCTGCACCCACATAGATGAAGATGTACCATTCGGGGAAATGCTTATGAATCAAATGAATGTTCTCTACCATGCCCGGATAATACCGCTCATTGTATGGACCATAAAGACAGAAGGAAAAGACCTTCATGCTTGTCTTTGTAGATAGCAAATGATATCTGGTCGAGCGTTTGCAGAAGCATGTAACTGGGTTTACGATCCTAGATACCCAGATCTACCAAGATATAGCATTGTCGCTCGGAACGGTGATCGAGTCTTTATAAACGGCGACTATGTTCACGACTTCGTAAAGATGATACGAATGTTCAAACGACACGTGTTTATTGTTCACAATTCAGATCAACCATTTGACCAGGCAAAGCTAAATCGACTCCTTCCGTATGCATACCATATCTACGCAGTGAATACAACGGTGCAACATCCTCAGCTAACAACAATTCCACTTGGGTTTGCAGACCGACAGCTTTCATGGGCAACAACGTTTACAAAGTCTGACGAACCACGCACAATCAACGCATATGCTAACTTCATGCCCCATACGAACCGAACCAAGAGACAAGAGTGTCTCGATGCTGTCAAAAATGATCCACGAGTAACTCTTCGGTCTAATCTCACGAATGAAGAGTATCGCAGTGATCTATGTAGATCTGAATTTGTTCTCTGTCCAGAAGGAACGGGTCTTGACACACATAGGTTCTATGAGGCTCTTCTCTGTGGAGCCACACCTGTTGTTCTTAGGAATCACCTCTCATCTTTCTATTCGCAATACCCTGTATGTTTTGTCGATGCTTGGACGGATCCTTTTGTAAAGCCTCCGTCAAAGCCCGTTGCATTTCATATTGATTCGTATATAAGATGAAGATTGACATTGCTCTTCACTGTTGTAACTCGAATCCTCTTTACCTGGACTTCTGGCCACTGGTATCCAAAGTGTGGAGGCTGCGAATGGGTATTGAACCCATTTTGATCTATGTGGACGAGAACCACGACATTCCGATCGATACCACATATGGCCGCGTTCTCAAGCTCAAGCCCGCACCCGGTGTCCCAATGTACATGCAGGCCGTGTGGGGTCGATTCTGGGGTGCTACTCTGTTCCCTGATAAGGTCTGTATCGTGTCAGATATTGACATGTTCCCAATCTCACGCAATTACTTCATTAAGAACATTGACCATGTACCTGATCATAAGTATGTGCATCTCTTCCCACCCGCTCATCGCATGCCACAGCCACCCAATGAATTGATCCGTAGACAGTATGTGATGCACGGTCAGAAGACGTTTCCGGTCTGTTACCATGTTGCAAGGGGTGCAGTTCTGTCTCGAGTTCTCAAATTGAATCCAGACTGGGTTACATCGGTCAATGATCTGGCTGCGCATCCCTTCCCGGCTCATGCAGATCCGCGCTCTCAATGGGGTATTGATGAAGACTATACGACAGACCTCATGAACTCCTATCCAGATCAGTCTATCTTTGAATGCATGCTTAGGCCGTATCAACGGATTGACCGCGCACATTGGGCTTACTATCCCCATGAGATCCGTGCAGATCTCTACGGAGACTGCCACTCGGTTCGTCCGCTTTCAGACCCAGCAAACCGTGCAAAGGTGAACGAGCTGCTATCCGTACTTCTCTAGAAGCCCATTGTCCTGCAATTTGGAGATGATGAAATTATTAGAGTGGATGATGTTATCATAGTTTACATCTTTCTCTTCAATGTCTGAATACGACTCAACCTGTGTCGCCAAAAAAGGCCAGGTGAATACCATTTTCATTTTATTTACGGCACTGTCGATCGGTACACCTGTATCAAGAGCTAAGATGTCATCGTATGCACTAGCAGAATAGAAGATACAATGAGTCGTAAACACTTTAGGTGCGGTCAGAAAGAAGAGGTCTCGGATCTTCTTAACTGAAGTGATTTCGGGTGATTCAAGATTCCCACAGCCATTCACAACTTGGACAGTTGGATTGTCTGCAAGGAACTTGGCAATGATGCGAGCATAGGCTAATACTCCTCCATTCGTAGGGATGAACTTGCAGTCATCCTCGATGATCCATACGTATGGGCGGTTCTGCTCCTTCGCCATGCGAACAATCTTCTGATGAGATAGAAGACATCCGATTGCGCCATTCTCATGTTTGATACCTTCGACAACTGTGACATGGAGTGATCCATAGAGTCGATCTATCTTCTTAAGATTCTCCTCTCTGTCCTTTCGATGCGGAAGGTGTATACAGAAGACATCCATTATTCTAATACCATTTCCTTTTAGTTATATGTTCCATCCAATGATTGCCACATTGTCGAATAAAGATACGAGTTGACTCATCATATGAATCAATAAAGAGCTTTGAAAAATCATACTCTTTATTCAACATCTCTTCATACATCTTCGTCATATACTCCGTAGTAATCTCAGAGTAATCATCTGTCCATAAAACTGGACATCCAGCGTATTTCTGCTCCGTAAGCGGATGGCGCTCCACGATCGGAATTGCACCGGCAATCAATGCTTCATAATGTCTATGACAGTCGATTCCATTTCCCTCAGGTGATATAACGAACTTTGTATGTGGGAGCTGTTGATAATACTGATCTGGTAAAAGCAATGTATTATGGATGCCGTTTTTATCAAGCGTAGAGAGGATTGACTGACGGTTCTTTGGATATGGTCGGCGATATTGGTCGGTTGATGGTCTTATCGCACACATGACCAGATTTTCGTGATTTCCTATCTGAATAGTATGCCCATTTCCAAATTGATTATGATAATGATAACACATTCCAATAGGAAATGGCATCCATGAATCGTCCCCACTTGGGTGCGATGCTTGGACGATGAGGCTGTGAGGGTCCTTATACAGTTTCTGCCAATCAAGAAGGCGCATGCTCGGTAGGATAATGATATGATTATCCTATCATAGTTTAAATGGATACACGTCTTCGTGACCAAATATTCAACGAGATATATGTAGCATGTGGATATAGGTTCTGGAAAGGATGTGGATCATACCTATTCGAGGGGCAGGATTATACATATTCTTCGCGAATGCTCGATAAACAGAATTTATTATTTGATGCAGCAAGGACTGCAACGCGTGTTCTTGAACTCGGTGTGTATATGGGACATTCTCTATTAATCATGCTTCTAGCAAACCCAACACTTACAATCACATGTGTAGACATTGACGATACTTATTCGGCACCTTCTATCGAGGTTCTTCGGAGGAATTTCCCAGATGCTAAAATCACATTCATAAAGTCACCATCTATACATGCTCTCACCACACATATCGAAACAGATCAGTCATTTGACCTGATTCACATTGACAGCGACCATCACTCTAATGTACTTGAAATGGAGTTTCAGTTAGCCCTGAAAAGGATATCTTCTACCTCTACAGTTGTATTTGACGATTATGACTCTTTTCCCATAACTGTTGATAGACTGATCGTTGACTGTAAGAAGTCTTTTGATGTTACAAATGTCAGGAAGGCAAACTGTGTGTGGCGAAATCTTCTCATGACTGTTTCTAAGCGTACCACTTCCCCATCCTCCGAAGCAGTGTAATTTTCGCATCCTTACCAACCACATGATTTGCATGGAATACCAATATTTCCCGTATATCCACTAACGGATTAAGAACAGCATATCCACATGTGAAGTCTTGCATTGGGAATTCGGTCAGAGATGCATGGGGATAATTCCGAATGTCTGTAATACCAGAAGTTTCAAAGAGTAAGCGCTGGCAGTCCTGGTCGTTCTGTTCGGGATGAACATCCTGAATATCTTCAACATCCTTCAATAGTTTCAATGTACCCCCTGTATTTCGAAGAGTGAAATTTCCAGTGCATGTCCATACATGAAAGGGTGCGTTTGGAGGTGGTGCATCGCGTTGGTATACGATATCATAGTTCATGTACTTGGAATAGTAATCGACAGTTGGTTCCTTGCAGAATACAACATCGGCATCGACAAAGTGTATAAATCCAAACCGTCTAAGGGCGTCACGAAGAACTGAAATCTTTGTATGTGTCAACCTGTTAAAACTAGTTGTCCCATATGTTGAGACGGTAGAGGCCACATCTTGTGTGTAGAGTCTAATTTCAACTCGGTCTGAGGAGTAAGGCATGAGTGCAGTATAAAGTGCGGAATCCAGGCAGTAAAATACCGTATTATGGTTCCGGATAACATCGCGAATATTTCTTAGAAGGTTTTCGGAGAAATCCCTATATCCATTATTTGCATACGAAATGATCGTCGGGAGCATGCTTATGATTAGTAGGATCTGATAATTAGTAAGTTATTGTCATATATGTTTACTGGGTGAGGAAGACTCATGATCTCAAACATGAGGCGTGGAAACTGTGACTGCCATTCTGTGATCTTAGTCCTAAACCGCTGAATATCTTTGTTCGATATATCCTCGATAACATAAACTCCACCTACTTTTAGCTTATGTATACTGTTCTCGAAGAACATAACATTTGCGTCAAATGTATGTAGTCCGTCTTCAACGATGATGTTCATGTCTGGAAGTTCGTTCCACATAGATCGAATAACCTGAGGATTCGTCTGGTCACAATACACTGTTTTGATTCTATTCTCGTTGAATAATATCGTACGGTCAATGTCTGCTCCGTAGATAGATGCATTTGGAAAGTAGTCGCGCCACCCGCGAAGAGATGCACCAGGTTTACCGTTCACACCCATATTCGATGGAAGCTTAGGATTGTTTGTACCGATTCCAAGTTCGAATACATTCATAGTATCGCCTGATAATCCGTAAAACAGGGAGTGATATACGGGTGTGTATGTGTGCCACGAAGTACCCGTTGTCTTCGGCCCCTTGTCGCTACCATATCGATCCATAATCTGACAGAGCGGTGTTGTCATATTTACATATATAACTGTATGTTAAACCTATATGAAGATTGCAATCAACGTCATTGCAACCAACAAGTATATCGAATTTGTAAGACCTTTATGTCAGAGCATTGAACGGTTCTTCTACCCAAATGCACTGCGCACGATTGTCTTACACACGGATCAAGATATTCTAAGTGATCTCTCTATACTATGCCCAAAGCTGCGTTTTCACATAAACATAATACAGCATCAGAAATGGCCATACATAACTCTTATGAGATTTCATATGTTTCTCCAGACTCAACATGTCTTATTAGATCATGATCAATGCTTCTACATTGATGCAGACGCGATATTCATCAATACTATTGACACGAACCTTCCAACTGGTATGTATGCATGTGTGCATCCTGGATTTAAAGGTGGTTCGGGTACACCTGAAACCAACCCGACCAGCACTGCATATATACCTAAATTGATGGCCGGTGGTATAACTTATTTTTACGGTGGGTTCTTCGGTGGGACATCTCACGACTTTATCGGTTTATGTCAGAAACTCAAAATAGCAGTTGATATTGACGGACAGAACAATATTATGGCTATATGGCACGACGAATCACATCTGAATAAGTACTTTGTCTATTACCCACCTGCGTTCGTGTTTCAGTATCCATTTGCAGTTGCGGAGTTATTTGGTAATCCAACATTTGATACGGTGATATTGTTCCTTGATAAAAACGCGCGTGGAGGTTTAGATAGTTATCGACTAGAGAAATAAATGCGAACCTGCATGACGACGATTGCTATCGGAGACAAGTACCTGCAAAACTACAATCGACTCTTCCGACCTAGTCAAGAGGCATATGCATCAAAACATGGGTATGATTTCAAGGTAATAACAAACTATCTCGATAATCGTGTTCAACATCCTCACAGCATTTCAATTCACAAACTGTTGATATGCAGCCAGGAATGGTCTAGTGCATATGATTTCATCGTCTATGTAGATGCAGACATTGTGATAAATCCGAACTCTCCTCCCATACATGAAGCCTGTCATTTAGGAGACAAGATCGGGATGGTCAATGAATATTCACAACCAACATTAGATAGGCGCATTGAGGTGCAAAAGAAGAATGGGTGGGAATATCCTGCGCGAGAGTACTATAAACTTTGTGGTTACCAGCTTGAAACAGATAAGATGTTCAATGGCGGAGTAATGGTATTTCAACCACGTAAACATCGGAGTTTCCTTGAAGGTGTATATGGCGCACATGTACTAAAAACCATCAATCATCCACGAGGGTTTCATTTTGAGCAGACAGTCGTGAATTATGAGTTTCAGAAGGCCGATATGATAATCACGTTGCCAAATGAGTTCAATGCGGTCTGGATTATCTGGAAGACAGATTCGCCTTCGCTCCAACTTAAAGATTTCTATGAGAAAAACTACTTTATCCATCTAGCGGCCGGCTGCGACCACAATAAACTACCTATCTAATAAAAGCCATGCAGATATTCAACACTCGCGATGAAATGATAGCATCGCTTGTACCTCGTAATGGGACATATGCTGAAATCGGTGTATTCGAAGGTAAATTCTCGAAGACTCTTGTGAATATCTTGAATCCAGAACGGATATATCTTATTGATCTGTTCGAAGGAACTACTGTATCCGGTGACCAGGACGGTAATGGGGTGGTACACAGAAACCTTTCTCATACATACCGAGACATGCTATCATTTGCGTCACGTAGTCCCAATGTAACTATTATGAAAGGCGATAGTTCGGCTGTTATGTCTGGGTTCGTAGACAATTCGTTAGACATGGTATACATTGACGGAGATCATGGATATGAAGGATGTATGAGGGATCTACGAGTTGCGTATGATAAAGTCAAGAATGGTGGGTGGATAATGGGGCATGATTATGAGATGAACATGACAAAGGCAAATACATTCTATACATTCGGCGTCCAAAAGGCAGTTGACGAGTTCTGTTCATATTATCATCAATCAATCGTTGCAAAGGGGTACGATGGATGTGTATCATACGGAATTCAACTTGTCAAGTAGCGGTTGATATATAATGACATCTCAGTATGTTTATTCATACCGTTTCCTGGATTTCCAGCGAAGTGTATAAGTTTTCCCATGTGGTTTCTTTCTCCATGATCAAACACATAACACTTCTCCGTGAACACTGTTCGGTCAGTCCTGTTTATCAGATTAAAATACACGTTCATGAAAGACTGTTCGTAAAAGAACCTGCCATGATGTGACGATATCATATTGAGTACATTGTCGAAATGCTCTTTCATATCAACACTTGGGATGAATGCAAATGTCCCCGCATTGAACACGTGAATAGAATTGTCCTTTAGATATGCAAGTTGACTAGGAGTATATGACTCAAGTGACCAATAGATGAAGCGGTGATCGTCATGTTTCGTTGACTCTGTGCATACATACAATACATTATTAGAAGTAATTCCACTGAATAACCCGCTTAAATCCATATGTACTACGATGTCTCCATCGAGAAACATGACGCGGTCGTATGTACTAACGATTGGAAAGTCAAATATATGTAATTTGTTCATGGACGCCCCTTCGGGGGTCTTTGAATCGGTTATGGGTAAATAGATAACACTATATCCAATTATCTTTTTGCATTCGTCGATGAGGGAATGGTCGCATATAATTGCAATGTCTCCAGTCCAACCACTTATGCGCACTGTATTAATCGAGAGTTGTATTACTTGGATATAAGATGCTGAGAAACCGATAGTGTAATAGAGTAAGTCTTTCATTGTGTATAGAAAACCTTAAATCCATGCGGATTTCCGCACACATTTGGTTTTTGTTTTGTGGTTTAGTTTGGTGTTTAGGTATTTAGTTGGAGTACGCGAGGCCACCCATGCCGCTCATGACGCGCAGCACGTTGTAGTTGACGGCGTACACGCGCACCTGCGCCGTGCGGCCAGAGCGCACCGTGTTCACGGACACCGTGAGCTGGAGCGTGGCCTTGTCGATGCGCGAGAAGTTGCACGTGCCAGACGGCTGGTGCTCCTCCGGCTTGAGCGCAAACGAGTACACGCAGATACCCGGCGCCGCCGGCGTGCGCGAGTGGTGCTGGTACGGCTGCACGTAGCTGAAGTAGCGGCCCTCGCGCTCCGTGAAGCGGTCCTGGCCGTTGAGCTGCAGCTTGGCGACCTCCGTCGGGCACTTGCCAGAGCAGCGCGTGCCCGAGTCGAGGATGACCTTCGCGAGCAGGTAGTTGGTCGTGTCCTCGAACAGGTACTGCTGGTCGTTGCCGATACCCGTGTTGATGTTGGTGTCGAGCCACGACGCACCGTTGAGCGACGGGCCAGACTGGATGCCAAAGCCAGGTAGGTAAGGGCCAGACGAGCCATTGCCAGTCGTCGGCACCATTGCGGACGAGACACCGCCGCCCAGCGAGCCGCG
>Ga0007795_10000304_pt1 | contig 14695 bp, 14 predicted proteins | sample CryBogmetaGMA1M_FD_60369 | JGI IMG/M metagenome (GOLD analysis project Ga0007795, IMG submission 60369) | Freshwater microbial communities from Crystal Bog, Wisconsin, USA - MA1M | ecosystem: Environmental > Aquatic > Freshwater > Lake | place: Crystal Bog, Wisconsin, USA | collected 2009-07-06
CACCCTCTGGTACAGGCTGTACCATTACCGAGTGTAATGAATATGTACCTTTTAGCTATTATGGGGGTCATACCCCTTTCAAAGCTGCAATTCAAGCTATCGGTTCAACGCCCTCGTGGGCTGGCGATCACGTTACTAAAACAGTTACATATTCTTTCGCAGACGGTTCGACAATTATGTCGGCTCCGGCCATTATAGAACCAACCGTCTCCACCGCGCCAACCCTAACACAAGCCATCTATCCCGCCGATTGGACAACGGGCGGGGTGGTACAAAAGCCAAGTGTGACGGCTGCTTCGGGCACCTATGGAGATAGCGCACCTTATAGCGCCGACGGTTCAGCTGCAAAACCGTTTCGACAAGCAACTTTGACGCCGAATGGCGCGACAGGCACGGGTGCCATTAATGACCCGAGTGCCTTCGTGGTCGCGCCTACAAAGGGTACCTATGATTTAACATGGGGCACGCCTGATCCGGCAGGGCCTGGATATGCCACTAATTTTAATCAGGGCAAGTCACCCTATACGCTTCCAGCATCGACCAAGATTTTTGGCTCAGTATTAAGCGCCAATAATTCGGGCTGCTTAAATGCGGCGGCCAATGTCAGCGGTTGCGGCGCCACTCTGCCTGCTCCCTCCTCGGATATCATTGATGCCTGGAACAAAGGCTGGACAGGTAAAGGGCAGAATATTCTAATTGTTGATGATATTGGCGCTTCACCAATTTCGCCGCATGCGGCAACGGTTGAAACCATCGCGCAACGCTATGCATGGGGTGCGACATTTTACGGAATGACTAATGGGATTAAGGTTCCCACTCCCTACAATGTCAATGTAGTCAATCTCGACGGTACCCCATCCCAGCCCAACTCGAGCATACCGCTGAGTGCTATCAATATGAGCTGGGGGGCCGACCTAGCAACGGCTATAGGTCGCTCTAACAGCCAGTCGAATCCATGGACACAAGGTGAATTGACGACGCAAAGAAGCAACTACCAAAATCGGTATAGCCTTGTCTCATCCTTACTCAATTCCTCTGCTTATATGGGACCTGATAATCTTTCAGTCGGTAGCTTTAATCCGAGTGTGGCAGTAATCGCAAAATCTGCCGGAAACGATTCCATTGACGCTCAATATGAACCGCTAAATTTTTGGCTGTCGCAAGATTCCGGAATCTTGAGCCGGCTTCTTATTGTTGGCGCGCTGACAGGCATTGGTACAACGAGTGATCCAGTATCCTTAGCAAGTTATTCAAATACGGCTGGAATAAATACCACAATTCAAGAGAGGTTCTTGGTGGAATCTGGCGTTTCTCCCTTTGGCTCGGTAGCTGACGCCTATAATGGTGTAGCCTTGACAAGCGGCAACGGCACCTCCTATGCCGCGCCGCGGGTCGCAGCCTATGCCGCAATCGTTCATCAAAAATTCCCCAATCTAACAGCACCAAATACCGCCGATATCCTGTTAGCTACCGCACGATACGATACCCTCACCTGCTACCCCAATTGCGATAAGTCGGTTTATGGCCAAGGCGAAGCCTCGCTTTCCCGTGCGCTTGCGCCGGTCGGGTATCTGCGGTGAGGAAAAGCCACCAAAGGAGCAGCGTGCCATGGTTAAGCATGGCGCTTTCATGCCTGCTCCTGTTTGTACTCTTGAATACCGCGCATGCCGATGGGCTTGAGCCGGAATGGTCGTTGCTGCCCACATCCGCCAAAAGCGCCTTTGTGATGGACGCTTACCTGCCAAAAGACTATTGGGGCGCGCTGGATGATCGGAATTATCTAGCCATTACAGGCCTTTATGTCGGTGATCGCTCGGTTGCAGCCGGAGCAGAATCGTTGCTAACGCTGCCGGGCTCGGTGTGTTCGATCTATGACAACGCGATTTGCCACGACGTCAGCGGTTTTTATAAAGCCGCTATGCCGCAAATTCTGCTGTCAGGCTATTACAAACTGGACGGCAATAACGCGATTACCTGGGGCATTGATACGGGCTTTTCATCGCAAAAACTCTCCGTCAGCCCAGCCATAATGCTCGGTATCTCCAAGCGCTGGTATCTGAGCGAAAAACGTGACGCTCAATTCGTGTTTGAGCTCAGCGGATGGCTCGGCCAAAGCGTCAATCACACCCCCTGCTATGATAGCTTCAACCGCGCCTATTATTGCGGCAATCTTTCCGCCTGGAGCGATTTTAGCGCCCCCTCGCACGCCAATAATATCTATCTCAAGGTCTGGTATGATTGGGCGTTTTGAGAGTGGTTGACGGATTTGGGCTTGAGGACTTTTCCTTCACAAAACTAATCCGGAGTTTTGTTCCCGTAGCGGCCGCAAACCGCGTCAAGGTGCGGGTCGAAGGCATCGTTCGTCCGCTCTCCAACCGAGCGATGACGGCCTGCGTCGTACCCATCCTTTGTGCCACTTCTTCTTGCGTCATATCGGCTTGCGCACGCGCGGAGATCAGCGCCTCAGCAAGCGCAAATTCTTCTTCCAAAGCATCATAGGCAGCAACGAATTCGGGGTCTTTGCGCCATTCTAAAAACGCTTCTTCAACCGGAATATACATGCGCTTTTCTGACATCATGGGATATTCTCGCCGCACTTATTGGCATAAAAAACATACCATTTTTGCAATAAATTTCAAGAGCCGTTTTCGGATGCTTAATCTATTGCAAAAATAATCGGTTCATTTGGCGCGGATACCTGTCCTAGACGATAAGCGACTAAAGCACCCGCATCGCCATCGCCAATAAAACACCGGCGATGATCCATAGTGCCAAGTTCCCCCAGCGGTTGCGGCGGGCCTCGGCGCGGCCGATCTCCGCTATGGAGCGGGCATCCAGTGGGAACCCCTTATCAGCCGCATGCGCCAATTGTTCGGCCAACGCTTCGGCACGCGAAGCGAGCGCGGGTAAATGCCCCACCATGCCGGCGAGCGAGACGGCACCCCGGCCCAGCTCCTCGATTTTACCCAATGGACCCAAGTTTCGCTCAATCCAGTTGCGCACCACGGGCTCGGCAGTGGTCCACATGTTCAAATGCGGATCAAGCGAGCGGCTCACCCCTTCCACCACCACCATCGTCTTTTGCAGCATCACGAGTTCGGTCCGCGTGCGCATATCGAAGAGACCCGTGACCTCAAACAATAAGGTCAGCAATTTAGCCATTGAAATCTGATCTGCGGAACGCTGGTGGATCGGCTCGCCAATCGCGCGAATGGCTTGCGCGAAGTCATCCACCGAGTGGCGGGCAGGCACATAGCCCGCCTCAAAATGCACCTCAGCCACGCGGCGATAGTTGCGCGTGATGAAACCCAGTAAAATCTCAGCCAAGAAGCGTCTTTCTTTTAAGCCCAGCCGCCCCATAATGCCAAAATCAACGGCGCAGAGCCGTCCCTCCGCATCCACAAACAGATTACCGGGATGCATATCGGCGTGGAAAAAACCATCGCGCAGCGCGTGGCGCAGGAAGGATTGAATGACGATCCGGCCCAGTCCTCGCAAATCATGGCCTGCTTCAGCAATCGCCGCGATATCATGCAGCGGAATGCCGTCGATCCATTCCATGGTCAGCACTTCGCGCGAGGTGAGATCCCATACAACGGTTGGCGCACGGAATTCCGCATCATCCTTGGCGTTCTCCGCCATTTCCGACAAGGCAGCCGCCTCTAACCGAAGATCCATTTCCATGATCACGGAGCGGGCGAGTGTTTCCACCACCTCGACAAATTTGAGCCGCCGCGCCTCGGGCGACAACTCCTCCATCACCTCCGCCGCATAAGCCATAGCCGATAGATCGCGACGAAAACGCGCGCGCACATTGGGCCTGAGCACTTTGACCGCAACGGTCTGTCCATCCCGCGTAACGGCGCGGTGCACCTGGGCAATGGATGCGGCAGCGATAGGCTCGCTAAACTCGGAAAATAGTGCGTCTACCGGCTTGCCGAAGGCCGCCTCAATAGATGCCAACGCGTCCGGCATGCCGAAAGCGGGGATCCGGTCCTGCAATTGTTCAAGATCCCGCGCCACCCGCACGCCGACAACATCAGGCCGGGTCGCCATGAATTGACCGAGCTTGATATAAGAAGGCCCAAGGCGTGTCAGGGCCGCCACCAACCCCTTAGCGCTTGCGGCGGCGCGGCGCTTTTCAACGAGCCTTGCCATCCGCACCAACAGTCGAATTCCGGCTGGCGCCTCGGAGAGATCAACCAACGCAAACGCACCCTCCCGCGCCAGCACAAAGCCGACACGCGCAAGACGAAGCAGATGGATCGGTGCGAAACGGGCCAAGCGGAGCCTACACTTTCCAGCCAGAGTGAAGCTGCACAATCCCGCCCGACATCGGCCGGGCGCGGACTTCACCAAAGCCTGCCTCGCGGATCATGCTTGAAAAACGCGACGGCGATGGAAAGCGCCGGATCGATTCCACGAGATACTGGTAGGGTTCAGCATCGCCCGTCACCAGCTTACCCATGGGTGGAATGAGCTTGAACGAAAACAGGTCGTAGATTTTATCAAGCCCAGGCACATCAACGGCGGAGAACTCTAGGCACATGAACCTCCCCCCGCGTTTGAGCACCCGATAGGCCTCGCTCAGTGCCAGATCGATGCGCGGCACATTACGGATGCCGAAAGCAATCGTATAGGCGTCAAAACTGCTGTCTTCAAAAGGCAAGCTCTCGGCATTGCCCTGAACGAATTCAATTTGGTCTTTCAGCGCCTTAGGCGTCCGGTCGCGTCCAACCCGCAGCATGTCACCATTAATATCGCAAACGGTGGCGGCGCCACGCCTACCTGCTGCTTCCATCACCCGAAACGCCACATCGCCGGTTCCGCCCGCTACATCCAGCAGCGAAAAGGGTCTGTTTTTCCAAGGACGAAGCGAGGAAACGAGCGCATCTTTCCACGCCCGATGCAGCCCGAACGACATCAAATCGTTCATCACATCATAGCGCTTAGCGACTTTATGGAAAACGTCGTCGACTAAGGCCTGCTTGTCGCCAAGGCGAACAGACGTAAAGCCGAAATGCGTTTCATCGCCTGTATCGCCTAGGTTCTCTCTATCCGTCATCGGTTAAGTGCTCGCGTTTTTTATCGTGCATTGGTCAAGACCATAGCGTGCGGCGCGTCAAGACGCTATGCCGTCGCATTGCAGGGAGAATGCATAAATGCCCGAATTACCCGAAGTAGAAACCGTACGCCGAGGGCTTGAGCCCGCAATGGCCGGGCAGCGCTTGATCCACGTGGACCAACGCCGCGCCGATTTACGCTTTCCCTTCCCGCCCCAGTTTCGCGCCCGCCTTGAAGGGCAGACGATCACCGCACTGTCCCGCCGCGCCAAATATCTTCTGCTCGATCTCTCCTCCGGCGAAGTTCTGGTGATGCATCTGGGCATGAGTGGTCGGTTCACTGTCGAAATCGGCGGGAAAAAGGCAGGAACTGCCAGTTTTCACTATGAGACGTCAGCAGACGCGCCGCATGACCACGTGGTCTTTCATTTGAGCAATGGTGCACGCGTCGTCTACAACGACCCGCGCCGCTTTGGTTATATGGACATCGTACCGCGCGCGGAACTCGATGGCTCGAAACATTTCCGATTGATGGGCATTGAACCGCTCGGCAATGCGCTTAATGGCGATGTTATTCGCGCACTCTATCGGGATAAGAAAACACCGCTTAAAGCGGCGCTTCTCGATCAAAGACTGATAGCGGGTTTGGGCAACATCTATGTCTGCGAGGCGCTGCACCGCTCAGGTCTTTCACCGACGCGTGTCGCTGGAACCCTTGCGACCGGACGCGGGAGCATGAAGGATAAGGCGGATCTTTTATCCTCTACCATTCGCGAGGTTCTAAGCGAAGCGATTGAGGCAGGCGGTTCGTCGTTGCGGGATTACGCTCAGACCGACGGCTCACTCGGCTATTTCCAACACCGGTTCAGGGTTTATGATCGAGAGGGTGAAAAATGCCCGACTCCATCGTGCCTCGGAATCATCGAGCGGATAGTCCAATCCGGGCGATCCACGTTTTATTGCAAATCCTGCCAAAAATGACCGACCTTGAACCAAAGACGATCACGCGCTAGCACTCGTTCAGAAACAATCAGAAGGGGCGACCATGGCGTACGAAACGATTTTGACGGAAACGCGCGGTAAAACGGGCCTTGTCACCATCAACCGCCCGGACGCTCTCAATGCGCTCAATTCGGTTGTCATTCGGGAAATCACCCAGGCGCTTGATGCCTTCGATCGGGACGCTACGATTGGAGCCGTTGTTTTGACCGGCTCTGAGAAGGCCTTCGCCGCTGGGGCCGATGTTAAAGAAATGAAGGATCTGTCCTTCCCGTCCGCCTATCTCGATGATTTTGTTACCGCTTGGGACGCAATACCGTTGCACCGCAAACCCCTTATCGCCGCCGTTTCGGGCTTTGCATTGGGCGGCGGGTGTGAGCTTGCGATGATGTGCGATTTTATCCTTGCGTCCGACACCGCCAAATTCGGCCAGCCTGAAATTAGGCTTGGCATTATGCCGGGCGTTGGCGGCAGTCAGCGTTTGACCCGCGCCGTCGGTAAAGCAAAAGCTATGGAAATGTGCCTCACGGGTCGCATGATGGATGCCAATGAGGCAGAGCGCGCTGGCCTTGTGTCGCGCATTATACCGGTCGCGGATCTCGTCAATGAATCCGTAAAAACCGCCGATGCTATTGCCAATTTTTCACGCCAAAGCGTGTTGATGACCAAGGAGGCGGTCAACCGCGCCTACGAAACGACATTGGCCGAGGGTGTACGGTTCGAGCGCCGGATGTTCCAATCGCTGTTCGCGACCGCCGACCAGAAAGAAGGCATGACGGCGTTCATCGAGAAGCGGCCTGCCAAATTTGAAGATCGCTGAATGGAACTTGGCCTCGATTCCCTTGCGCTGCTTTGCGCCACGGCATTTGCTGCTGGTTTTGTGGACGCGATTGCGGGTGGTGGCGGGCTGCTGACGATCCCGGCTTTGTTGTTGGCTGGCGTCAATCCGGTCGCGGCAGTTGCCACCAATAAGGTGCAGGGAACGCTTTCTATTCTCTCCGCCCTTTTAACCTATAGCCGCTCCGGCATTGTAGAATGGCGAGCAGGGCTTCCCATGGGTGCAATGTCATTTACGGTTGGGATCGGAGGGGCGCTATCCGTCCATATTCTCCCTAAGGAGATGATCGCGGCCTTCATTCCGGCGCTGCTCATCGCGGTGGCACTCTATTTCGGTTTGGCGCGCGGGATAAGCGATGCCGATCGAAAAAGCCGAATGACGCGTATGGCGTTTATCCTCGTCATTGTTCCCCCCATCGCGTTTTATGATGGCTTTCTGGGGCCGGGCGCGGGGTCTTTCTATGCGCTTGCGTTAATGGCCTTTCAAGGGTTTGGCATTACCCGAACCACGGCAATGTCCAAATTACTCAATGGTGGCAGCAATGCGGGCTCCCTCTTGCTTTTCAGCCTTGCAGGCAGCGTGCTTTGGCCGCTCGGGCTTGGCATGGGCGCTTGTTCGATCCTTGGCGCGCAATTAGGCTCACGGCTCGCCATCAAACAAGGCGCGCGGATCATTCGACCGCTGATCGTATTGACCTGCTGCGCCTTATCGGTCCGAATGTTGGCCGACCCATCCAACCCAGTGCATGTCTTTATCGCCAATCTCCGATTTCCAGGCTGATCTGCGACTTTATGAAACAAAGAACATTGACGCCTAACGCGTGAGCCGGTATGAACCCCGCCACACATGGTTGTTTCCGATCTTTGTCGGGGACGTCCTTCCACTTCCAACCATAGGCGGTCCGCCCTGCTCCCGAATGGGAAATGGGTCCGCCGTGAGGTACACCAATGGCTAATACGACTTCTGCAAAGAAGGCCACCCGCAAGATTGAACGCCGTACCGCGGTTAACCGCAGCCGCCGATCGCGCGTCCGCACCTATGTTAAGAAGCTTGAGGAAGCCCTTAAGGCTGGCGACAAGGCTGCTGCGACGGAAGCCTTCAAGCATGCTGAGCCGGAATTGATGCGCGCTGCCCAGAAGGGTGTTCTTCACAAGAATACCGCTTCTCGCAAGGTTTCGCGTTTGGCAAAGGCAATCAGCGCGCTTTCCGCTTAGGAAGAGCACTACAACTTTAAGATGTTAGATCCAGCCCCGCCCCGTGCGGGGCTTTTTTTATGCGCTGGATCCACTATTTTTATCCAATTTATAGCAAAAAAAATTTGCCAATTTCCAATCTTTTTACTTGACACACTTGTGTCGCGTTCCACCCGAAGATGGCAAGCTCAAGCCTCAGACTGCTCAGAATTAATGTATTTATTTCAGATAGTTAGAGGATAAGATCGATTCCAGCGGATAGTGAAGCATGGTTTGTTATCTGATCCGCGCAGTGATGAAAATAAAAATAAAAAATTTTGTCGAGGTATAGGATTAAGGAAATGTGAACGAAGCCAAGGATTTGCGCCGACAAAGCCAGATTGATCTCTGAAAACTGGGAACAAAATGGCTCAATTTTCACGCTTAGGTTGTACGGGCTCCGTTGCGCGCCCATCATGCCGTGTATAAGGATTACACCTGTCAGACCGGTTCGGGATGATGCCTTCATTTGAAGCAGGAATTGAAAATCCTCATTTCAGAGGACGGATTTTTTTGTCCTGAATTTCCGGCCTCTGCTTGAGGCTGTATACAGGATGGTGAGTAAGGAGGTGTCCGGTTCGGGCACCTAAACATGAAGATATATACGGCGTCCATGAAAAGGCGTTTTCGCCTCATCGGGGCTAATTGGGTTGGATCGGGATCGAAGGGAAAATATCAAATGGTGATAGATACAAGAGGTGCAGCCAATATTGCCTTTGTGTTCGTAAACCAAATCCAAGCCACACCATGCGACTGTCATCCTTGCTTCGATCCGTTATGATAGGCGGTTAGTTTTTTTCTGCCCCGCGTTTGATTTGTCTTTTGTAATTAAGATTGAGATCCCAACATGTTGAGCCCTTTGCGAACTACCCCCTTTGACGATCAACCGCTTCAGCGGTCTGATAATGACGCGTGGGACCGTGTTCGTAAAAGATTGCGTGCTGAGCTGGGTGAGGATGTGTTTTCGAGTTGGTTTGGACGCTTAGAGCTAACCGACATGACAGATGGGATCGCGCATTTATCCGTTCCCACCCGGTTTCTAAAGAGCTGGATCCAGTCGCATTACAGTGATCGGCTGCAAGCACTTTTAACAGACGAGTTCAAAAACGTCTCCGAGATCGTTCTTTCGGTTCGCGGCGCATTAGCGAAGCCCGTACAGAAGCCGCAAGCCACACTTGCAACTGATCAGGCCGTTACATAACGCGCGCCGATTGAACGGAGTAAGAGCGAGAATTTCGCGATTGTTGAGAATAAGACCACGCAAGAGGGCGACGCCCTCTCCGGCGCGCCGCTCGATCGCCGTCTGACGTTTACTAATTTCTTGGTTGGAAAATCCAATGCGCTGGCCCATGCCGCCGCAGATCGCGTTGCGCAAAACGGCGCGGGAGATGCGCCGCTCTATAATCCGCTGTTTGTGCATGCGGGTGTTGGTCTTGGCAAAACGCATCTCTTGCACGCTATCGCGCATGAAACGGCGGCCCATGGCCGGCGCGTGATCTATCTTACCGCCGACCGCTTTATGTATGGCTTTGTTTCTGCGCTGAAAGCGCAAACAGCACTTAACTTCAAGGAGCGTCTTCGCGGCATTGATCTCTTGGTGATCGATGACGTGCAGTTTCTTCAAGGTAAATCGATCCAGCAGGAATTCTGCCACACGCTGAACGCGCTCATCGACTCAGGCCGTCAGATTGTAATAGCGGCAGATCGTCCGCCATCCGATCTCGAAAGCCTCGATGAGCGGGTAAGGTCGCGGCTTGCGGGCGGACTCGTCGTGGAAATGGGTCCGTTGGATGAGAACCTTCGGGTTAAAATTATTGAAGCGCGGATTGCGAGCGCCCGTCTGCATCAACCCGGTTTTGAGGTTAACCCGTCCGTTATCAGCTATGTGGCCAAGATGGTCGTTTCAAACGGTCGGGATCTAGACGGCGCCGTCAACCGGTTGCTCGCTCATTCGACACTGACCGGTGGGGCGATGACGGTCGAATCGGCCGAGGCTGCGATCCGCGATCTTGTGCGCACCCGCGAACCACGGAAAGTGAAGATTGAGGACATCCAGAAGCTTGTGGCGACGCATTTCAATGTCAGCCGCGCCGATATCCTGTCATCGCGCCGCTCCGCAAGTGTCGTCAAGCCGCGTCAGATCGCCATGTATCTGGCCAAGGTGCTGACCTTGCGCTCGCTACCTGAGATCGGCCGCCGCTTTGGAGGTCGCGATCACACCACCGTGCTTCACGCAGTCCGTAAAATCGAAGGTGCTGTGAATGCGGATGCGATGCTCAAAGACGATGTCGAGCTACTGAAGCGCATGTTGCAGGACTGAATTCAGTCCCCGTTAACGCGAATTTCTGTGGAAGGCATTGGGTAACGGCCTGTGAAATTAACACAGGCCTTGCCTATCCATTCGGGCCTTGTAACAGTTTTCGACCAAGCTCGTTGGGATTCGATGGTTTCGAATGCGAGCGTCCTAATATTTTAAGCAAGGTTAGCGATGAAGGTCACTGTCGAAAGAGCAGCCCTGTTGCGTTCTCTGGGCCATGTCCACCGCGTGGTTGAGCGGCGTAACACGATCCCGATTCTTTCCAATATCTTGATCCGTGCGGAAGATGCGTCGATGCGGCTGAAAGCAACGGATCTTGACCTTGAGGTCACGGAACGCCTCGCTGCCGATGTCGACCAAGCGGGCGCGACAACGGTACCCGCCTATATGCTCTATGAAATCATCCGGAAGCTGCCGGATGGTGCACAGGTTTCGCTGGAGATGGTGGGTGACACCAACACCATGCTCATCCGCTCTGGCCGGTCGCGCTTTACGCTGCAAACGCTGCCGGACAGTGACTTTCCGGATCTCGCGGCTGGCGATATTGGCCATCATTTCGCATTAGCAGGTGGTGAATTGCGCCGCCTAATCGAAAAGACGCAGTTTGCCATATCGACCGAAGAAACGCGCTATTATTTGAATGGTATCTATCTTCACACGATTGATGTGATGGGCCACTCGATGCTGCGCGCGGTTGCAACCGATGGCCACCGTCTTGCCCGTGTCGAGACCGACGCGCCACAAGGTTCGGGCGGCATGCCTGGCGTTATTGTTCCGCGTAAAGCCGTTAATGAGATCATAAAGCTCGTCGAAAGTGGCGCTGATCAAGTCCAGATTGAGCTTTCTGCCACAAAAATTCGTCTGACCTTTGGCGAGGTTGTGCTGACATCGAAGCTGATCGATGGGACCTTCCCAGATTATCAGCGCGTTATTCCCATGGCGAATGACAAGCTTTTGACCGTCGACAAAGCCGAATTCACAGCCGCCGTTGATCGCGTTTCGACGATTTCGTCGGAGCGCAGTCGAGCGGTAAAAATGACGTTGGCTGACCATAAATTGACCCTTTCGGTGGTCAACCCGGATTCGGGCTCAGCGACCGAAGAGATCGAGGTAGATTACGACCAAGGCGCGCTCGAAATTGGCTTTAATGCCCGCTACCTCATGGATATTTGCGCGGAACTCGACAGCGATACGGCGCTCCTGAAGCTGGCTGATTCTGGCTCGCCCACCCTGATCCAAGACCGCGAGGGAGCAAGCGCGCTCTATGTCCTAATGCCGATGCGCGTTTGACGAAGCCACGCTTTACCCGCCTGATCCTGCAGGATTTCCGGTCCTACCCGGCTCTCGATCTGGAGATTTCCGGGCGAATGGTCGCTTTTTCCGGTGAGAATGGTGCCGGTAAAACTAATCTGCTGGAAGCCATTTCGCTGTTTTCCTCTGGTCGCGGCCTTCGTCGCTCGGATCTCGGTGATATGGCCCGCGAGCAGGGCACAGGCGGTTTTGCCGTCGCATCTGAGCTCTCAGGCCCCTATGATACCATCAAACTCGGAACCGGCCTTGAGCCGCCAACGTCTGAAGGACACGGACCTCGTAAATTCAGGATTGACGGACTGCCTGCATCGTCAGCATCGGCGTTTGATGCCTATCTTCGGATGGTTTGGTTGACGCCTGCCTTTGACGGGCTTTTTTCGGGCCCTGCGGGCGAGCGCCGCCGCTTTCTTGACCGACTTGTCCTTGCCATCGACCCGACCCATGGAACGAGGGTTAGCGCCTTGGAACGCGCGCTTCGTTCCCGCAATCGGATTTTGGAAGAGCATAGCCCGGATCCCGTATGGCTTGACGCGGTTGAGCGTGAGGTAGCCGAAACGGGCGTGGCCGTCGCCGCTGCCCGGCGCGAGACCGTGGGCCAGCTTGCAGGACTCATCGCTCAAGAAAGAGACGACTCTTCGCCCTTCCCTTGGGCCGATATTCGGCTTGAAGGGATTATTGAGATGGAACTGACAGGCCGTGCGGCGGTGGATGTTGAGGATGCTTTTCGTAAGATGTTGCGCGACAACCGCTCACGCGACCGAGCTGCAGGCCGTGCGACCATCGGACCGCAGGCATCCGATCTCGTTGTCAGGCACGGTCCTAAGAATGTTGCGGCCGAACGTGCCTCGACAGGCGAGCAAAAGGCGCTCTTGATTGGATTAGTGCTGGCCCATGCGCGGCTTGTGGCATCCATGAGCGGAATGGCTCCGATTGTCTTGTTGGATGAAATCGCCGCTCATCTGGACCCTAGCCGCCGAGCTGCGCTGTTCGACACATTAAACGCGCTTGGCTCTCAAGTTTTTATGACCGGTGCAGATGCGCTGCTGTTTGCCGACCTACCCGCAGATGCTGAACGGTTTCGGGTAACGCCAGGACGCGTCGAGCATACGCGCTGATCGTTGCAGGAACAGAAAACCAAGGCTCGTTTCGTACCGCACAAAGCGCCTCTATGTCGAATTGGAAACAGGTTGCACGAGGCGATACTGGGTGCGATGGAACACATTCTTATGTCATTGCAACAATGCAGAAACCAGTCATGACTTTTTCAGGATTTCTTCTCTTCTCTCTGGCCTATTTTGCTGCTGTAGCAACGCCTGGCCCAGGAATCGCTGCGGTTATTGCCCGGGCGCTGGCTAAGGGTTTGAAAGGAATTCCGCCCTTCATTGCTGGGTTCGTTGCAGGTGATCTCACGCTATACGCGGCAGCGGCCGCTGGTTTTGCAGCCATTGCCGAGGCCTATGCGCCCATTTTCATAGCGATCAAATGGGGCGGAGCGGCCTATCTCATTTGGTTAGCATACCGGCTTTGGACTGCTCCGGTGGATACCGCAACGGGAGAAGAACCTCGTATTCGCGCCGATACGCCACTCTCGCTTTTTTTGACGACCTATTCGCTCACCCTCGGTAATCCGAAGCCGATATTGTTCTTCGTGGCGCTTCTACCCTCGATTTTAGATCTTCAAAATCTAACACTGGCGGATTTTCTAACGGTCGCGGCTTTGATAGCAGTGATTATTGCATCGACCTTATCGGCCTATGCGCTAGCTGCATCCAAAGCACGGAAACTGTTTTCCAGCTCCACCGCCCGCCGCCGCATCAACCGGGTAACCGGAACGATACTGGCCTTGGCTGCAATCCTCATCGCACTCGATTAAAATCCGATCGAACGAAAATGGTACAGCTACCCCGGCTCGAACGGGGGACCTCTAGATCCACAATCTAGCGCTCTAACCAACTGAGCTATAGCTGCATATAACGAAAGCGGGCGGACCCTACGCCGGGCCGCCCGCTTTTTCAAGAGGCTTTCAAGCCCCTACCTTTCAATGACGAGGACGCGCAGCGCTGATGGCGTGATCAAACGCTTTGCGCACCGGTTCGGTCGCCTTCGATGCAATCGCCTGAGCTAGCGAGGAAATTTCTTTGGCTTCACCCATCGTGCGCTGGATGCCATGCCGCATCGCGCTCGACTGCACTTCAATCGCCTCCGAAAACGAATGGACTTTTGTCATGGCCCGGAAGAAACCAAACGCAGCATGGGTTTGCGCTTCGAGCGCTTCGGCCATGCGGAATTGCATCTCCTTCACACCCGCCTGAACAACCTCGCGGCTTGTTTCTATTCCCTTGGCAAAGGTTTCCGTTGCCTCATGCGATTTGGCAAATGCCGTGCGCGCTTGCGTGAGAGACTGCTCTGCAATCGTGCGAAGCGCGTCTGCAGGCTGAGCGGCTTTCGCTGCTGGCTTCGAGACGGCGGGTTTAGTCACTGAAGCCTTTGGAGCTATAGGCATCTCTGTCTTCGGGCTAAGGACGGGCTTTGTGGCACCTGGCGCAGCACGATTAAGCTTGGCCGCAGCGCTCTTTGGCGTTGGGGCCTTGGTCGCCGATGCTTTACCCTTCGTAGCGGCGACCTTGGGTGATGGGGCTTTTGCCTCAGCATCCCTTTGGACAACACGGACGACCGGAGCCACTGGCATTGAAGCGGGTGCTTCAATCGGTTGCGCCGCGGCAACGGGGACAGGGGAAGCAGAGACCGGGCTTGCTACTTCCGTCTTTACAGGCGTCGTCAATTTATCACTTACTTTACCAGAAACTGTGACATCGGATGCCATTCGACCCTCCATTTTTCAAAGGCAACTGGGATTTAGATTACTTGCGTTTCGTCGCCGCCTTGCGGATTTCTGCTGCAGCGCCCTCGACGGTAGCTTGCGCGCTTTCCGCCA